>VOFG01000931.1_pt1 | contig 26922 bp, 44 predicted proteins | sample 5384171 | NCBI WGS metagenome assembly VOFG01 (sample SAMN12384726, study PRJNA508395) | human gut metagenome | isolation source: healthy gut F | host: Homo sapiens | reverse complement strand
AAAGGATCTCAACGTTGATAATGCCACGTTTGTGCTGATAAAGCCCGCAGTGCTTTGGGATTTCCAAATGCCTTTTCAGGATAACTTAAAAGAACAACCGCATTTTCAATACCATTCAGGTTTTCTTCATACCGGTACACATAATATTTTCGCTTATTGACTGTCGCAAGGTCAAATCCATTATGTGTAACGGACAATTCGGCAGCCAGTTCGCTGAGTTCCTTTTTCATTCCTACAGCACGGTTTGTTTTACAGCCCAATGGCGGTTTGTTTTAAAGCATACCAGCATGGTATGGAACCTTCAATGCTCTGCAATATCAAAAAATGTGTTGATTGTACAGTTTTTCAATGCCAAACATACCAACCGCAGTCCTGTTTTCCCTTTTTACAAAGGAAATACGCTGCTTCAATCGGATGCAAAGCCCGTGACGAAGGCTTTGTGTGTGCAGCAATCGTATCGTCAACAATACAGAAAATGGGTTTTCCGGTGAGGGCTGCTTCTGAATAAATAATTTCAACTAACAGGAAGTTTTAAAGTATTTTCAAGTAGATGTATCATTCCATTTCCCTGAATTAGGAAATGAGCGATCGTAGTTCTGTGACAGGAGCTGTTTTTAGCAAAGTCCGTGTTTTTTCCATGATATCCAGAAAAAAAATGCTGACCAGGATACTCATAAGATGTTTTATGATCCGATTAGAATACAATTTGCATAAGTCTAATTTTTTAAGATAGTTGTATATGAATGCCGAATGATGTATAGTATTTGCAGGAGACACCTTCTTTCGTGAATGCTGTAAATGTTGGTTTGGTCACTTTCATTATACAACATTGGCAGAGAAAAAATCCGACAATTGATAGAACAGGTTTATCAGGAACAAAAGTAAAGAAAACTTGAGTTGGCTGCATTACAGGCACAGATTAATCCACACTTTTCTTTATAATACATTAAATAGTGTAAGCTCACTAATTCAAATGGAATGTCTGGATGATGCATTTGTAATGATACAGTCTATTGGCACTTTTTATAGAACGTCATTAAGCGATGGCAAAACCTTGATATCCATACAACAGGAAATGATTAATATTGAAAAATTATATAAAAATACAAGAGTTCCGCTATGGTAATAAAATTATTTATAAAACTGATATAGAAGAAGAAATTCTGAAAGAATGGATTGTAAAATTTTGTTGCAGCCATTAGTGGAAAATGCAATTTATCATGGCGTAAAAAGAAAAACGTGGACAGGGTATCATTGAAATAAAAAGGGTGGAAAGAAAATAATAAAGTATATATCACAGTATCAGATAATGGAACAGGTATTCCCAAAGAAAAACTAATAGATCTGTTTAGTATGGATACAAGAGAAAAAGAATCAGCATTTGGACTGTTTAATATTCAGCAAAAGACTGCAGATTTATTTTGGAAAAGAATATGGACTTCATTTAGAAAAGTAAGGAAGGACAGGGTACGATAGCAACAGTATGTTTGCCTGTAGGATTTAAGAAGGAGATTGAAAAAATGAAAGCATTTCTGGTTGATGATGAGTTTCTCAAAGAAAACTAGTTAAAAAATCTGTTGATTGGCAGAGTATCGGTATAGAACTCTGTGGAGAAGCAGAGGATGGAGAAGAAGCACTGGAAAAGATATTTATGCTGAAACCGGATATATTGATTATGGATATCAATATTCCTTATGTGAATGGTATTGAAGTGTCAAAAAAGGTAAAGAAAGTATTTCCGGAAACACAAGTGATTATTCTGACTGCATATGGAGAATTTGAATATGCAAAAAAAGCGTTATCCTTTGGAGCATTAAGTTTCGTTCTGAAACCACTTAATCCGAAAGAACTGACCAGTGAGTTAATGAAATGTAAAGAAAAGATTCAAAAAATTCAACAACAGAAGCTCTCAGTAAAAAAATGCAGGGAAGCGATTACCCAGAATCAGAAAGAAAAAATCTTATTGGAACAGGTTTTCGGGAATAAATATATGAAGACTCAAATGAAATATGGAATCAGTTGGGCATTTCTACAAAAAAACAAATTGTGGTACTCATTGCCAGATTTCAAGGGGAAATAATGATAAAGAGTCTTTGAAATAGAAGAAATGATACAGGATTATTATCCGGAATATGAAATGATAATAATAAATCAAAGGTATACGTTTGTTTTGTTTGGAGAAGCAGATATGGCTTATAAAACTCAAATGCTCTGCACTTACTTACAAGAGGTGATGAACAAAACAGAACGTGGAATGGTGGTATCAGCAGAGTTCATGATAACATTAGAGACCTGAAAAGTGCATATCGTGAGGCATACTCAGCAGCGCAGAAGGAAAGAAAGATAATCGTCTGTTAATATATGAGCCCGTAGATATTGTGGAGATGCTGCAAACATTAGATTATGATCCATCTGTGTTTCTGTACTATCTCAGAAAAATGAACATGAAATGTTATATAAAGAAATAGAAAATAATGTTTGATCAAATGGAAGAAAAAAAGAACAGTAGTCTTTATGTAGTACATTATGTGGTAATGGATCTTTTATACATATTTCTTTTTTTATGTCGGAGGCAGGAGTTGATTTCTCATGTGTAATAAAAAGGAACAGCAGGAATTGACAAGTTTGCAGAATAATGGAAGTATCAAAGAAATTAAAAAGACATTGTTGGACATTCTTGAAAAATGTTTTGGATGTATGAAAACCAGAAAGATTCCGGTGACACAAAGAAAAGTTCAAGATGCAATAGATTTTATAGATGACAATTTTATAAGAAAGATATGAGTTTGAATATGGTAGCTGGGTGAAATCGGAGCAAATGCCAGTTATCTGAGTAGTATTTTTAAGAAAGAAAAAAGGCTGTTCTTTTGTAGATACCTTACTCAGGTACGCTTGGAACAGGCAAAAGAAATATTTGATCGAATATCCAGATAAGACACTTATAGATATTTCTGAGTCGGTAGGATATAGTGTATATTATTTTAGTAAAAACTTTAAAAAAGTACTATGGGATTTCTCCTTCAAAATATATATGAAAGAAAAAAACTAAATATCTAAAATTTTCCCACGCATCTAAAATAGTACATTCACAATGCCATAAAAATGATAATCTTACCTCATCAAAAAACAGGAGGGGGAGGAAATGGCAGAAAAAATTCCATTTAGACAGATCCATCTGGTTCCATACCAGCGAGGAGCTATTCAGGGAGTGTGTTCTGAATTTGATGCAGAAGAATTTGCACAGACGCTGGAAGATGCACATGTCAATTCCATTACATTGTTTTTCCTGCGGACATCATGGGAATTTGTATTATGACTCAAAAATATTTCCGGAAATGGTACATCCGGGACTGGCACACAGAGATCTCTTACGAGAATAGTCAGAAGCATGCAGGAGACACGGGATTCAGGTAAATCTGTATACAACCATACGTTGGAATAAGCGTATTGCAGATATGCATCCAGAGTGGATTTGCATCGATGAAAATGGTGCATTGCAGGATTACAAAGGAAAAGGATATTTTGAGGCGGGATTTTTATAAAAATCTTTGTGTAAATACTCCGTACAGAGATTTTCTGAAAAAACAGTTCGGTGAAGTACTTGAAACGATTCCGGGAGACAGGAGTCTGGTATGATGCCGCATTTATGAATGAGTGCTGCTGTCCATCTTGTCAGAAGCTTATGAGAGAGCAGGGATTAAACCCGGCAAAAAAAAGAGGACAGGCAGGAATTTGCAAGATGGACTTATTATGACATGGTGAGAGACCTTACTGCATTTGCTAAAAAGTATAATCCGGATTTTCATGTATGTTATAATAAAGGACATTTGGGATATCTGGATAAACCAGTTAAAGAAGACTATTCTTATTTCTCTTTTGAATCACTTCCAGGTGTAGAGTGGGGATATCTTGATTTTCCGGTTTCTGCAAAATACATGAGAAATTTTGGAAAAGAATGTCTGGGACTTACAAGTCGATTCCATACCGAATAGGGGAGATTTTCATGCTTTTCGTAATGAGGCGGCGATGGGGTATGAAGTGTTCTCTATGTTGGCACATGGATGCAAGTGCACAATTGGAGACCAGATGGACTACTGGGGAAAATTAAATACAGATATGTATAAGCAAATCGGAAGAGTATACAAATCTGTAGAAGAAAAAGAACCCTGGTGTGAAAATGCAAAACCGATTTCAGAAATTGGTGTATTTACTGCTGAAGAGTTTTATGCAACAGGTGTTGCAGGTCACATTCCAGGAGCGTCAGAAGGTGTAGCCAGATTGTTAATGGAATTAGGATATCAGTTTGATTTCATTGACAGTACGCTTGATTTTGACAAATACAGACTCTTAATACTTCCGGATGTAATCCCAGTAGATGAAGAATTAAGAGATAAATTAAGTACTTATCTAAAAAAAGGCGGCAAGCTTTTAGTGAGTTATCAGTCTGGTTTGACAGAGCGCATCAGAAGTTTATGATTCCGGAACTTGCTGTTGTTTATAAGGGAGAGGCACCTTTATAGTCCGGACTTCATCTGGTAAAAAGAACATTTATCTAAAGATTTAGCAGATGCTGAGCATGTTATGTATGATAAAGGTACTCTGGTAGAAGCCACAGATGAAGCAGTATTTGTACAGAAGGTAATTCCTCCGGTTTTCAATCGTACATATGAGCATTTTTGTTCTCATTTACACTCACCGTCAGGAAGAAAAAGAAGCTTATCCGGGAATTGTTGAAACAGAAAATACAGCTTATTTTATTCATCCTATTTTTTACGACTTATCAGAACTGGGCACCGGCATGGTTTAAGAAACTGTTTCAGAAATGAGTTGAGAGACTCTTCCAGATTCAATCATACAGCATGATGGGCCATCAACTACTACGCAGGTCACAGTGCTTGAACAGAATCAGGAGAACAGAAAAATTGTTCATGTATTACATTATGTGCCAGTGAAAAAATGTAAGAACCTGGAGATCGTAGAAGATGTAATTCCATTGTACAATCTTAAAATTACGATGAATGAGGGAACGTAAGGTCAGAGACATATATACAGTACCTGACAGACAGAAGATTGTCTATGAACAAAATGGAAGCGAACTTGACTTTACTGTAAAAGAAGTCAATGGACATCAAATGATTGCAATCTGTTATGAAAACTAAATTATAATGATTATCGGGAGGTATTTTATGAAAGGAAGAAAAGTTTTAGGAATCATTTTAGCAGCAACGATGGCATTAACATCTGTTTCACCTGTACTTGCAGCAGATAAAGTAAAGATCACTTTTATGAGCCGTGATAGTGGAGATACTCCAATGGCAAAAGTATATGAGGATCAGATTGCAGCTTTTATGGAGGAAAATCCAGATATTGAGGTACAGAACGATTCAATTTATGAAGAATCTGCTTATAATAACAAGTTAAAAGTTGCTCTGTCTACAGGTGAAACTCCAAATATCTTCTATTATCCGGCTATTGCAGGATTAAAAAGAATGGGCTCAGAATGGAGTACTTCTTGATCTTACAGAATCTCTTAATGAGGATGAAGACTGGAAGAACACTTTCCTGGATGGAGCATTGGATACATATGATCTGAGTGCATATGGAGCTGATGGAATTTATGCACTTCCAAATGAACTCAATGTAGATGCAATCTTTTATAATAAAGCTCTGTTTGAAAAAGCCGGAATTGAAAAAGTGCCAGAAACCATGGACGAGTTATATGATGCAATTGATAAACTGAATGCAGCAGGAATCACTCCATTTGGTGTGGGTGGTAAAACACATGGGTAATGGGTCATATTTTTAACAATATTCTTGCAAAAAAGAATCCCAATATGACGGAATTGTAAAACTTGGTACCGGTGAAAAGAAATGGACAGATGATGATGTGGTAGAATGCCTGCAGATTACAAAAGATCTGAAAGAAAAAGGGGGCTTTTGCCGAGGGCTTTGAAGGAATGGACTATAATACACAGATGAATCAGTTCCTGACAGGAGAAGTAGCTATGATTTCTCACAGCAGTCCTATCATACCAGAAATGTTTAATTCTGAATCAGAGATTCTGGATGATATTTCATTCTTTGCATTCCCATATTTTGAAGACAAACCAGAATTTAAAGATACACATGTTGTATATACTTCTGGATGGATGCTTTCCGAACTATGTCTGATGAAGAAAAAGAAGCTACTTTAAAACTCATTAAGTATATGACATCAAAAGATTCCATTCAGGAACGAATGGATGCAGCAATGCGAGTAGCTCCCTTATAAAGATATTACAGCACCGGACAGTGCTCCGCAGATCTTTAAAGATATGGTTGAATATACTGGAACTATAAGTGATTCAGTTGGAGAGTATTTTGATTATGACACATGCTCTACTCTGGTAGATACTTCGCGAAACGGAATTTTAAACATGATGCTGTCTGATTCAGCTGAAGATACAGCACAGACTATTCAGGCAGATATTGATGCAAACCGTCCAGAAAGCTAAATTATGAAGCAAAGGAAGGGACATAACGCACCCTTCCTTTTGTTTACTCAAAACAGGAATGAGGGGGGGTGTTTATGGAGAAAATCAGAAGAAATAAAAAAGTGATTGCGGCATTTTTAATACCGGCGATTCTAATATATCTTTGTTTTGAATTGATTCCAGTAGTTATGTCAATTTATTTTTCCTTTAATGATTGGTATGGAATTCAGGCTGTAGCACTTAAATTTGTAGGTTTGAAAAATTACAGGAATATTTTTCATAATGCAGTTTTTCTTAAATCATTACAAAATGTTCTGATATACGTAGTAATCAGTGTGGTTCTTCAGGTGCCATTAGGATTTGGGCTGGAGTCTTTTGATTCATCATTTTAAGAGAGGACAGAGATTTTTTTAAAGCAGCCTTTTCATACCTATGATCTTATCAGTAACAGCAGTGGCATTATTATGGAATTTTATTTATTTTCCAAATGAAAAGGGAATTCTTAATAGTTTGCTTATTAAAATTGGCCTTTTCAAATTGTATGCAGCAATGGCTTGTAAATCCGAAAACATCACTGATGTGCTTGATTATTGTAAGCACATGGACAAGTGTTGGTTATTATATGATTATCTGTTTAGCAGGGACTTACCTCGATTCCAAACTCAGTTTTGGAAGCTGGTGAACTTGACGGTGCTACAGGATGGAAAAAATTTGGAATATTTATATACCAATGTTATGGGAACCGTTAAAATGTCTACCATTATGGTAATAACAGGTGTACTTAAAATTTTTGATACTGTATATATTCTTACACCGACAGGTGGAACAAATAACTGTACGGATTGTTCCTGGTTTACTTCTGATGTACAATGAAGCATATCGATATGGACACTATGGAACCGGAAGTGCTATTGCAAACCGTGATTTTTGTACTGAGCGCTGCAGTTTCTATTCTTAGTCTGACACTAATGAATAAAAAAAGAATCTATAGAATATTAAGGGGGGGAAGAAATGAAATCAAAAAAACGTTCCACAGGACAATATATATGTTTTGTAATTTTCGTGATTGTGGCATTGATTAATATATATCCGCTGGTATTCTCGATTTTTGTTCATTTAAAGGTAATCTGGAAATCTTCTCATCATTTACTTCACTGCCGAAGAGATTAAGATTTGAAAATTATGTAACAGCATGGAAGGTTGGAAATATTGGCAGATATTTTCTTAACACAATTATTCTTTCAGTAGGAACACTGGTAATTGCCGGACTTTTTGGCGCAATGGCATCATATGTTCTTGCAAAATTCAGATTTCGTGGAAAATCAAAAATATATCTGTTATTTATATCGGGAATGATGATTCCTATTCAGGCAGTATTGATTCCATTGTCATACATATTTGGAAAATTAGGGATAATGAATAATTATCCGGTGTTGATACTTTTATATTCGGCTTTTTGTTTTCCAATGACGGTTCTGGTTTTGACTGGATTTATGAATGGAATTCCTACAGAACTGGAAGAAGCGATGGTTATAGATGGGGCAAGTATTTTTCAAGTATTTTTAAGATGATATTGCCGTTATCCGTACCTGAATTGTAAGCGTTTCAATTTTTAACTTTATTCAGGTCTGGAATAATCTTCTGTTTCCGCTTATTTTTATATCAGATAAAAAATAAAGGAACAATTTCGATGGGATTACTTGCATTCTTTGGAGAATATAGCACCGATTACAGCTCTAGCATGGCAGGAATATGCCTTACTACAATACCAGTGATTATTGCATATGTATTTTTCCAGGAAAAAATAGAAAATGGTTTGATGAGTGGAGCTATAAAGGGCTGATATTTTTCGGGGTCTCAGATATAAAGAGATATAGGAAAGGTTGATGCATAAGTGGTAATAGAAATCACCACTGCATCAGCTTTTTGAGTGTTCAGTTTTTCAGAAAATAGATAAAAAATAATTCTAAAAGATATGTATTTATAATGCAATAATATGATACAATTGGTAAAGAATATTAATAACTAAGGAAAAACCATGTATGCTAAATAAAAAGATTTTTTAAAATATGCATCGACATTAGCATTTCCGATCATGCTCCAAAATCTGATCGGAACATTGGTAAACATTGCAGACACGGTAATGCTTGGTTACGTGAGCCAGACTGCCATGTCGGCTTCATCGCTTGCGAACCAGTATACGTTTTATTCTTTTCTGCTTATATTATGGAATGGCAACAGGGTACTTCGGTTTTATGTGCCCAGTACTGGGGAAAAGGTGATAAAAAGACGGTAGAAAGGATTCTCACCTCTTGCGGAACGAATCTCCTGATTATTTCTCTTGTATTTTTCGTGATTTCTTTCACAATGCCAACTACGATCATGAAGATTTTTACAAACAGTCCTGATACGATTGCTGCCGGCAGTGAATATCTGAAAGTGATCTCATTTTCATTTGTGTTTATGGGATTCTCACAGATTTTTATGAGTGCTCTTCGAAGCATCGGAAAAATAATACTGCCTTCGATCACGTACATTGTTTCGCTTTGTGTGAATGTATTTTGCAATGCATCCTTTATTTTTGGACTTGTTTGGTCTTCCGAAGCTCGGTGTTACTGGTGTAGCTCTTGGCACTGTGATCGCCAGAATGTTAGAAGTACTCATTTGTCTTATCTACTCATTAAACAGTTCTGATGTCAGATTCAGAATAAAATATTTTTTTGCAAAATCAGATATTTTATTACAGGACTTTATAAAAATTGCAACTCCGGCTATCGTGAATGATGTTGTCTGGAGTTTTGCCAGCTCAGCTTTCGCAGCAATCCTCGGCCATATTGGTGATGATATGGTTGCCGCAAATGCGGTTGCTGTTATGGTGGTAAATATTGGTGCGATTGCCTGTCGTGGTTTTGCCAATGCTACTACTATCATTGTCAGTCAGGAACTTGGTAAAGACCGCATCGATACAGCAAGAGAGTACGGAAAACGAATGCTCAGAATAACAATGGTTGTAAGTCTGGTCGGATGCGTCATTATTCTGGCACTTCGTCCTCTGATACTGGATTTCTATCGGGATAAACTGACAGAGACTGCCATTTATTATCTTGGCATTTTTATAATTATGACAACCTGGCGTCTTGTGGGAGAAGGGATTAATACCTGCCTTATATGCGGTTGTTTCAGGGGTGGCGGCGATGCCAGATTTGGAATGATCGTAGATACCATATTTATGTGGCTTGTTGCAGTCCCACTTACTTTTCTTGCTGCATATGTTTTTAAACTGCCGCCTGTCTGGGTATATTTTGTAATGACTCTGGATGAGTTCGAAAAAATGCCTGTGGTATTCATTCACTATTTCAGAGGTAAATGGCTTACCAGAATTTTGACCATGGGGCTGTCTGGAATCTTCAGAACCTGCTTATGAAGAAAGACTTGAAGGTACGGGAGGGTATGTGTAATCAGAGGAGAATTATAAAATGATGAATTGCATTATAGTTGGACTGGGAGGATTCCTTGGAGCTGTAGCTCGTTATCTGATAGGGTTGATTCAATAAACCCACAAAATGGCTTTCTTCCGGTAAAGACATTATTAATTAATATTGCCGGAGCATTTGTGATAGGACTTGTTGTAGCTCTTGGTGCGAAGAAGAAAGACTGGAATCCGCAATTGATTTTATTTTTGAAGGTTGGCATTTGGGAGGCTTTACGACATTTTCTTCTTTTGCCCTGGAAACGAATCAGCTAATGGAACGAGGCGCAGGCTGGTGGGCAATGTTCTATGTTGCATTGAGTGTAATAGGAGCATTGGCGGCAGTATATGCAGCACAGTATGCAGTCATAAGATAAGATTCAGGGGAAATATTTCCTATACATCTTCTGGAAAAAGAAAAATCCGAAAAACAGAGTTATTTCTGTCTTTTCGGATTTTTGTCGTTTTTTATGCCATAATTATTATGCTCGTTCTGCTGCTTTTTTGTCTCTGGTTTTTCCAGAAGTTTCTTAATACCCTGGATTGCTACCAGTACACCAGTATCAACAGAAGTATTGCAAATATCAGCTGTAAAGAATTTCCAAGATCCAGACCGGTTGTTACAAATGCTTTGGAAAGTTTCTGGTTGTCATGCCAAGTGCTGTGAAGGTAACTGCCATCATAAATACCATCGGGATCAGAGTATGCAGCCCTGACGTTTGGTCTTCTTTTAAGAATACAGCACACGCAACAAGTGCAAGTACGGATAACAGCTGGTTTGCAGAACCAAACAATACCATATTTCCGCGTAGCCCACTCTTGTAAGCAGATAGGCCAGTACAAGTGTAATGATTGTTGCAAAATATTTATTAGTCATTACCTTTAAAAATGGGTTCATGTTTTCCTCATCCGTATCAGAATCAAAGGAAAAATTCCTGGAATGAAGTCGTCCGACTCTGGCTACAGAGTCAAGTGATGTCAGTGCAAATGCAGATACAGCAAGGTTAATTAATGTAAATACTAATGAATGTGACAGACCAACTACTGAAAGGAAGTTTGCGATTGCTCCTGCAAAGATCTGCGGCTGAGTAGTCAGTCCCTGTGCAGCAGCTTCACCATCTGCAAAAGATGCTACGGCAATCAATGCGATAATGGCAAGCATACTCTCCATCAACATTGCGCCAAATGAAACAGGGAGCATGTTCTTTTCATTTTTAATCTGTTTGGATGCAGTGCCTGAGGATACCAGGGAATGGAAGCCAGAAACCGCACCACAGGCAATCGTTACGAATAGAATCGGAAACATATACTGTCCATTAACATTAAAGCTTGTAAAAGCTTTCAGATTACAGGAAGGGTTAGCTGCAAATACACCAATTACCGCACCCACAATCATAAAAATAAGCAGATAACTGTTCAGATAATCACGTGGCTGAAGCAATGCCCATACAGGTGCAACACTGGCTATCCAGGATGTATGCAAATATAATAAGGTGCCAGGTTCCAAGATTTATATACATCGGGAATTTAAGTCCCAGTGCAATTGCGGCTACCAGTAATACAATCGCAAAAAATCGTATTGACCCATTTATTGAACTTTGTGTATTTCAGGAAAAATCCAAGTCCAACTGCTTCAAAAATGAATAACATGGAAGTTGTTGCAACAGCTCCATTTGCCACTACCTTTGTCACTTCTCCTGTATCATTTGTGGCAAAACCATTAAAGGTCCCTGCTACAACATCTGCGAATGCTGCAACAACCAGAATACAGAACAGCCAGCAGAATAAAAGGAATAATTTTTTCCAAGTTTTCCAATGTACGCTTCAATAATGTATCCAATTGTACGTCCTTTATTCTTTACAGATGCATACATGGAAGCAAAATCTGAACAGCACCAAAGAATACACCGCCGATGAGGATCCAGAGCAGAACCGGCAGCCAGCCGAAAATTGCGGCCTGGATAGGTCCGTTGATCGGGCCCGCACCTGCTATGGATGCAAACTGATGGCCAAATACTACATTTGTATCGGCCGGTACATAATCAACTCCGTCCTTCCATCTCATATGCCGGAGTTTTTTGCTTTTGGATCAATTCCCCATTTGTTCTGCAGATAGCGGCCAGTACAGAAGATATGCGCCGCCCAGAACTACAATGGCAATCACCATCATCATAATTCCACTCATAATCTTTCTCCTCGTCTTTCTTTGATATAAATATATATTAAAAAACGCCCCTGTTATCCAATGGATAACAAAGGCGGAATTTCCGTGGTACTCAGGTTATCTTTTTTATGGTTTGACCTGTTCAATGCATTTTTCTTTATTAATTATCTAATGTTTTACTACTTTTTTTATAAAATTTCAAAAAAGTATTTTGTATGTGTTTATATTTTTTTATTTTTCGGACAGAGTTGGTGTGGTATTATTATTCTTGAAGTATAAATCGATTTTTGACGGATTCATTATGTAAAGGAGCAAAAATGACTATCAGAAAAGCAGAAGAAAAAGACATTCCGAGAATTATTGAACTGTTGGGACAGGTGCTGCAGATTCATGCAGACATAAGACCTGATATTTTTATTCCCGGTACTACAAAATATACGGTAGACGAGTTGACAGAGCTTTTGAAAAATGAAGAAAAACCGATATATGTTGCCGTGAATGAAGCGGATATCTGTGTAGGATATGCCTTCTGTCAACTGCAGGAACAGCCTTTTCAACAATATGGTGCCGTTTAAATCCCTTTTTATAGATGATCTGTGTGTTGATCAGCAGGCACGAGGACAGCATATCGGAGAAAGCTTGTTTGAATATGTAAAAAGTGAAGCAAAGTTCATGGGCTGCTATGAGGTGACGTTGAACGTATGGACAGGAAATACTTCAGCAGAAAAATTCTATGAAAAGATGGGAATGAAGACGAAAGAAAGACAGATGGAATATATCTTATGATACTGACACATTTCTTTTTGTTAAACGCCTGCGAAGGAGAAAAGAATCTTGACAAAAAAATGAGTAGAAGTATATAATATAAACAGATTATACATTTACGCGAAGGAGCAATGTTGCTATAACATTGCTCCCTTTTTGTTTTGAGGAGGATAATATGGAACAGCTAAATGAAAATTGTTACCAAAATCACGACAATTTTGTATGGGGACCAGTGATGCTGATTCTTCTGGTTGGAACAGGTGTGTTTCTTACCGTTCGTTACAAGATTTCTGACATGGAAGAATCTGGGATATGCGCTTAAGAGTACGCTCAGTAAAGAAGCTCGTACTAAAAGTCGTGGTGAAGGAGATGTTTCCCCTTTTTCTGCGCTTACTACAGCGTTGGCTGCAACAATCGGAACAGGAAACATCGTTGGTGTTGCGACTGCAATGGTATCTGGTGGACCAGGAGCACTGGTATGGATGTGGATCTCAACAACATTTGGACTTACTTCAAAAATTCAGCGAGTGTATGCTTGCAATCAAATATCGTGAGGTAAATGCCAAAGGCGAGATGAGTGGCGGACCGATGTACACCATGAAAAAAAGGTCTGAAAAATAAGACTTTGCTTCTGTTCTGGCATGGCTTTTTGCACTGTTGCAGTGATTGCATCCTTTGGTATAGGTAACATGACACAGGAAATTCAATTGCAGGTGCACTTCATACTACTTTGGCGTACCAACAGGGATTACAGGTATTGTGATTACAGTGGTTTCTCTGCTGATCATTGTTGGAGGAATCAAATCTATCTCAAAAGTGTCTTCCGTAGTCGTTCCGGCAATGGCAATCTTTTGTATGTAATCCTGTGGTATTATTGTTATTATTGGAAATATCTCAAATCTGCCGGCAGGTATTGCTATGATCTTTAAGATGGCATTTTTCTGTAAAAGCGGTTGGCGGTGGACTTTGTGGATCAATTGTGGTCTCTATGACGAGTGCGATGCGATTTGGAGTTGCGCGAGGTGTCTTTTCTAATGAAGCAGGTATGGGTTCGGCTGCAATCACTGCGGCAGCAGCTACTACAGATAATCCGGTTCGTCAGGGTTATATCAATATGACAGGAACTTTCTGGGATACCATTGTTGTCTGTACGATCACAGGGACTTGCGATAGCATCATCCGAGTACTTGGAATGACAAATGCGGCAGGAGAGATGCTGACGGGCTCAGATATCACGATTGCAGCATTTGAAACAATCCTCAGTTTCCGCAGGTGGATGGCTGGTAACAATCGGCATTACTTTATTTTGCGTTTTCCACGATTCTTGGATGGGAGTATCATGGAGAAAAAGCCTTTGAGTATCTTCTTGGAACACAAAATACAACATGATCTATCGAGTAGTATTTTCGCTTTGGTATACTTTTTGGATGTACACAGACACTGAGTCTGGTATGGAATTTCTCAGATATTGCAAATGCACTTATGGCGATTCGAACCTTATCTGTATGTTGCTCTGGGAGTGGTGAGATTGCAAAGGATATCAAAATTTCAGTCTGAGATCAAAAATAGATGCATACATATATGATTTTGATATTCTTTTTTTGTTGACGATTATATGTATCAGATAGTATAATATCTACGCTGTAGAAACAGCCGACAGTTCATTTGTACCTTCCTGTCGCAAAAAAAAACCAGGGCTGACCAAGAAGATTTCAGGCTCTGCGTGCAAAAAAGTACGCGGAGCCTTTTTTAATGGATTTTATTATGCTTTTCAGTTGGCACTTGGCTAAAAGGTACATCCATTTCACTTACAGGAGAATTGAAACATGTATTATTTAAAGACAGAAGCCAGTTTTGATGCAGCACATTTTCTCTGGAAATACGAAGGAAAGTGCAGAAATATCCATGGACATCGTTGGAATGTTGCTGTGGAGATCAAAAAAGCCAGGTGTTAAAGCAAGAAGGACCGACACGGGGAATGATAGTGGATTTTGGTGATCTGAAAAAGATCTGAAAAGAGCTTTTGTGATTTTTTGATCACAGTCTGATCTATGAGAAGGGGTCTTTGAGAACAGAAACAGTTACTGCACTTTTGAATGAGAGTTTTCATCTGAAGAAGTTTTATTTCGCCCCACTGCGGAAAATTTTGCTTATTATTTTATAAAAATTAATAGATCTGGGATACGGGGTTCACCGTGTCACAGTATACGAAACACCGAATAATTGTGCAGTTTATGAGGAAGAATAGATGAAGGTTGTAGAAAAATTTACCAGTATTAACGGGAAGGAACACGTGCGGGAGAACTGGTACTGTTTTTGTTCGCTTTTAAAGGATGTAATCTTCGATGTAGTTATTGTGATACCATGTGGGCTAATGAAGCCGATTGTTCTTATGAAGAGGAAACGCCGGAAGAGATTACAAATTATGTTCTTGCAGCAGGAATCCGAAATGTGACACTTACAGGTGGAGAACCGTTGCTTCAAAAAGATATCAGGGAGTTAATACATCTTCTCCTACAAGCCGGACTGAGAGTTGAAATTGAGACAAATGGTGCAGTAAGGCTGTCTGAGTTTTGTGAGGAACGTCCGATATTTACGATGGATTACAAACTGCCCTCAAGTGGCTGTGAGGAACATATGATAACAGAAAATATGGAATTGCTTGAAATAAATGATACTGTAAAATTTGTGTGTGGCAGCCAGGAGGATCTGGTGAAAAGCACTGGAGGTGATTCAGACATATGATCTGACAAGTCGGTGTCATGTTTATTTCAGTCCTGTTTTTGGCTCAATAGAACCGGTACAGATGGTGGAATTTATGCTGGAACATCAGTTGAATGATGTGCGGCTGCAGATACAGATGCATAAAGTGATCTGGGATCCCAACGAGCGGGGAGTATAAATAATTGGTGAGGTGATTAAGATGAAAGCATTAGTTCTTTTTAGTGGAGGAATTGATTCAACAACGGCATTGGGACTGGCAATCAAAAAGTATGGGAAAGATCAGGTGATTGCTCTTTCTGTTTCTTATGGACAAAAAACATGATAAAGAAATTAAAGGCAGCAACAGCGGTTGCGGAATATTATGGTGTAGAGCATTTGTTCCTGGATTTGAGTAAGATATTTCAATATAGCAACTGTTCACTGCTTCAACAGTCTACGGAAGAAATTCCCGAGGAGAGTTATGCTGAGCAGATTTCAAAAACAAATGGTGATAAGCCGGTAAGCACTTATGTTCCATTCAGAATGGGATTATTTCTTTCTTCTGCGGCAAAGTATCGCACTGAGCAAGGACTGCGAAGTAATTTATTATGGAGCTCATGCAGATGATTCTGCAGGCTTTTGCGTATCCGGATTGCTCGCCGGTATTCAATCAGGCGATGAATGAAGCAATATGGGAAGGCTCGGACATCAGCTTAAAATAGAAGCATCGTTTGTCAATATGTCAAAAGGCTGAAGTGGTACGGATTGGATTAGAACTGAAAGTTCCTTATGAATTGACCTGGTCCTGTTACGAAGGTGGAGAAGCCGTGCGGAAAATGCGGAACATGCATTGACCGTGCAGCGGCATTTCAGGCAAACCATATGGAAGATCCGGCATTGAGATAGAAAGGAAACCGTGATGAGAGAAAAAGAAAATTTAACATTATTAGGGAAACCAGCATACAGAATATTGTATGGATTATGATCCATCTGTATTAGAGGCATTTCAGAATAAACATCCGGGAAATGATTATTTTGTCAAATTTAACTGTCCTGAATTTACAAGTCTGTGTCCGATTACAGGACAGCCGGATTTTTGCAACAATCACGATTTCTTATGTTCCGGATGAACGTCTTGTGGAGAGTAAATCCTTAAAATTATATTTGTTCTCATTTTAGAAATCATGGAGATTTTCACGAAGATGTAATCAATATAATTATGAAAGATCTGATACAACTTCTTGAACCTAAATATATTGAAGTCTGGGGAAAATTCCTTCCGCGTGGAGGATTGTCCATCGATCCATACTGCAATTATGGAAAGCCTGGCACCAATTGGGAGCAGGTTGCCTGGAATCGCATGAGTAATCATGATATGTTTCCGGAAAGGGTTGATAATCGGTAATATATTCATAAATAAGAATGATAATAATTCTAAAAATAATCACCTTCAGGATATAATAAAACAAATTATAGCCTGAAGGTGATTTTATACAAAAATACAAAAAGAAACCGGAGAATTAAAAATATGGATTTTCTGTAAAATTGAGGAAACTTTTACATAGGACAAGACAAAATGAAAGCGAAAATATGATGAAAAAGCAAGCGTATTACCATCTGCCGGGATTATTTGAGTTTTATGAATTATATCGAATCTTTCTGCCTTTGTTTCGGGGAGCACAGAGAGTATTTTTTTATGACTGGTGCGAAATTGGTTCAATATACGGAGCTCCATCAGATTGTATATGGGGTGGTGGTCGAACTTCCTTAGGAGAGGCGGATCCACGGAAAGTACTGGCACTGATGCAGGAATATAAGATATCAGCCCGGCTGACATTCAGTAATTCACTTCTTCGAGAAGAACACTTACAGGATCAAAATGTAATGCACTTTGTGCATTATTCGAAGAAAATAAGGGAGTGCAAAATGGGTGATCATTCATTCAGATCTACTGCTGGATTATCTGCAAAAAAAGTATCCGGGACTCTATCTGGTTTCTTCGACCACAAAGGTGCTGACGAATTTCAGAGAATTTCTGGAGGAAACAGACAGAGAAGAATTCTGTTATGTAGTGCCGGATTTTCGTCTCAACAAAAAGATTTGAACAATTAAATCAGATGAATGCACAGCAAAAAAAGCAAAGGTGGAATTTTTTTGTGTAACGAATGCTGCTGGTTTGGCTGTAAAGACAGAAAAGTCTGTTATGAAACAGTCAGCCGAAAAAATTTGGGAGAAGACTGCAGGGAGCATATCTGTACTGCACCTGGGGCGGAGAATGGATATCTTTTTTCAAAGGCAATGACAAATCCGGGTTTTATCAGTGTGAAAGATATTAAAGATGTTTATCTGCCGATGGGATTTTCTAATTTCAAGATTGAAGGACGGGGTTGGGAAGTGCGCTGATCCTGGAATTTCTGTTGTATTATATGACTCAGTACCGGAGTATCAGATCAATGTCAGGGAAAAGATATATCTGGACAATATGCTGGATCTTTTTATAATATATTTATAACTGTTCGGTACCTTCACAGTGATTACTGAATAGTTACATATTCATTGCATTAACAAAGGAGAGACCGATATGAAGATTGTATTTCTGGATGCAAAAACAATTGAGAGGATATTGATTTATCTGCATATGATGCTCTCGGAGAAGTAGTAAAATATGGATTTTCTACTCCGGAAGAGGTTTTAGAGCGAGTAAAAAAATGCAGATGTCCTGGTTATCAATAAAATCGAAATTAATGAAAGAACGATTGGAACCGCTCAAAATTTAAAACTGGTATGCGTGACAGCTACAGGAACCAATAATCTGGATAAAGAATATTTGAAAAAGCGTGGAATCGCATGGAGAAATGTAGCCGGATATTCTACAGAATCCGTTACACAGCATACATTTGCGTTACTATTTTATCTGTTAGAAAAATGCGTTATTATGATGAATATGTAAAAGACGAAAAATATGTAAATGATACGGTATTTACTCATTTTGCAGAGCACTTTAATGAGATCAGCGGAAAAACCTGGGGAATTATCGGGCTTGGAACGATCGGAAGACGGGTTGCTGATATTGCGAAAGCATTTGGTGCACATGTGGTTTATTATTCGGCTTCCGGAAGAGCAGCGCAGGAAGGATATGAGCAGGTCGATTTTGAGACGTTGCTTTCCACATCGGATATTGTATCTGTGCATGCTCCATTAAATGAATATACAAAAAAACTTAATGAATCAGGAAGCATTTGCAAAAATGAAAAAGACAGCTATTTTCTTAAATCTTGGAAGAGGACCGATTGTAGTAGAACAGGATTTATATGAAGCATTGAAACAGGTGAAATTGCAGCAGCAGGTCTTGATGTGTTATGTGAAGAACCGATGAGTGAAACGAATCCATTGGTAAAAATAAAAGACAGCAGGAAGCTTATCATTACTCCGCATATTGCATGGGCAAGTGTGGAAGCAAGAAAACCGACTGATGCAGATCATCGTAGGACAGATCAGAGAATTTTTTGATATGTAAAATGAGATACTTCTGCCAGATCCGCAAAAAAATTAAGTTCCATTATATTATTTCTCAAAATCAGAGGATTGGATGTTCATAATTCCCTATATAAGACGTTTATTTTGAATGATAATTCATCTATACTGACACTATCAAGAAGATAGATGAGGTAATCAGATAAATGCAACACAGAGAAAAGTTATGCAGCTAAAAGGCAGAAGGAGTAGATGATGTTATCGTTATTATTTACAATTTGTATGATTTGGTTTGTTGGAAAACTTTTTATATTTGGCGTGAAGGCATCCTGGGGATTATGAAATTGCTTTGCACAGTAGTATTCTTTCCGGTGATTCTTATAGGACTGGTTGTTGGAGGACTGTATATATTGCTTTTCCATTGTTGATCGTAGTAGGAATCATAGCACTGGCAGCATCACGTTCATGAGTATTCAGTAACTATTCAGAAGGTAGTATTCCGTGAGGCATTTTTTAACTCGTAACTGTGAGGGTACTGAACAGTTACAGTACTCTAAAAATTAGACATAATGAATGCAGCATAGATAAATGAAAGGCAGTGAACCAAGAATCGGTTCACTGTCTTTCATTATGTAGATTATCTTAATTTGTCTTTTTCTCTGTGCAGAAGTTCGAGGTTCAGTTTCTGCTCGCTGGCAGTCTTATCGACCCAGAGATTCAGGGAATCTATTGCCAGTGAGATTTCATTCAGTTTTTACTGATATATGCAAAAATCTTTCATCTCATCATCACTGATCTTGCCATCACGGGCAATCTGGATCAGGCGTCCTGTCAGAGGATTAATCTCGTTCAGACTGGCAATTGTTTCCAGAATAATATTTGACAGATCAGATACTTTCACTTCCGGAACATAGCGATGACCGATTTCGCATTTGTGGGAACAATAATAATTGCAGAGATCTGGTTTTTTGTAGGCATCCGGGTAATCTGGACGATATCATAAGGAGTAGGATCCTGCAGTTCATATTCGAACTTTTCGAGCCTGGAATCGGAAACAGCGTCCATCTTATCACATGCTTCTGATCTGGTGAGACCTGCCTCTTCGCGACAAATCTGATAAATTGTTTTGTTTTTTCTGGTTGACTGTTTCCCATGAAAGAATAACCTCCTGCATAGCAAAAAATATGAGAATTATCTGGGTTTACCAATTATAATCTATTATACTGGAAACATCAGGAAACAACAAGAGTCTGGCAGAGATGTCTATAGAATGTCCATAGAATAGTTTCACGTGAAACATATTTGACAAAATAAACTTTTTAAAGAGTCAGGGAGACAGAAGTGATTCTGAGAAGAATATATATGTTACCTGTGAACCGTTATGGATATATCAGTTTACATTGACCAGAATTATGCACCAAGTCTCATATGCGTTCAACTTGAATCTGGATTCAACAAAAGGATAGAGGTACAAAATGATATTTGATTTTGATAAAGAATTTCAGAATATGATGCAGAAGCACAGTTTAAATACAGTGATCCTTTTGGGTCATCTGAATCCCGATAATTGATGCAGTAGGCTCCGAGTGATGATATGGCACATTATATAAAAATAAATTATCCGCAATACAGTAATTCGTACCTGGAGGATACCTTGGACAAAGGTCGAAGAAACAAGTGAGAAGGCAGACAGTATTTGATCCTTTGACAAAAGCCGGATATCACAGATGAGGAGATACGCAGTTATCGTATGTGATACCGCAGTTTTTATCTCGGCTGATTGGAAAAGAATACTATGAATGCGCAGAGACTTCTATGGTGATCGATCATCATGCTTCCAATGAAGGATATGGAGATATAAATTATACAAAGATATCGGAGGCATGTGCAGAGAATGTGTATTATATTCTTGACCAGGCGAAGCTTAAGAAAACGATGATTTCAGAGATGAAACCGACAGCGGCTGATTATATTTACATGGGCATTCTTCATGATGCAGGATGTCTTTCCAGAGCAAAGATGAGTACGATGCAGGCAGTGACCGGATTATTGGAACTGGGAGAGCATAGTTATGTGATGCAGACGATGCAAATGACACTCTGGAAAAGCTTGCAGACAAGAGCTGGATTGTTTGAGCGGGCGGAACGTCTGCTAGATGGAAAGATAGCCTGTGTATGTGTCAGTCGTGCAGAGAGTGAAGCAGAAGGAATCGGCTACGGGATATTCATCCAATCAGTGGAATTCTCAGAGACTGCGAAGACATAGAACTTGGATTTACAATGTATGAGGAAGAGGAGAAACCGTTGGCGTTGCTCATTCAGATCTGACGGAAAGTGGATTAATGTTAATGAACTTCGAAGAAATTCGGTGGTGGTGGACATGCCGCGGCGGCTGGAGTTCACAAGCGGACAAATAACATGGAAAAATTCAGACAGGCTATATTGGAAGAGATCATCATGATGCGAAAAGTATAGAGAAAGAACGGACATAAACACAGGAGTTACCTGTTATCAGAAATCAGAGGAAGAATAAAACAAATGAATCAGAATGAGACACAGTGGGATAAACTACTGAAAATAAAGACAAGCGGCTGGGATGATTCACCTCAGATCAATACCGGTATCCGTATGAACCAACATCTTACATGGTATTGGAACGACTGGCAAACAGTGGACTGATTAGGAAAAATAATACCCTGTTGGATTATGGAACTGGAAAAGGGAGGGTGTGTTTTTATCTTTCTTATCAGACCAGATGCAGAGCAATTGGTATAGAAGTATGATGAGGCTATCTATCAGAAAAGCGATAACAAATAAAAAACAGCAGTAGCTGAAATCGGACTTCATTTATTTTATGTGGAGCAGAAAACTATGAAGTTCCTGTGGATGTGGATCAGTGTTATTTTTTTAATCCGTTTTCTGTGGAGATTTTTCACACAGTCCTTGCAAAATTGTATGAATCATATTATGAAAAAACCAGAGAACTACTGCTGTTTTTTACTATCCTTCAGAAGATTATATAAAGCAGTCTGATGACGCAGGAGCAATTGATGTTTTATGACGAGATAGATACATCAGATTTGTTCCCGGGTGATGATAACAGAGAGCAATTATGATTTTAGAGTAATCTGAAAGTAACTGTTTACAGGTAATATTCTGCGAGTGTTTTTGCCGTGAATATGGCAAAATCCTGGTTGTATTATTCTCGAAAAACAAAGGTGTGTATGTTATACTGAATGTATATTTACCATGATTTGAAATGTATTTTGGCTCATAGCTGTAAGGTACTGAACAATTATGAGTGAGTAAGATGAACAGGAGGTGTTCCATGAGTAAAAAATCGAAAAAATGAGATGGGATGCGTGCTTGTTGCCGGATTTAAGCAGCAGGTTCTCGCATCTGCCACATGTGTCTCGATTGCTCCAAGCCTTAATGCCTTCATAAATGCAGACGCTGCCTCTCTGCCGCCCTTTAAGCCAAATGAAACAACGCCGCATCCTCCGTTTGGCAGATACTTCTGTGCTCTCTCATAGTATTTGTTTGAAGGAAGCCCTGAGTAGTTTACATAGGCAACCTTTGGATGATTTTCCAAAAATTCAGCCACTGCCTGTCCATTTTCCACATGCTTTGGCATACGCACATGAAGTGACTCAAGGCCAAGATTCAGCATAAATGCATTCTGTGGTGACTGCATAGAACCAAAATCACGCATCAGCTGTGCAGTACATTTGGTAATGAACGCACCTTCCTTGCCGAATTTCTCTGCATATGTGATGCCATGATAGCTGTCGTCAGGTGTGCACAGTCCCGGGTATTTATCTGCATGTGCCATCCAGTCGAATTTGCCGCTGTCTACGATTGCTCCGCCGAGTGTGGCTCCGTGTCCGTCCATGTACTTTGTGGTAGAGTGTGTGACAATATCTGCGCCCCACTCAATTGGTCTGCAGTTTACAGGTGTCGGGAAGGTATTGTCCACTATAAGCGGTACTCCGTGCTCGTGTGCCACCTTTGCAAAAAGCTCTATATCAAGCACCGTAAGCGCAGGATTGGCAATAGTCTCACCAAACATAAGCTTTGTGTTCGGTCTGAATGCTGCATTCAGCTCCTCCTCTGTAGCATCAGGAGATACGAATGTAGCTGTAATACCCATCTTTGCCATAGTTACCGCGATGAGGTTGAAGGTGCCTCCATAGATGGATGATGATGCCACGATATGGTCTCCGCACTCACATATGTTGAACATGGCATAAAAATTGGCTGCCTGTCGATGATGTGAGCATGGCAGCAGTGCCACCCTCCATAGCTGCGATTTTTCTTGCTACCGTGTCACAGGTCGGATTCTGCAGTCTGCTGTAAAAATAGCCCTCTGCCTCAAGGTCAAAAAGCTTTCCCATGTCCTCGCTTGTGTCATATTTGAATGTAGTTGACTGAATAATCGCCAGATCCGGAGTTGATTTTGATTGAGGATATTGCACATGCACTTTCAATGCTTTGCAGAGGAAATGGGCATGTCAGTTCATTTTGGTCGGTAGGCGAACATTGCATTTGCTGTGCAGAAGGAGGCGGCAGGCAGAGGACTTTCCCAAAGGTTATTTTGGCATGTCTTTTACATGATGCCAGCGAATGTTATATGTCGGATGTTCGAGACCGTTAAAACAGAATATGAAAGATTATAAGCAGCAGGAATCCAGCCTGTTGGATGTGATATACAGAAAGTTTCTGGGGGAAGCTCTTACGGAAGAAGAGAAAAAAACAGATCAAAGCAATCGACGATGATCTCTTGTGGTATGATTTGGAGATGCTTTTGGGAGAAAAGCAGGATAGAGAGAAACCGGAACTTCATATAAGGCTGGATTATAAAGTACGACCGTTTGATATGGTGGAAAGAGAATATTTGGATTTTTCAGAGAATTAAGCTCTGAATTGGAAAAGCAAAGTATGACCAAATGTTTCACGTGAAACATTTGGGGAAAATATTTTATGGAATGAATCTGAGATGCAAGTTGACAGAGGCGCATCTCAGATTTTTTTTACTTTACGGAGAGCTGCTTTAAATGCTCTGATAAAGCCAAAACTCTCCGGCGAGGATGCACTAAGATATATGTGGAATATGTCTGCTAAAGCAGAATGTATTTGGTGCACAAAGCGTAATAAGTGTTACTGATTATTCCGTTCACAGCAACTTGGCTAAAATCCATCTCCAATTCCTTCTAGCAATCAGAATAAACGACGGTGAATCGTGAAAAAACCAGAAGAGTGAAAGAAGAATGATGCACAGAATTAGTTTTAGGTGAAACATAGGATGAAAGTTTGAGAAAATACAATAATGTACAATAAATAGTAGTATAAAATATTATATGTACTATAAACAGTATATAATATAAAAAAATTATATAATAAAATTAAGAAAAGCAGAAGAAGTGCAATATATTGCACAATAAAATAAGACCGGGCAAATAAGGATTTGAATTTCCTAAGAGAAGAAAGATATTATAGGTTCAGGGGCGTAACTGTTCACCCGTTCACAGTAACTCAGGGGCGTTGATATCTATATTTTATGCGGGAAATGGTTGAATTATGACATGGATTGTGTATAATTAGTTCAAAATTGAAGCATTTTACAGATGGATTAAATCTGTTGGGAAAAGTGGCATTTGATATTCTGTTGTTTCTGGTGAATAATCCAGAGTATAAAACAGCAAGTGATATTGTGGAATATCGTGGGATCAAGGCAAATCTGATATCGGTTAATGTGGATAAACTGGTTCGTGACAGATATCTGAAAAAAAAAAAACGTGAAGAGCGACCGAAGGAAAACCATGTTGATCTGCACAGATAAGGCACAGGAATGTTATAGTATAAAGAGAAAAAAGCATATCATATATGCATAAATATAAATGGGAGAGCTATAAAAATGTCAAAGGAAAACACGGATAAAAAATGTTTGAAAGATATGAAATTCGAAATATCCATATGGAAGAAATATCTCAGGCAGCAGAAATTGAGAAAATCTGTTTCCCTCCAAATGAAGCCTGTACATATAAACATATGGAAGAACGGATAAAGAAGGCGAAGGAACTTTTTCTTGTTGCAGTGGACAGAGATACAGGAAAAATTGTCGGATTTCTTAATGGGCTGGCAACGAATAGGGAACATCTGACTGATGATTTTTTTGAAGATGCAGATGTACATGAAGCGGAGGGCAGGAATATTATGCTGCTGGGACTGGATGTACTTCCAGAATATCGGTGTCAGGGTCTTGCACGTGAGCTTATGAGGCAGTATCTGGAGAGAGAAAAAACAAAAAGGACGCAAAAGAGTTGTTCTTACCTGTCTTCCGGATAAGGTTAGGATGTATGAGAAGTTTGGATTTGAAGATCATGGTATTGGAGAATCTGTATGGGGCAGCGAAGCCTGGTATGAAAATGAGTATTATATTAAATGAATAAGATGATCTGGAATGCATGTTGCCTTGTAACTGTGAGGGTACGGAACAGTTGCGAAGCGAGAAAGAAAAGGAGTGAGATTTTTATGGATTTGATGCAGGAAGCAATTTTAATGGGATTTTCAGGGGCAACAGTTATGGATACAAAAGAACTTGTTTTTGTTCCGGAATACAGGACATTTGTGAAGAAAAATTTATGTGGTTGTTATAATCTGAATCCTGCCTGTCCACCTGCAAGTGGAACGGTGGAAGAAATGAAACAGCAAGCACTGAGTTATGAAAAAAACTCTGGTGCTGCAGACAACACAGGAGGATCTGCATGATCCGGCTGAATATAAAAAGGAAAAACTTCTTCATAACAAAATGACAGAAGAACTCGCAGAGAAGATGAAAGCAGACGGAAAGACAGATCTGCTGATCATGAGCGCCGGACCGTACAAACACAACTCATGTATGTCGGCATACTGCGTAGATGCACAGAAGATGGCAGATGCGGCAGGAATGCTCTGCTGGACAGATGATGGAAATATCCGATATTTTTCACAGATTTTATTTCATGAATAATTTGTATTACAGGGACAAACGTGCTAAAATTACTAACAGACATAATTGTTCACAAGGTACATAGTTACTGGCAGACAGGAGGTTCTGACTTATGGAAAGACATGCATTTGCAATGAAAGTAAAAAAAAGGAAAAATGAATGAATATCGACGCAAACTTGGTGAGATATGGCCGAGGAGTTGACAGCATTTCTTGATCGTAATAAGGTAAAGAATTTCAGTATCTGGAATGCAGAGGATCTGATCTTTGGTTATTATGAGAATGAGGATGGAGCAGTCCTGAGTGCAGAGGAAGATGCTGCAAAAAATGTAATTACTGCAAAGATTCAGGATACTTTTTGACTGGATCTCCACACCGGGAAAAGATATGCGGCTGATGTATCATAACTTTGGTGTTGTAAGAGAAAACAAAGAACTGATCCGTCACAGAATGTTTATGACGAAAATTAAAGATGGCTGTGAGGAAGAATATAAAGAGGCGTCACGATGGACTGATCGCACAGAGAGGCGATTCAGTGGATCCGGGTCCGGACAGTAATTTCAGTATCTGGAGTGCCGGTGGTTATATTTTTGGTTATGATGAGATCGATACTACCATGGAAGTAGAAGAAACGGTTGAAGCGAGAGAGCAGACTGTTGAATGGGAAATGCGTCAGCTTGGAATCATGGACTGGATCACGAATGATGTAGACTGGATGACAGGTGATGTTCATGCAGATGTAAAGCGTCTTGCATGGCATAACTGAGTTGGATAACAAAATATAAAGCAAAGGTAACTATTCAGAAGGTAGTATCCCGCGAGGTGATTTGGAATGCATTTTGACTCGTAACTGTGAGGGTACTGACCAGTTACAAGCAGAGAATAAAG
>VOFG01001960.1_pt1 | contig 26941 bp, 43 predicted proteins | sample 5384171 | NCBI WGS metagenome assembly VOFG01 (sample SAMN12384726, study PRJNA508395) | human gut metagenome | isolation source: healthy gut F | host: Homo sapiens | reverse complement strand
ACAGGCATTGATGTGGGAATTTTATGAAAAAGTCAGAAAAAATTCAGGGGTGATCGTATATGGCGATTTTTTCCGGGAAAGAACGCTGTCCCATCGTGACGCTTAATTTTGAGGATGTTGATTGGCAGAACTCAGTGATGCCTTATTCACAGAGTATGGGATTTCAACAAGACCGGGGTTCACTGTGCACCGCTCATGCATGAGGCACTGGGTACAGTGAACAGGGAGCGGTACATTCAGCTTTTCCCACTATAATACAGAGAAGGAAATTCTGACAGCAGTAGAGGCACTGAAAGAACTGGCAGAACTATAAGAAAGATGCTTTATGAGTCATCGGTGTAATTCAGAGAATCTGCTCGCAGGCAGCTTCTCTTGCATTACTTTTGTAATGAATACAGCACCTGGTGGGAAATAAATCCACTACAGGTGCCGTATTTTATATCAGAGGCTTACACTTCATGTTCGGAAGAAACTTTCTGCTCAAGAAGAATCAGAAGAAACGGCTGGCAGTCCTGTATGCGCATCAGAAGCAGTTACATCGATTCCGGTAAATAAATATGAACGCTTTCTACGCGGTTCTTATCCAGTTTTTTCAACGACGAGCCGGATGCCATCCTCCGTCATCACTTCATCTCCGGTCGCCGGGAGACGATCAAGATGTTCGATGATAAATCCGCCGAGAGAAATCATAATCTTGGACTCAGCTTTGTATTCAGATGATCGTTCACATCATCCAGGCTCATAGAACCTTCAATGATATATTCCGGTCAGAAATCTGCTGAACCAGTTCATCTTCTTTTTTCATCATACTCGTCGGATTCACCAACGATCTTCCGTATCATCCTCCAGTGTGATGAGTCCTGCCATTTCGCCATATTCATCCAGCAAGCACGATGGCAATATTAAAGGTAGAATCCCTCATCTCAACGAGTAATTCAGAAATATTTTTTTATATTCGTAAGTGAAATGCGGCTCACGAAGAAAATCTTCATATGAAACTCGGTATTTGCATCATAAAGAAGCAGATCCTTCATATTAATGATACCGACGATGTTGTCCTGCGTTTCCTCGTAGACCGGAAGACGGGTAAACTTATCTTCACGGAAAAATATCGATCAGTTCTTCATAAGTATTGTCTACACTGGCAAAGGTGACATGGACTTTTGGAACCATGATATCTTTGGCGTTGGCATCTCCCAGATCAAATACATTGTAGATCATTTCCTTTTCATCGGATTCAATCACGCCATCCTCGTGGCTGACATCTACGATTGTACGAAGCTCTTCTTCAGTCATTGCGTTATTCACGGCATCAGGATCAACATGCATGATCAGCATGATCACACGGGAGAATAAATTAATGATGAAGATGAAAGGTGTCATGACCGTCATAAAAAACTTGAAAAATGGAATATAACGTAGCGTGACCTTTCTGCGTTGACGTTGCATACCCCTTTCGGGGTAATCTCTCCGAATACGAGGATCGCAACAGTCATACAGCGGGTTGCGATACTGACCATATAACCGCCAAAATGATAGGCAAGTGAAGTAGCAAGCGAAGAGGCAGAGATGTTCACGATATTGTTGCCGATCAGTATGGCACTGAGCATCTTCTGGGTATGATTCTCCGTAATATCAAGAACCATGGCAGCACGCTTGTTTCCCTCGTCTGCAAGGGAACGGAGACGGATCTTATTCACCGCCATCAGTGCTGTCTCGTTAGATGAAAAAAAATGCTGAAAGAATCAGCAGGATAATCAATATAATCAGTTGGAAAGTGTCACTCGCGTCCACTTGAAATAATCACTCCTTTTGTATGATAAAAAGTCAATTTAGATATACTGATTAGTATACACTTTTTTCAGGTGATTTGCAAGTGGCGGCACAGTCCGGCGAGTGTGAACTGTTATTTTGGATCTGCTGCTTTTACAAAATGATGCAGATTCTGCTTTGAGTCGCTTTTCTCAGCCTATTTTATGAAAAGGGTGGCTTTACTTTAAATGTGGCGTGGTGTATGATGTTTACAGCACTTAACAGAAAAGAAATGGAGTAAAAATATATGGATTTATACAGCAGTCTGTGTACGATTACGAAGGAAGAAAATATTTTGAGAGATGAGCCGATGTGCAGACATACGACTTTCCGTGTGGGCGGACCGGCAGATTATTTTGTCACACCACAGTCAGTGGAAGAGATCCGGGGATACTCGCAGTATGCCGGAAAGAGAATGTTCCTTATTATATTGTAGGAAATGGAAGCAATCTTCTTGTTGGTGACGGTGATTCCGGGAGTTGTTCTTCAGATTTTTAAAAGATGAATGACGTCCGGGTAGAGGGCGAAAGGGTGACTGCCCAGGCGGGAGTGCTTTTGTCAAAGGTGGCAAGTGCAGCATATAATGCGTCATTGACCGGTCCGAATTTGCAGCAGGGATCCCCGGTACACTGGGCGGTGCGGTAAGGATGAATGCAGGTGCTTATGGAGGCGAGATGAAGCAGGTGTTGGAAAGTGCAGTTGTCCTGACGCAGGAGGGAGAACTTCTGACGATCCCGGTGGAAGAACTGGGACTTGCTTACCGTACCAGTGTGGTAGAAAAGAAAGATTATGTTGTGGTGGAGGCAACACTCAGACTGAAAAAGGGCGATCAGGCAGCAATCCGTGAGGTGATGGATGATCTGAAGCAGCGGAGAGTGACAAAGCAGCCACTGGAATTTGGAAGTGCAGGCAGCACATTTAAGCGTCCGAAGGCTATTTCGCAGGAAAGCTGATCGAGGATGCGGGACTGCGGGGATTCCGTATCGGGGACGCACAGGTTTCTGAAAAACACTGCGGATTTGTTATCAACAGAGGAAATGCGACAGCAGCCCAGGTCTGCGAGCTGATGGGAAGTTGTAAAGAAAGTGAAAGAGACTTCCGGAGTGACGCTGGAGCCGGAAGTGAAAAAGGATAGGAGAGTTTTAGGATGCGTTTTGTTATCGTTACGGGAATGTCGGGAGCAGGAAAGTCTACGGCTCTGAAGATGCTTGAGGATATGGGATATTTTTGCGTGGACAATCTGCCGATCCCGCTTCTTCCGGGATTTGTCCAGATGTTGCAGAATACAGATACAGAGATGAAAAAAAGTAGCTTTGGGACTGGATGTGAGAAGTGGACAGGATCTTTCCGACTGAAGGAAAATCTGAAGCAATGGATCGTGACCGGATCGGATATGAGATCCTTTTCCTTTGATGCGAATGATGCAGTACTCGTGAAGCGTTACAAGGAGACGAGGAGGCAGCATCCTTTAAGCGGATCGGGAAGAGGGATACCGGAATTGCGAAAGAAAGAGAAAAGATTTTTCCTTAAAATGAAGGCGACTTATATTTTAGATACCAGTAAAATGCTGACCAGAGAGCTTCGGATCGAGCTGAAAAGATCTTTGTGGATGGACAGAGTTTCTGCAATCTTTATATTACGGTTATGTCGTTTGGGTTCAATATGGGATTCCGCAGGATGCGGATCTTGTCTTTGATGTGCGATTTCTTCCGAATCCGTATTATATTGATACATTGCGGGAGAAGACCGGGAAATGAGGCGGAAGTGCAGGATTATGTGATGCAGAATGATAAAGGAAGGATTTTCCTTGACAAGCTGAAAGACATGATGGAATTTCTGATCCCCAATTATATTCTTGAGGGAAAGAACCAGCTTGTGATCGCAATCGGATGTACCGGCGGAAAGCACAGATCAGTTACACTGGCGAATGCACTTTACCAGCCCGGATCAGGAAGAAAGTTATGGGGTGCGTATCGAACATCGTGATATCGGGAAAAGACAGCATCACGAAAAAAAGTAAAAGGTGGGGAAAATGTCGTTTTCCGGTAAAGTAAAAAGAAGAACTGGCAGGAAATATCAGTCCGGCAAGACATTGCCGGATCGCAGAACTGGCTGCGTTTATAGGAATGTGCGGAACGGTTGCAATCAACAGTTTTGACCAGTACAGCATAAGAATCCATACAGAAAATTTACTTGTGGCAAGAAAAGTCTTTACATTGATCCAAAAACCTTTAATATAAAGGCTGATGCCTCTGTAAGAAGGAATATCAGTAAGCAGACTGTGTCCTATGCAGTTGTGATCCGCAGGCATGAAGATGCACTGAGGATTCTGCAGGCAACAAAGATGACGGAAGAATATGAGGATAATGGAGAGTATTCATGCGGTAGATCCGCTGATCGTACAGCAGACCTGTTGTAAGAGAGCATTTTTTTGAGAGGTGCCTTTCGCGGCATCGGGCTCCATGAGTGATCCGAATAAATCTTATCATTTTGAGATTGTCTGTTCTACAGAAAGAGATGGGAAAGCAGGTCTGTACTCTGATGCAGAGTTTTTCAATGGATGCAAAGACGGTTCTGAAGAAGAAGTCTTATGTAGTTTATCTGAAAGAGGGATCGCAGATCGTAGATATATTGAATATCATGGAAGCACACGTTTCTCTGATGGAACTTGAAAATGTCAGGATCTTAAAAGAGATGCGTAATACAGTAAACAGAAAAGTGAATTGCGAAACTGCCAATATCAATAAGACTGTATCAGCGGCAGTCAAGCAGGTTGAGGATATTACATATCTGAAGGAAACAATTGGTTTTGAGAATCTGCCGGAAGGGCTTGTGGAGGCTGCTCTTGCCCGCCTTGCAAACCCTGATCTGACATTAAAAGAGCTGGGAGCTATTCTGAATCCCCTGTCGGAAAGTCCGGTATCAACCATCGACTGCGTAAGCTGAGTGAACTGGCAGATAAAGTGAGGCAAGAACAAGGAGGATTATTATGATTAAAGAATCTGTTGTAGTAAAAAGCTGACCCTGATTTGATGGACGTCCAATCGCACTTCTTGTACAGGAAGCAAGCCAGTATGCAAGTACAGTGTATATTCAGGTTGGAGAAAAGCATATCAATGCGAAAAGTATTATGGGGATGATGAGTCTGAACCTGATCGGTGGTGAGGAGATCACTGTCGTGACAGAAGGGGAAGATGAGGAAAAAGCAGCAGAGGGAATCAAATCTTTTTTTGCAACAGTAGGATAAGTTCTGATAGAAGAGAAGTTAAGAGGGTTGTGCTGGAAAGTGCAGCCTTCTTTTATCTTAAATTTGGAGGTCTGTGAGTATGAAGAAGATGTTATTTATTTATAATCCTAATTCAGGCATGGGGCTTCTGAAGCCGAAGCTCTCAGATGTGCTGGATATTTTGTGAAAGGCGGATATGAAGTAACGGTCTATCCGACCCGTAAAATATCATGATGCCGTAAGAAAGATGGCAGAATACGAGGAGCAGTATGATCTTGTGGCATGCAGTGGAGGAGACGGAACGCTGGATGAAGTTGTTACAGGGGATGATGAAGCGGAGGACAAAGTACCGATCGGATATATCCTGCCGGAACAACGAATGACTTTGGTAAGCAGTCTTCATATTTCCAAAAATATGCTGGAAGCGGCAGATACAGTTGTGAATGGAGTGCCGTTTGCGTGTGATGTGGGAGAGTTTAATGAAGATTACTTTGTCTATATTGCAGCATTTGGACTATTTACAGATGTTTCTTATGAGACGAAGCAGAGTATGAAAATGTGCTGGGACATCTGGCATACATATTAGAGGAACGAAACGTATTTTTAATATTCCTTCTTATCGGATCAAAAGTGACCCACATGACGGAGAGACCATTGAAGATGAATTTATTTACGGAATGGTAACCAACTCCCCGTTCGGTGGGGGATTTAAAGGAATTACAGGAAAGAATGTAGTCTTTGATGATGGGAAATTTGAAGTAACACTGTTCAAGACACCAAGGAATCAATGGAACTGAACGAGATCCTGGGGCGTTGGCACTGCGAAAGATCAACCCGAAGCGGATGTACTCTTTTAAGACAAATGAGGTTCATTTTGAGACAGAAGAGGAAATTCCATGGACGTTGGATGGTGGCGGAGGTGCATGAAGAAGTAGTGGTAAAGACTGTCAGAAAGCACTTGAGATCATGGTAAAGAAGTCATTGAGGATGTCTCCGAGTTCAGCTGAAAAGGAAGAAATTTCAGAAAATATACCAATATAAACTGAATTGAAGAAATTTTTTAAAAATATTAAAAAAAAAAAAGTACTTGCATTTTAAAAAAAAAGTACACGGAACAGCAGACGAAGGATGCCTGAAAATGTATTTGAAGCAGGATTCTCATCCATTATGTTCGACGGATCTCATTACCCGATCGAAGAAAACGTTGAGAAGACAAAAGAACTGGTTAAGATCGCAAAGAGCAAGGAATGTCTCTCGAAGCAGAAGTTGGATCTATCGGTGGAGAAGAAGACGGAGTTATCGGTAAAGGTGAATGTGCTGATCCTAAGAATGCAAGATGATCGCTGATCTTGGTATCGATTTCCTGGCAGCAGGTATCGGAAACATCCACGGAAAATACCCAGCAAATTGGAAAGGTTTAAGTTTTGAAACTCTTGACGCAATCCAGAAATTAACTGGTGATATGCCACTCGTACTTCACGGCGGCACAGGAATCCCGGCAGATATGATCAAGAAAGCAATCAGTCTCTTGGTGTTGCTAAGATCAACGTTAATACAGAATGCCAGCTTGCATTTGCTGAAGCTACACGTAAATATATTGAAGCAGGAAAAGACCTTGAAGGAAAAGGATACGATCCTCGTAAACTCCTGAAACCAGGTGCTGAAGCTATCCAGGCAACAGTTAAAGAAAAGATGGAAATCTTCGGTTCTATCGGAAAAGCCTGAATAATCAAAAAATTTTCAACTTTTTACCTTTTTTGACTGGTTGAGTTATACTAACTGGCATAGGAAGAACAAAGGCGTTCCAACGAAAGTTGGAGTGCCTTTTTTACATAAAGATGGTATGCACAGAAAATATGCAAAGAAGATTTTATGGATACCATAGTGTGAAACTTATACTATAAATAACAATGAAAAGGAAACGAGGAGACATGAGTGAAGCAATTAATGTAGCTGAAGATATTTGGCGAAAATGTATTCAATGACACTGTAATGCAGGAACGTCTTCCAAAAAAAGTCTATAAGGATCTGAAGAAAACAATTGAAGAAGGTAAAAGAATTAGACCTTGAGACAGCAGATGTAATTGCACATGAGATGAAAGAATGGGCAATCGAAAAAGGTGGCAACCCACTATACACACTGGTTCCAGCCACTGACAGGAGTTACTGCTGAAAAGCATGATTCCTTCATTTCAGCACCACTTCCGAATGGAAAAGTACTGATGAGCTTTTTCAGGAAAAGAACTGATCAAAGGAGAACCGGATGCATCATCTTTCCCGTCAGGCGGACTTCGTGCTACGTTTGAGGCAAGGGGATATACAGCATGGGATTGTACATCACCAGCATTTGTAAGAAAGGACGCAGGCGGAGCTATCCTTTGCATCCCTACAGCATTTTGCTCCTACACAGGAGAGGCACTTGATCAGAAAACACCCACTTCTTCGTTCTATGGAGGCAATCAATGAGCAGTCACTGAGACTGTTAAGATTGTTCGGAAATACAACATCTAAGAAAGTAACACCTTCAGTAGGACCGGAGCAGGAATATTTCCTTGTAGATGCTGAAAAATTCTTACAGAGAAAAGGCCTGATCTATACAGGACGTACACTGTTCGGACAATGCCTCCAAAGGGTCAGGAAATAGATGATCACTACTTCGGAAGCATCCGTGAGCGTATCGCAGCTTACATGAAGGATGTCAACAAAGAACTCTGGAAATTGGGTATTACAGCAAAGACACAGCATAATGAAGTTGCACCTGCACAGCATGAACTTGCACCAATCTATGCAGAGTGTAAATGTAGCAGTGGATCACAACCATATCATCAATGCAGACACTTGAAGAGAGTTGCATGCCAGCATGGTATGAAGTGCTTACTTCACGAGAAACCATTTGCAGGAGTTAACGGTTCCGGTAAACACGATAACTGGTCTCTTACAACAGACGACGGAAAGAACCTGTTAGAGCCAGGCAAAACACCTCATGAAAATATTCAGTTCTTATTGGTACTTACCTGTATCCTGAAAGCAGTTGATACACATGCAGATCTTCTTCGTGAATCTGCAGCAGATCCTGGTAAATGATCACAGACTTGGAGCTAACGAGGCACCACCGGCAATCATTTCTGTATTCCTTGGAGAACAGTTAGAGGATGTACTGGAACAGCTGATCAGCACAGGAGAAGCTACACACAGTCTGAAAGGCGGAAAACTTCAGACAGGTGTTGATACACTTCCGGATCTTGCAAAAGATGCTACAGACCGTAACAGAACATCACCGTTTGCATTTACCGGTAATAAATTCGAGTTCCGTATGGTAGGATCTCGTGATTCTATTGCAGGACCGAACGTTGTACTTAATACAATCGTTGCAGAAGCATTCTGCAGAGGCATGTGATGTTCTTGAAAAAGCAGATGATTTTGATATGGCAGTACATGATCTGATCAAGAAATATGCGACAGAGCATCAGAGAGTTGTATTTCAACGGCAATGGATATTCAGATGCATGGGTAGAGGAAGCTGAGAAAACGAGGACTTCCGAATATCAGATCCATGGTAGAAGCGATTCCTGCCCTTACTACAGATAAAGCCATGTAAGTATGTTTGAAAAATTCAAAGTATTTACAAAGGCAGAACTGGAATCCCGTGCAGAGATCAAATATGAGGCATATGCAAAGGCAATCAATATCGAGGCGCGTACGATGATCGATATGGCAAGCAAGCAGTTCCTGCCTGCATTTATCAAATATACAAAGACACTGGCTGATACAGTTCTTGCTGTAAAAGAGGCAGGTGTGGATGCTGCAGTCCAGACTGAAGCATTGAAGGAAGTAAGTGCTCTGTTGGCTGAGACAAAGGCAGCACTGGATGTCCTTGTGAAAGTAACAGATGAGCAGCAGCAAAGAAGAGGGAGAAGTGCAGGCGAACATTCTATCATTCAGATGTTGTTCCGGCTATGGAAGCACTTCGTGCTCCGGTCGACAAGCTTGAGATGATCGTTGACAAAGAGGCTTGGCCAATGCCATCTTACGGAGACCTGATCTTCGAGGTATAATATTCATAAAAAAGTTTTACTTATTATAAAAAAGTTACTGTTCGGATGAAACGTCCGGGCAGTGACTTTTTTTTTTTTATAGTATAATGAAAAAGAAATATAAAAGAAAGTGTGGAGAATAAAAATGCAGTCAGCAGCAGAATTGAAAAGTTTACTGAACCGGATCGACCATAAAGGCTATCCGGCTTATAAAGATACAAAAGGAATCTATCAGTTTCAGGGATATGAATTGTCTATTGACCATGTGCAGGGTGATCCATTTGCGTCACCGTCAAAGGTAAGTGTCCGTGTGCGGGGAAGACAGGCAGCATTTCCGAAAAGAATTGTATAAAGAAAGACATCAGAGAGTTGCGTTGCAGGATGAACTGACGCGGCAGTTTGGAAGAAGGGCAGAACGCTTTGCATTTAAGGCAAAGGATCGGGAAAAAAGTGGCCTGATTTCAGTAAGCCGGTGTGGACAGGAAGTGCTGGAACGGACAGCGTGCCGGATTGATGAAAGGACGGGAGATGTGACGCTGAGAATGGAGATTGGATTTCCTGCAAATGGAAGAACGATCAATGCAAGAGAACTGGAAAAGATCCTGTTTGAATTTGTACCGGAATGTGTCAGATATTCACTTTTTTATAAAAATATGAATGAAGGAAAGCTCAGAGAGATCATTGACCTGGCGGAAGACCAGCATTATATAAGAGAAATGTTATCGGAGCTGGGACTCTGTGCCTTTGTGGCAAATGGAAGTATTCTTCCAAGAGAGTCGGGGAATTTCAGCAAAACCGATGCGTGGCGGGGTGAAATTTATTTCTTCGAAGGAGCAGGAAGTGACTTTGGAATTACCGCATAAGGGAAAGCTTACAGGAATGGGGATTAAAAAGGAATTACCCTGATCGTTGGCGGAGGCTATCATGGAAAGTCGACACTTTTTGAAAGCGTTGGAACTGGGAGTGTATGACCATATTGCCGGTGATGGACGGGAGTATGTGATTACGGATGCATCTGCATTGAAATTACGTGCAGAAGATGGAAGAAGTATCCAAAAGACAGATATTTCCATGTTTATCAATGATCTTCCAAATGGAAAGGATACGGTCGGCTTCTGCACAGAAGATGCAAGTGGAAGTACTTCACAGGCGGCAAAATGTGGTAGAGGGAATTGAAGCGGGAACAAAACTTCTTCTGATCGATGAGGATACAAGTGCTACGAATTTCATGATCCGTGATGAACTGATGCAGCGGGTGATTCACCGGGAAATGGAGCCGATCACTCCATTTATTGAACGCATCCGGGAGCTGTATGAAGAATACGATATTTCTACGGTGATCGTGGCGGGCAGTTCAGGGAGCTTATTTCCATATAGCGGACAGCGTGATTCAGATGGACCGGTATATGCCGAAAGACATTACAGCTTTTGCAAAGAAAGAAGCAGAGACATTTCCGGCGATCAGTGTACCGGAAGTGGCTGCAAAGCGACCGGATTTCAGAAGATGTCCGACAGCAAACCTGGAATTAAAAAGCGGAGACCGTGTGAAAATGAAAGTGATGGGATGCGAGGCGGTGTCCATCAACCGGGACACGATCGATCTTCGCTATGTAGAACAATTGACAGACAGCGAGCAGCTTACTACACTTGGGTATTGTATCCGTTATGCACAGAAGCAGATCATAGATGGAAAAAAGACGCTGCAAGAGATTGTCGGGGAACTGGAAAAGACACTGGACAAAGGCGGGCTGGAGGCTCTGAGTGGAAGTGGTTCAAGTGTGCCATGTATGGCAATGCCGAGGAGACAGGAGATTTTCGCCTGCTTTAACCGGTACAGAGGGCTGAAACTGTAGAATAGAATTGGAAGATAATGGAAAAGGAGAGAAAGCATGGCAAAAAAGTAATCCTTGCCTCCGGCTCGCCGAGAAGAAAAGAACTTTTAGAGCAGGTCGGAGTGGAGTTTGAGCAGAGAGTAAGCGGAAAAGAAGAACGGTATACAGCGACAGAACCAAAAGAGATTGTGAAGGAACTGGCACTGATGAAAGCCGAAAATGTTGCGTCAGATATAGAAGCAGAGAAAGGACTTGATAGATACAGTCGTGATCGGTGCAGATACGATCGTAGTTTTGACGGGCAGATTCTTGAAAGCCAAGGAATGAAGAACATGCATTTGAAATGCTTCAGAATCTCCAGGAAGAAGCCATGAAGTTTATACAGGTGTGGCATTTCTTTCTTATAAAGAAAGAAGGAAAAAGAGGTAATCTCTCATGCAGTTGAGACGAAAGTTCATGTGCATGAAATGAGCGAAAAGGAAATCCGCGAATATGTTGCAACAAAAGACCCGATGGATAAGGCGGGCGGATACGAATCCAGGGAGTGTTCGCTGCTTATATCGACGGATCGAGGGAGACTATTATAACGTAGTGGGACTTCCGTGTCGTATGTGTATCAGCAGTTGAAGGAGATATGTTTGATGTGCTAACGAAAGCATGGTTATAAGTATGCTTATTTATTTTGAAGTTGAAAAAGAGCGAAAACAATTTGAAATCAGATAAAATATCTGTTTATATTGAAAAATTATTATTATTGTATAATAAAAACATAAGGCGTGCGTCACATAGAAAAAAAAAGTAACTGATATTGTAATATGCTTTATGAAAGGAGCAAGTTTATGAAGTGTAAATTTTTACAGCTTTTTTTTATTAAAATTTCCGAGGCATAATAGATGATTTATTATTTTGACAGCGTTTATGTCATAGGCGGTTTAGCATTACTTTTTCTTATACTACTGGCTTTTTTGAAATTTATGAAAAGAAAAAGCAATATGTATTTATTATGCTTTTCTGTTATGTACATATACTTATGTGTTGTCCTTGATTTAACGCAATTCCCAATTTATGCATCGGAAGGAATGAAAGCAGCAATGGGTGGACAAAATGTTTGGAGAGAAATGAATTTGATTCCACTAAAGACGATAGTGACAGATTTTTCAATGGAGAGCGTTCTGAATATTATAATGACAATTCCATTGGGATTTGGGTTATCGTTTCTGATGAGATGCTCTTGGCGACAAATTATGCTGAGTGGATTACTGGTGGGTGGATGTGCAGAGGCAGGGCAATTATTGACTGCGTTATGGGTTGGATTTACTTTCAGACATGTGAATATAGACGATATTCTTTTTGAATATTATAGGAGTATTGGTAGGATATGGGTTATTTAAAATATTCCGTAATGTATTTCAGTGGGGATACAAAAAGTTAGAAACGAACTCAAATGCTTTTTTGTCCTATATTAAATGTGTGTGTGCGATGACAATTCTGATGCATTGTTAAAGTGATATATGAAAAATGCAGAGGGAAAAGATTTAAGATAAAGGGGAAAACAGCCTGGCAGTTTTGACTGGCGGGATGTTTTGTTATGAAATCGGATGATCGGTTGATAAAAGGTTGAATGGTTCTCATTTTATCCCCTTCGAATTCGAGGGGGAAATGGGGAAGGAGAAAATACATTAACAATTTCACCCAAGATCAGGAGACAGGAATTTATACACAATTCCACAATTTTTCCCCATTCTCTTTCAGCCATTTTTCCGGACTTTGTAATCCGGCAGAATGGACGCAACTACATCATAAAAAGCCCCTGGAGTGGTTCATTTCTTTCCGATGAGCCAGCTCATGAACGACAATATAATCAACCACTTCTTCGGGAGCGAAGATCAGACGCCAGTTAAAGTTAAGGTTTCCCTTGCTGCTGCAGCTTCCCCAGCGGGTCTTCTGCTCCGGATAGAGATCCGGCCGTAAGTAACGCCTATAAGTCTTGCGTAGTAAGCAGCCTTTGCGTAAAAAATAGAACGGGCAGTCTCAATATACCGTTTGCGTTGTGCATCTGAGAGCGTGGGGCGGTCTTTTTAGTTGTACCCTGTTTTTCGTAACGCTGCTTATTTTCGGCAGAATGTTTTACGATCCAGTCAGCTTTCTGATGGATGAAAGAATTGATAAAGGAACGGGGACAAACCATAGGGAGCACGCACGATGACCTGTCCGTCAGACGGATCTGAATTGCAACGGATTTCCGCTTACTGTAGATAATTTCGTAAGAAATGGGAAAACTCATACTTATTGTACCTCCGGTCTGTAATGATTAGGTCTGCATTTATTATAACTCAAAAGACAGAGATGAAAAAATGAGAAAAATTTATTGTTTCTATACAAAGGATACAAATAAGCAAAATTGTTCCTATAGGAAGAACTACAAAAGTAGAGAAATTAAAGTGCGGAAAATTGTATAAATTGTTTGTGAAAAAATACAATCGTTATTTATTTAACGAAACCACCTGAAAAAGCGATAAAAATGGACAGAACGTAGAATAAAAAAAGAGCAAATTGAAGTAAAATAGAGTGGTCTCGGTATTTTCTGCGAGGTTTGTAAAATGTTGACAAAAAGAATTTTTTCGGGAGTACTATTCCATTAAATAAGAAGAAAGGGAGGGAGCAATACGGGAAATCTGGCAGACAATCTTATGGAAGAACTGAATTGTGAAACGGTGTTCACTCTTCCGATAGTAGGTGGGATTTCAGAATCAGTTGTTGTTACCTGGATTATTATGGCGGTGCTTGTTCTTGCATCGATCATCCTGGTAAGAAACCTGAAAGTAGAAAATCCCGAAAGGTGCAGCTTGCTCCGGAGGCCGGTATCGGCTGGGCAGAGGATTTCTTTGAGGGAATTTTAGGAAAAGAGAACAAGGGATATATATACTGCATCTGATCACGGTACTTTTTTTATCCGGGCTTGTTCTAATACGCTTGCACCGTTGTTTGGCTTTAAGCCGCCGACGAAAGATCTGAACGTAACGGCAGCACTTGCGATCATGAGTATGTGCCTGATCGAGTTTTCCGGCATTAAGAAGAATGGAATGAAGCACTGGCGGCGCATTTTGCTGAGCCTATTCCGATCGTAGCACCGACTTTGTATGCGATTATTTGGAAATATGCTGGCAGGATTTGTTAATGGAGCTTCTGAAAGCTGTAGTTCCACTGATTGTACCGATTCCGGTCAGTTTTTATTTCGATATTTTCGATGGCCTTCTTCAGGCATATGTATTTGTATTCCTGACATCACTGTTTATGAGGAAGAATGGAGTAAATGTGATCCGCCTGATGGCAGACGGGGAAAAATCCGATCACGTGAACAATTTTTATTTAAAAAAGGAGATTAAGATTTGTGGATTAGTAGCTATTGGAGCAGCTATCGCAGTATTTACAGGTTTGGAGCAGGTATTGGTATCGGTGTTGCAACAAAAGGAGCACTAGAAGCAATCGCAAGACAGCCGGAAGCAGAAGGAAACATCAATAAAACCTGATCCTTGGTTGTGCATTAGCAGAGGCAATCAGCTATTTATGGATTTCATTCGGTATCCTGATCATCTTCTTCCTGAAATAAGAGCAGAAAAGAGATGGAGGCAGAAAGGCAGGTGTAAAAGGTGCTTTCAATAAATATAGGACTTGTTTGGACCATTATCAACCTTGTTGTATTTTATTTCTTCTGTTGAAAAATTTCCTGATCAATCCGGTAAGTGAGGTCATGGAGCAAAGTAGAAAAAGATGATCGCAGATGGTCTTCAGAACGCACAGGATACGCAGGACGAAAGCGAACCAGTTAGAATCAAGCGGAATATGAGGAAGCACTGCACAGGCAAAGGAAAGAATCCGCAGACAGATTGTTGACAAAGCACGGAGATGCCAGAGCAAGAATATGACCAGAATTGTTGATGGATCAGGAGCGAAGGCGGGCAATATCATTGAGAATGCAAAGAAAATGCCCGTAAAGACGTTCGAAGCGTGAACAGACAACGAAAGAGGTCTTCAGTCCCAGATTGCAGGACTTGCATCGCTTCCAGCTTCCCGATCGTGGGTGACAAAGAAGCAGAACATTTAATGACCAGTTTTGGGAGAAGTAGGTGGGACAGATGAAATACAGACAAGTGTCTCAGATATGAAGAGAAGCAGTCAGATATGCACGGGTGCTGTATGAAGTCAATGTCCCGGCAGAAGCTTGCAGAAGAACACGAGAGATCTTCAGCGAAAACCGCAGCTTTTGATATTTTCGAGAACCCTACCATTGATCTTAAGAAAAAAAAGAAACAGTGATAGAAAAGGTATTTCCGGAGGAGATCAAAAATTTCCTTAAAGTGGTTTGCAAATATCAGCGAATGGATCTGATCGAGGATATTTTCGACGCATATGACAGGTACTGCGATGAACAGAACCAGGTTCTGAATGCTGTCCTGACATGTACTGCCAAAAGACGAGGAACAGAAAAAATCAATGGAGGCGTTCCTTTGCAAAAAGTATGGAGCTAAAAAAGCAAAGATTGAAGTATGCCAAAAGAAGGCACTGATTGGCGGTTTTATTCTCCGCGTTGGCAGTGATGAGTATGACTGGAGCCTATGAAAGGACGCCTGAACAGATTAGAACAAAAATTGACCTGGAGGTGAACAAGGTGAGTTCAATCAATTCAGATGAGATTATTTCTATCCTGAAAGAGGAAATAGAAAATTTTGATACACTGAGGTCAAAGACAGTGAAGTTGGTACTGTTGTTGCAGTAGGTGACGGAATCGCCACGATTTATGGAATTGATCACGCAATGTACGGGGAACTCGTTACCTTCGAGACAGGCCTGAAAAGGAATGGTACAGGATATCCGAAAGAATGAAATCGGATGTATTTTTTCGGAAGCGATACAGGCATCCGCGAAGGCACGAAGGTAGCCCGTACAGGAAAGAAGGCAGGCGTCCCGGTTGGCGATGCTATGTATCGGAAGAGTTGTTAATGCACTCGGTGAACCGATCGACGGAAAAGGTGAGATTGCAACAGACGATTACCGCCCGATCGAACATGAAGCACCAGGAATCGTAGACAGAAAATCCGTCAGTGTCCCGATGGAAACCGGTATTCTTTCCATCGATGCAATGTTCCCGATCGGTCGTGGACAGCGTGAGCTGATCATTGGAGACCGTCAGACAGGAAAGACATCCATTGCTTTGGACACAATTTTGAATCAGAAAGGCAAAGGATGTAATCTGTGTCTATGTTGCAATCGGACAGAAAGCATCGACAGTTGCCAAAGTTGTAAATACATTGCAGACGCATGGAGCGATGGATTACACCATCGTATCTTCCACAGCAAGCGACTGTGCCCCACTTCAGTACATTGCACCATATGCAGGAACAGCAATGGCAGAATATTTCATGCACAAAGGAAAAGATGTTTTGATCGTTTATGATGATCTTTCCAAGCACGCAGTTGCTTATCGTGCATTATCCCTGTTGCTTGGACGTTCTCCGGGACGTGAGGCATATCCGGGAGATGTATTCTATCTTCATTCAAGACTTCTGAGAGTTCCAGCCGCCTGAGTGAGGAACTTGGTGGAGGCTCTATCACGGCACTTCCTATTATTGAGACACAGGCGGGAGATGTATCTGCGTATATCCCGACGAATGTAATTTCCATTACAGACGGACAGATTTTCCTGGAAAGTGATCTTTCTTCTCAGGTATGCGTCCGGCAGTCAATGTAGGTCTTTCTGTATCACGAGTTGGTGGTGCGGCCCAGACAAAAGCAATGAAAAGGCATCCGGAAGTGTACGTATCGATCTGGCACAGTTCCGTGAGATGGAAGTATTTACCCAGTTTAGTTCAGATCTTGATGCGGCAACAAAAGAACAACTGGAATATGGATCTGGTCTGATGGAACTTCTGAAACAGCCATTATATCATCCAATGGCACTGCATGAAAGGTTATCACACTTTGTGCAGCAACGCATAAAGATGTTCTTGAGTTCCAGAAAAGACAAAGATCAAATCATTCCAGGCAGATATGCTTCGTTATTTTGATACAGAGCATCCGGAGATCGGTCAAGAGATCGAGGACAAGAAAGTATTGTCAGAGGAATTGATCAAAAAGATCGTAGAGACGGCAAAGGAATTTAAGAAGAGCAGGTGTTAATATGGCAAATATCAGAGAAATACAGAACAGGATCAACAGTGTCAAAGATACGATGAAGATCACAAATGCGATGTATCTGATCTCATCTTCCAAATTAAAGAAAGGCAAGAAAAAACTGGCAGATGCAGAGCCGTATTTCTATGCACTTCAGGCAGATCAGCCGATATCCTGGTCATATGCCGGAACTGCATCACAGTTATTTTGACAGAGAAAGAAGAGATCCGGCAGAAGAACGAAAGATCGGATCTTCGTGATCACGGCGGATAAAGGGTCTTGCCGGTGCTTATAATCATAACATTCTAGAAGATGGCAGAAGAGAATATTGGCGAAGACAGCATAAACTGTTTGTCGGAGAACTCGGAAGACATTATTTTGCCAAACGTGATGTGAGATTGATACAAACTTTAAATATACAAGTTCAGAGACCGACCAGAGCAAGAAGGGACATTTCAGAGTGATCCTGGAGCAGTTCCGCAACAGGAGAACTGGATGAGGTTTACGTTGTTTATACGAGAATGGAAAATTCCATGCTGAGGCTGAAGATGAAGTCATGAAACTGCTTCCTTTGAGAGAAGTGATTTCGGTGAGATGAAGATGCCACAAATATGTACCGTGAGGCGATCGAACTGAATCCATCACCGATGGCGGTCATGAACAGTATCGTACCAAACTATATCAACGGGAATGATCTATGGATGTCTGGTAGAGGCATATGCAAGCGAACACAATGCCAGAATGATGGCGATGGAAATCGGCAACGGACAGTGCCCAGGAAATGATCAAGGATCTGTCGATTATCTATAACCGGGCAAGTCAGGCAGCCATTACGCAGGAGATCACGGAGGTCTGCAGCAGGTGCGAAATCATTAAAGAAAGAGTAACAGTGAAGGAAGGGAAATAAACATGAATAAAGGACGTATTGTACAGGTCATGGGACCAGTTGTTGACGTTGTATTTGAAAACGGCGACCTTCCTTTATCAAAGATGCCTTTGAAGGTTGAAAATAACGGAAAGAAGATGTTTATGGAAGTTGCACAGCATATGGGAAATCGTAGGTACGCTGTATGATGCTTAGCAGCCAGTGAAGGACTTCACAAAGGAATGGAAGTCACAGCAACTGGTGGACCAATCAAAGTTCCAGTTGGAAATCAGACACTAGGACGTCTGTTCAATGTACTTGGAGAGACCAATCGATGATGGAAAGCCTGAAAATCAGATTCAAAAAATGGGCAATCCATCGTGAACCACCTAAATTTGAAGACCAGAGCCCTGTTGTAGAAATGCTTTGAGACAGGTATCAAAGTCATCGACCTTTTAGCACCATATGCAAAAAGGTGGTAAGATCGGTCTGTTCGGTGGTGCTGGAGTTGGTAAGACAGTCTTATTCAGGAACTAATTCATAATATCGCAACAGAACATGGTGGATATTCCATCTTCACAGGTGTAGGGGAACGTTCAAGAGAAGGTAATGACCTCTGGAGCGAAATGAAAGAATCCGGAGTTATCAAAAATACAGCCTTAGTGTTTGGACAGATGAATGAGCCGCCGGGATCTCGTATGCGTGTTGCTGAGACAGGTCTGACAATGGCAGAGTATTTTCGTGATCAGGACAAACAGAATGTGCTGCTCTTTTCATCGATAACATTTTCCGTTATGTACAGGCAGGATCAGAGGTATCAGCGCTGTTAGGACGTATGCCGTCAGCCGTTGGTTATCAGCCAACTTTAGCAACTGAGATGGGTGAATTACAGGAACGTATCGCATCAACCAAAAACGGTTCCGTTACTTCCGTACAGGCAGGTCTATGTACCAGCCGATGACCTGACTGACCCGGCCCCGGCAACAACATTTGCCCATCTGGATGCAACAACTGTACTTTCAAGAAAGATCGTTGAGCAGGGAATTTATCCGGCAGTAGATCCGCTGGAGTCCAGTTCCCGTATTCTGGAAGCAGATGTAGTTGGAGAAGAACATTATGAGGTTGCAAGAAAGTAATCGCAATTCTTCAGAAATATAAAGAATTGCAGGATATCATTGCCATCCTTGGTATGGAAGAGTTATCAGATGAGGATAAGGCAACTGTTATGCGTGCAAGAAAGATTCAGAGATTCCTTTCTCAGCCGTTCTTTGTAGCGGAGACATTTACGGGAATCCGGGAAAATATGTACCGCTGAAAGAAACGATCCGTGGATTCAAGATGATCATTGACGGTGAGATGGATGAATATCCGGAAGCTGCTTTCTTTAACGTAGGAACGATCGAGGATGTCATTGCAAAGGCAAAAAGCTGAAGCAGAAGAGGCACAGGCATAATAACGGGGTGAGTGCATATGGATACATTTGGTCTTAAAATCATAGCGAGTGACGGAGTGTTCTATGCAGGAAGATGTCAGAAACTGACTATTCCGGCACCGGATGGTGAGAAGGAATCCTTGCCCATCATGAGAATATGGTGATCGCGGTGACAGTCGGGATTGCCCGGATGAACGTTGACGGGACGGAATGGAAAGAGATTGCTGTAGGAACAGGATTTGCGGAGATTGTAAATAACCGTGTAACTCTGATCGTAGATACAGCGGAGAAGCCGGAAGATATTGATGTACGTCGTGCAAGAGAGCAGAAAGAGCGGGCAGAAGAACAGCTTCGTCAGAAGCAGAGTATTCAGCAGTATTATCATACGCAGGCTTCGCTGGCAAGAGCAATGAACCGACTGCGTCTGTCGCAGGATAAAAAATGGAACTTGTAAGCAAAGTGAAAATATAAGATTATATTTCTTAATGGAAGAGATGTGCATGGAAGGACAAAGGTCTGCAATGTACATCTCTTTTGTCGTACAAACCCAGGCAGGTGTCAGCCTGCCTGGGATCCCTTTTTGTGATAAAGGAATCTTTTTTATTGCGTTTTCGTATGGATTATACTACAATTAATTATGTCTGAGTATGGGCAGAAGAACCATAGTAATAGAGACAAGGGGAGATATTTGTATGAGTGATAGAGATAATCCGCGTTCTCTCGTAGAGATTATGAATGATGTACTGAGTACGGTACGTGAACATTATGACTCGAGTATGTATATTATATTGAAAAAGAATATGAAGATATTGATGTGATTTATGAGTGGTGTGCCAAGCATGTGCCATGGCAGAGGGATAAGATCAAGATGCTGCCGAAGGATCAACGGCCACGCTGGATGGAACAGGAGATTACGGACACCACGGAGGACAGCTACAGTGTCTTCAGGAGACTGGATGAGAATACTGTGGCAATTCTTGCAGCAGTAGGGGTTCACCGTGGAGGATGCGAAGTGGATCTGCTGCGGAGCGTTCCGGCGTATCTTCCGGAGGCCATTACTTTACAGAAGCTTCAGAAGCAGCAGGAGTATCTGAGTTATCATGACAAGCTTACGGGACTATACAATAGAAACAGTTTTGTTTCTTATACAACGGATATAAATCCCGATGAGTTAAATTCATTAGGTGCAGTATCGGTAGATATTAACGGTCTTAAGAATTTTAATAAGGAATTTGGAAGAGATTACGGAGATGAAGTAGTGATCCGTGTCGGGGAAGTGCTGGAAGAGTATTTCCATACTGCAAATGTATATCGTATGACCGGGGATGAGTACCTGGTTCCGGTGGAAAATATCACATACGAAGAGTTTATGAAGCAGGTACACGGCACGTATACGAAGCTGGATAATATCAGTCTCGGACTTGCTTCTCTTGGCTGTGCATGGGAGAAGATCGACATTGATGTGGATGCACTGGTTTTAAGTGCCGAGAACATGATGCGTGAAGAGAAGAAAAAGTATTATAAGAATCTGCGGAAGGGTCATCATGAACCGATCATCAAGCAGGATCTTCTGGAGGATATTGAGGAAGGCAGATTTATCGTATGTCTTGTTCCGAAGATTGATGTGGCGACCGGCAATGTGGCAGGAGCAGAGGCAGTCGTACGCTACCACCACAAGGATCTTGGAATCATGGAACCGGGAAGATATATTGATCTTCTGGAAGAGACAAGACTGTCCCATTATCTCGGATCTGTATGTTTTTGAGGAGGTCTGCAAGACCCCTGCACAGATGGGAGCTGGACAATCTCCCGATGATTCCGGTTTCTGTCAATTTTGCAGGCACGACATTAAGACAGGACAATCTAATCGAAGAGATGGAGAAGCTTATAGATCGGTATCGTGTCCGTTGTGAATATCTCGAAGTAGAGGTATCCGAATCTTATGCCGACATGAATCAGGAGATGCTGGCAGAGACCAGCAGTAAGATCCGGAAGGCGAATGTCCGGGTGATCCTGGATCATTTCGGGTCAAAAAATTCCAGCTTTTCCATTCTTTCACTGATGGAATTTGATGGATTGAAGCTGGATAAAAGTGTGATTTCAAATTTAGTCGGAAACCGGAGAAGCAGGCTTGTTGCAAAAGCGGTGATCGATATCTGCCGTCAGCTTGGTGCCGTGGTCATGGCATCCGGTGTGGAGACGCAGGATCAGGTGAATGTACTGGAAGAACTGGGATGTGATTATGCACAGGGATCATTCTTTAATAAGGCGATTACGATCGAGACATTTGAAGTAAGATATTTAAAAGAGTAGAGAAATGAAAAATGAGAGTTTCAGACGATCTTTTTTCGATGTTGTGTGCGGCAGTGGGATTGATAGTCCTGATGGGAAATTGCAGTGGCAGGGCAGATGGAAAGCACGGAACAGCAGAATCAGAAACTCCTTTCTGAAAATCAGAAGCTGACAGAAGAGAACGAAAGACTTGAAAAAGATTTAAATAACTGGAAGATTGCAAAAAGAAATAAAAGAAGCACCCGCAGTCCGGCTGAAGGAAGATTCAGAGAACTGGATGCTTGCACTTGTAAATGAAGAGTATCCGCTGGCGAAAGACTATACACCGGCATCTCTGACAAAGCTGGATGAGAAGTGCTCAGTGGATACAAGAATTTACGGAGAGCTGGAGCAGATGATCGCAGATGCGAGACAGGCGGGGCTGAATTTATATGTGACATCAGCATACCGGTCTTATGATCGCCAGCGGAAGTGTTTGATACGACAATGAAAGACTGGATCAGTAAAGGATACAGTCCACTGGATGCTTATGATGAGACGAAGAAATCTGTGGCAGTTCCGGGTACCAGTGAACATGCGACAGGACTTGCGGTGGACATTATTTCCGGACAGTATACCGGATTGGATGATAAGCAGGAGATACAGCCGAGCAGGAATGGCTGATGGCACATTGTCAGAATATGGATTTATTCTGCGGTTTCCAAAAGATAAATCCAATGTAACGGGGATTGTTTATGAACCGTGGCATTATCGATATGTAGGAAAAGAAGCGGCCAAAAAGATAACTGAGCAGGGGATCACCTTGGAAGAATATCTTCAGGCTGATTGATGGATAAACAGGGGCAGGCGAAAATAAGACTGTCGATACCAATGGGAAATAAAAGACTGAGGAGTATAAGAGGAGTACATAAGGAGGAGCAAAATGGAAGACTTAACATTTGGTGAACAGGTCAAGATTATTCTTGGAAGAAAAGGAATGACGATCAAAGAACTGGCAGAGACGATCGAAAAAGAGACAGGAAAGAAGATGTCCTGTCAGAATCTGACGCAGCGGCTTGGAAGAGATAATTTCCAGGAGCAGGATATGAGAATGATCGCACAGATTCTGGGATGTCAGTTTCATTTAAGTATTATGGTAGCTGAAGGAGAGAGCGAAGAGACGCAGGGCGAAACTGTTGTAAGATATGAGCAGAGACCAAAGGCTCATAAGAAGCACATTTCCGATGAGGGGAGTGCCGGAACAGTTAGAACTGATCTGTTCTTTGATAAAGATCCGGATGAAGCAGAGCCAACAGAACCAACAGAGGCAGAAGAGACAACTGTGGCACAGGAAGTTGCGTCAGAGCCGGAAGAATCAGAAGAGGCAGTTATGGTTCAGGAAGTTGCGTCAGAGCCGGAAGAATCAGAAGAGGCAGTTATGGTTCAGGAAGTTGCGTCAGAGCCGGAAGAATCAGAAGAGGCAGTTATGGCTCAGGAGATTGCAGCAGAACCTGTAGAGGAAGAGACAGCAGATACAGAGGAAGCCCCGGTTTATGAGGAAGAGACGGCATATTCTCCAGAGGAAGAAGCTCCGGTATATTCAGCGGCAGAAGAGTCAGCTTATTCAACAGACGCAGAGCAGGTTTCAGCTTATTCAACAGATGCGGAGTCTGATTCAGACTATGAAACAGAACAGATTTATGCAGACAGAACACCTGCAATCCAGGTGGAGCCGCTGCATCCTGAAACAATGGGTGAGGATGAGCGTGATATGACAATCGGCGAGTTGTATGATATCCATAAGGAACTTTCAGATCCGGAAGAAAAATGTAAGGGCAGGAGAGCCGGTCGAAGAAATCAAGAAAGAACTGAGAAGCCTAAGAAAGAAAAATTCAGAGGATTGAATTTCTTTTTTCAAGAAAGAAAAGGCAGTGGAAGAAGAGCCTGCACCGGTAGAAGCAACTCAGACTTATGCAGAAGAGAAAAAGAACCGTATCGTGCAGAGGAAAATAATGCTGCAGATGAAGGATACAGTTCCTATGAAGAGCAGGAAGAATACGGACAGCCGGAATATGCATCTGAAGGATATCAGGAGGCAGCATATGAAAATACCGGATATGAGCAGAATGATGCCGGATATGAGCCGAATATGAACAGGGCGATGCCGAATATCAGCAGGGAGAGGCTGAGTTCCAGCCGGTGATCCCGCATGCTGATGAAGAGGAAGACCGTGAGCTTGGAGATGTGAATCCATATACCGGAAAAGAATATCAGTCCAACAGTGTGCGTATGCATCCGACAAGGATCGGATATGTTCAGGTTTACGACAGAACGATTCATAAATGGACAGATATGACGGAGGGCATTCCTCGGATACCAGGAGCGGAAGAAAGTGCTGCTTGAAAGGCATACGAGCCACCGATTTATTTAGACTAAAATCAGGCCGGGGAGATACAGGATATGGAATGGAGTACATTATTATCACCGCGAAGAGAGCGGGAAAGCAGTGAAAAATACAGGTCCAGTGATCTGCGGAGTGAATTTGAAAAAGATTACCACCGGATTATTGGCAGTGCTTCATTTCGCAGACTTCAAGATAAGACACAGGTATTTCCACTGGATAAAAGTGATTTTATAAGGACAAGACTGACACATTCTCTGGAAGTATCTTCTTGGAAAAAATCATTGGGACAGAATATTGGAGAGTATTTTTAAAATATAAAAAAGACAGTGGATTTACCCCGCAGATGAAGGAAGATATCTCGCATATCCTTTCAGTGTGCGCAGGGACTGATCCATGATTCTGACAGAACAGATGAAGGCAGGATTTCTATCATTTGAAGGAAATGCACAGGCACTGAGGCTTGTATCAAAGCTGCACTATCTGGTTGACGAACATGGAATGAATCTGACCTATGCGTTACTGAATACCATGATCAAATATCCTGTTCCATCCACCGGGATCGATAAAGAGAGTGGAAATATCAAGGACAAAAGATGGGATATTATCTTGCAGATGAAGAATTGTTCCACAGGATCACGAAAAGCGACAGGAGCGGGAAATAACCGTCATCCGCTGACATATATTTTGGAGGCGGCAGACGATATCGCTTATAAGACGGCAGATATTGAGGATGCTTTTGTGAAAGGATTTATTTCGTATCATCAGCTTGAGAGTGAGCTTGTAGTGCTGGAAAAGGAAACGAAGATTCTCCGTTCAAACCGGCGACAAAACCCGGCAGTTATATCAGAGGGGGTGTGGAGAAGCAGGTCAGCAGTCCTGAAGCATACGCAGTGAAGAACTGGATCATCAGTGTGCAGGGATTTGTACTAAATTGTGTGACCTATGGATTTACTTCAATTATGAAGCTATTATGGCCGGAACATTCGACAGGATCTTTTTTATGGGACATTTGCAGAAAAGCTGATGAATCTGCTCGGAGATCTTGCTTACCGGAAAGTTTTTCATCCACAGATTTATAAAATGGAGCTTGCAGAATATACGATCCTGGATTTCCTGATGAACCGTCTTGTAAGTTCTGTGTTGTATTACAATACGGACAGCGAACAGGATTCACTGGACAGCCGTATGGTATCCTTTTATTTCTGATAATTATAAGACCGCCTACAGGCTGCAGTCACAGGGAAAAAGCAGGACAGAGAAATTATATCTCCGCCTGCTTCGGTGACAGATTATGTCTGCGGAATGACAGACAGCTATGCAAAAAGCGTCTGTATCAGGAAATGAACGGGATTATTTAGTGGCGAGATACCGGCACCAGTGTCCGAAAAGTGCATCGTTGTCTCCGTTTCATCATCTCCCAGTTCAAGAACGGATACATAAGAACTGGTAAATTGAGGAAAACCGAACAGATCCGCAGCACGAGCCTCACGGGCATCATAAATGCCGGGAACGCCAAGCCATATATGACCATCTTCTTCGACCGAAGGAGGTGGTTATAATTATAATAACAAAAAGAAAACTATTGCAGGCAAGTGACCGAATTTCCTCAGGAGTGTGGATAACTCTGCCCGTGATCTTGCGTGCTGCTGTAACAGAGGATGTGGTATGTTTCCTGTGTCATCAGATGAAACTGGGGCAGCATTCTTGGTCCTGGCTGTAGTAGCAAGATGGACAGAATCACCTGGGATCAACAGATCCGACTGCCTTGTGGAAGTAACAGGCTGAGTCCCGCAGACTCCGCAGAATCAATGTCAGATTTTCACAGACTCAGTCGTGGAGCGAAGTGACAGTTTCAGAAATGGTCTCCGCAGTTTCAGATCCAGTAGTTTCGACTGTCTCGCTTTCCTCAGGTTTGATTTCTGCGGCATGAACGGAGACTCTTCAGGTGACGGAGACGATTCCACAGGAGAAACTTCTTCAGGTGACGGAGACGATTCCACAGGAGAAACTTCTTCAGGTGACGGAAACGATTCCACAGGAGAAACTTCTTCAGGTGACCGGGACAGTTCTTCGGCAGAAATCAGTGAAAAACCAACAGGAAGTGCATTAACTGAGGCAGCCATTTAAGAGTGGTTCTGCTTTCCCTTCCGGCAAAAGAAGAAAGCCTTCAAGTCCGGAAAAAGATTTCCCGCAGGGAAATAATGAACTCAGATATAGATAACCGGGTTGCAATACTTCCACCGGAATAGTTCAGGATTGCACAGGGAGCATGGATGAGATCCCTGTCTTTGTTATAAAATCCATGGGTTCCAGTGCCGTTCCGGGAGAGAGTGGCAGACTTTTCAGATGAAGTGTCATCATACAGGGAGCGGTACTGATGGGAAATCTGTAAAAATAAGATTCCTTTTTCGCTGCCCGGTTTCATATTCATAGAGATAATAAATACCCTGGTTCATAAAATACCTTTCATCTTGTCTTTTTTCGTATAATGTATTCAAAAGGAGCAGAAAAAAGAACAGAGAAATAAAAGCCGGGAATGTTATGAAAGAATGGAGTGAGAGGGAGAAACCGTTATGGAACAATTAAAGAATGAATCAGAAACTGAATTACAAAATCAATCAGAAATTGAAATGCAGAATCAATCAGAAGCTGAAATGCGGGATGAAAAATATATGAAAGAAGCGTTGAAGCAGGCAAAAAAAGCATATGCCTTAGAAGAAACCCCATCGGATGCGTGATCGTCCATGAGGAAAAATCATTGCCCGTGGATACAACCGCCGCAATACAGATAAAAGTCCGCTTGCTCATGCAGAAATTTCCGCAATAAAAAGCCAGCAAAAGCTGGGTGACTGGCGGCTGGAAGAATGTACTCTTTATGTGACACTGGAGCCATG
>VOFG01004350.1_pt1 | contig 26950 bp, 35 predicted proteins | sample 5384171 | NCBI WGS metagenome assembly VOFG01 (sample SAMN12384726, study PRJNA508395) | human gut metagenome | isolation source: healthy gut F | host: Homo sapiens | reverse complement strand
CCATGCTGCATTTTTTATTATATGAACCATCTTCATTCTTTACCGGAGCAGTCGGGTCCATTGCGAATAAAATACCTATCGGAGAAGAAGTACCCATTCCTTGAGCCTGGTCTCCCTGATCGCGGAAACCATCTTGCGATGTAGCGGCTATCATTTGCTTGAGAGCTACGTTCAGCCAGTTATTTACTTTGTGATTAACGTTCAGACGACCGGAGATACGTTCGAAGTCACTACCAAGAACGATACCCTCGCTCTTATTGTAACCAACTCCGGCATAGAACTGAGTCTTTGACGAACCGCCGTTGATAGATATCTGGTGATCTTGAGTGAAAGCAGTACGATAGATTTCTTTCTTCCAGTTCGTATTTACTTTACCGGATGGGTCATGGATAAAGTCAGCAACAGTAGCCGGTGAGTCGAGCAGAGGAATGAACATATCACCTCCGTTATCGATGTTGTTCAATGCTGCTTGTTTGCTATCTGTTATTCCGTAAGTAACCAGACAGTTGGCTAATGATTCGCGAGTGTAGTCAATCAAGTCGGCTGATCCCATCATATTGAAAGCATTTACAGCCATCTTGTTCCAGCCTACTTCACCTGAATAGCTGACATTCGTTTTTCCTTCTTTACCTTTCTTTGTGGTAATGATGATAACACCGTTTGCGGCACGTGAACCGTACAATGAAGCAGCAGCGGCATCTTTCAGAACAGTCATGCTCTCAATGTCTTCAGGATTCAGTGTACTCAATACGCTTTGAGTCTTACCGTAGTAGTTCATGTCGTCATCAGCCTTTGTTACGACACCGTCAATAACATACAACGGGCTTTTTAGAAGCACTGATAGAACCGACACCGCGAATGTTGATTTCGGCCATAGATCCTGGGTCACCAGTTGCTGAGGCTGTGCGCACACCTGCCATTTTACCGACAATGCCTTGTCAAAAGATTCTTTGGAACCGGAAACGATTTTATCTGCCTTAATGACAGCAGCTGATCCTGTGAATGAAGACTTCTTCGCAGTACCATAAGCCACAACAATAACCTCATCAAGATTTTGTGCATCTGATTTCAGTGTAACTTTCACCATTGGCTTGATTGCCACTTCTTGAGTTTGCATACCGATGTACGAAATTTGCAAAGTCTTTGCAGAACTTGGTACGTTCGCCAAATTAAAATTACCATCGATGTCTGTGATTGTACCTTGAGTAGTACCTTTTACCAACACAGAGGCTCCAACAACTGGTTGCCCATCTTCTTCAGAAATCACAACGCCTGTGACTTTCTGAGTCTGAGCAGTTACTAGGCTTATGCCCACAAAAAGGCATGCCAATAACAGCATTAATTTTCTTTTCATAAATTCTCTCTTAAAGTTCAACTTTACATTAATTGTCTCTATACTCTAACAAGTTGCAAAATTATTAATAAATATGAAACTAACAATTAATTTGATAAAAAAAGGTTGTATATATAACATATTGTTATTTATAACATCGAAAATATGCTGATAAACATCTTTATTTGCTATAAATATTGTGATTTATCAAGCATGAAATGTCACTTTGTGAATGCAAAGTGTAGTAATTAACATTCTATTTGCTTGTTTTTGGATATAAAACTACCCTGCAAACGTTTCTTTTTGATTTATTATGAAGAAATGACGATAAAAAATAGCATTTAAATTAAAGTTATGTAAATACTTAATTATTGAATTTTAATTTTTGCAGAAATTAATGCAGGTTCAACCTTAATTATAGCACAGAACTTAGTTTATTTTGTTCTTAGTATTAACTAAAAGACAATAGAATGAAGAAGATTAGTTACAGCCTTGTGTTTAACAGAAAAAAAGAAGCCTGAACAAAAAAAGGAATGGCATTGGTACAAGTAGAAGCTTTACTTAAACAGGAGAAAAATGTACTTCTCAACCAGGGTGTACCTCAAACCAGACCAGTGGGACGTAAAACGTAGAATGGTAAAGAACCATCCTAATTCAGATGCATTAAATCGAATGCTATATGATTTTATAGCTGACATTGAGCAGAAAGAACTGGGATTATGGCAACAGAGAAGATCGATATCCTTGGATTCGTTGAAAGACTCTATTGAAAAACCGGAAAATAATGGGAATTCATTTCTGACCTTTTTTTAAAGAGGAAGTCAGCAACTCTTCTTTAAAAGAGAGCACCAGGCAGAATCATCTTTCCACTTTAGAATTGCTGCAAGAGTATAAAAAGGACATTGTATTCACTGATTTGACATTCGAATTTGTGTCTTCATTTGATAATTATCTGCAGTCCAAGGGGTATCATCTCAATACCATTGCCAAGCATATGAAGCATTTAAAACGATATGTGAATGTAGCTATAAATAAAGAGTATATGGATATTCAGAAGTATGCTTTCAGAAAATATAAAATCAAAAGCATAGAAGGAAGTCATACGCACTTGTCGCCGGAAGAGCCTGAATAAAATGGAGGAGGTGAATCTGGAAGGGAAGTTTACGAAGTTACAAAAAGTCAAAAAGATGCCTTTTTATTTTGTTGTTACGCCGGTTTGCGGTACTCTGATTTTATAAATCTGACTGCCGCGAATATTGTCGAACTCCATCAGGAGACGTGGCTGATTTACAAATCTGTTAAAACAGGTATTGATGTGCGCCTTCCTTTATATTTATTATTTGAAGGTAAAGGACTGCGGTGTTGGAGACCTACAAAGACGATTTAAACGGATTCTTCAAATGCTGAAAGATAACTCTAATGTGAATAAAGACTTGAATGCATTAGCCAAGCTGGCAGAAATAGACAAACGGATATCATTCCATACAGCCCGACATACAAACGCCACCTTATTGATATATAGTGGTGCAAATATAACGACTGTACAAAAGCTGCTGGGACACAAAAAGTGTGAAGACAACTCAGGTATATGCAAATATCATGGACATGACTATTGTGCATGACCTTGAGAAAGCAGCCTATTCAAAATTAGCTAATAGACCAAAAAAGCTAGGCAGTGATTGTCTGAAATGTCCTGTTTTTAAGATTGGTTTCAACAGAGTTGATTCAAAATCTAACAATATGGCAGAAATAATGCATAAATCAATGTAAGAATATGCAATTTACAAATGATTTGTCGCATATAAAAGACTGTAATATACATAAAAAGTGCAATGTCAGGACTCTTTCCTTTTAAAGGAACGATCCGTTCCTTTAAAAGGAACAGATCGTTACTCACCGAGGAACATCTAATTGCTTTAAAAGGAAGAGCCAAAAAGTAGTTTTAATTTCTAATTCTGTTCTAACTGATAGACTTTCCTGTCACAGGGAAATATATCATATCGAAACTAAATATTTCTTTTATATTCAAAGGTGCAAGCTGATATAAGTAATCATATAGCACAAGGAAACAAAAAAAAACGGACAGATGTATTTCATCCGTAGATCTGCTGTTTTAAAATCCTGCCGATTTTTGTCATTCTCCCAAGCAGGTTCTGCATATTTTGAATTATACCATAACTAAATATGCTTTTCTTCAGATTTGATCTTTTTCTACTATCACGCCCCAAAAGTAATCATTCATTATGATTGGTGGTGAAAATATTCGGGAAATATAAAAATAGTATCCAATAATAATACCTCATATAAATAAAATAAAGACATAACTTTCTTATAATGAATGAACTAAATGATTGAAATGGATAGAAACAGGGTATCATTCGTTAAAGAAAAGGGTAGTTATAATGCTGATAAATAATTGATTATCACGTTTATATATGGATACAATAACATATATGACGATTAGGTTTATATTTCTCATTATTATAATAATCAACACTTTATATAAAGAATTAGTTCTGCAAAGACTTTGCAAATTTCGTACATCGGTATGCAAACTCAAGAAGTAGCGATTAAGCCTAATTTAAAGGTAGTACTTAGGTCGGATGCTCAACATATCGATGAAGTTGTTGTTACAGCAATGGGTATTAAAAGATCTGAAAAAGCATTAGGTTATGCTGCAACTTCAGTGGGTGGAGAAAAATTGCGGAAAGCCGTACATCTGATGTGATGTCAAGCTTGGCAGGTAAAATTGCAGGTGTACAGATTTCCAGCACTTCATCTGACCCCGGAGCCTCTAATTCGGTCATTATCCGTGGAGTTAGCTCACTCTCCGGTACCAACCAACCACTATATGTCGTGGATGGAGTACCTTTGAATAACTCTACCGTATACTCTACAGATGGCTTGAATAGCGGATATGATTTTGGAAACGGTGCCAACGCTATCAATCCGGATGATGTGGCAAACATGACTATTTTGAAAGGTGCTGCGGCCACTGCTTTGTATGGTAGCCGTGCTGCCAACGGTGTAGTCATGATTACTACCAAAAGCGGCCGGAAAGAAAAAGGAGTTGGGATCGAGTATAACGGTGGAGTTCAGTGGTCAACTGTTCTGCGTCTGCCGGAATTTCAAAATGAATTTGGTATGGGATGGAACGGCAACCATACAGAATTGGAGAACGGTTCCTGGGGACCTCGTTTCGATGGTTCCATGCAGTTGTGGGGTAATGTGTACAACAACTCTCAGAAACTGAAACCTTATGTGGCAATGCCTGATAACATCAAAGACTTTTTGATGCGGGATTCAGATATAGCAACAGCCTTTCATTCAATGGAGCTACAGATAAAAGTGATTATTATGTATCATTCTCTCAGATCAGCGATGATGGTATGATCCCGACAGATGCTGACAGCTACGATAAATATACTTTTTCTGCACGCGGCAGCCATAAGGCAGGAGCGTTGACATTCTCTTCTTCACTGAATTACGCTTATCAAAAGAATAACTTTGCTACTACGGGACAAGGTTTGTCCATGCTAAACTCTTTATATCAGACACCAAGAGATATCAGCATAATAGGACTGGAAGACCAGAATGATCCGTTCAACACTCCGGGATATTATTATACCCCCTACGGAGTTATGAACCCTTATTATATTTTGAATAACTATTTGAATGAATATGAATCTGAAAAGATTCTACGGAAAATTTCAATTGGATTATGAATTCCTGAAATACTTCAAGTTTACGTACCGTATGGGCTTGGATACTACAACAGGACAAAGTGACAAAGGAAAACCGAATCTGTACGCTCTTTATTATGAAGGTACTCCTAATGGAGAAGGTCAGGGCTCCAGCAGTCCTTTTCTCTGGTGAAACCGGACAATATTCTGAGCAGATAACCCGTCGTCGCGAGATAAACCAGGATATTATGGTTAATTTCAATATGCCGGTTAACGATTTTAATATCAATGCACTGGTCGGTTTCAATGGCAATGAACGTAAAGTCTCTTATCAATATTCAGAAGTTAATGATTTAACGATTCCTACATGGTTTAATCTGAAGAACTCCGGCAAAACTCCTATAGTAGAACAGCACATGGAACTCAGACGTCTGATGGGTGTTTTCGGACAGTTTGAAGGTTCATGGAAGAATATGCTCTATTTAACGGTTACTGCCCGTAATGACTGGTCTTCTACTCTTCCAAAAAGAAAATCGCAGTTTCTTCTATCCTGGTATTACCGGTAGTTTTATTTTCAGCGAATTATTGAATGACAATCTGCAAGATGTGATAACTTTTGGTAAGATACGCGCCAGCTGGGGTAAGACAGGTAACGATGCTGATGTGTATATGGTTAATCCTGTGTATGCACAATCTTCCAATAGAATACCTTTCGGTTCTCTGACTTTCCCTCTAGGAGGTGTCAACGCTTACTCTGCAGGAAATGTACTCGGAAGTAATACATTAAGTCCGGAAATGACCACAGAATCTGAAGTCGGTTTAAATATGGCTTTCTTCAAAAACCGCCTCTCTTTTTGACGTATCTTATTATAATAGGAATACCGATAAGCAGATTTTCTCTTTGGCTATGGACCCTGCTTCAGGCTATACAGCACAGAATATGAACCTGGGTAAGATTCGTAACCGTGGTATAGAACTCCTGATCAGCGGCACTCCGATAAGAACAAAAGATTTCAGTTGGGAACTGACATGGAACTTCACGAAGAACTGGAGTAAGGTGATCAGTTTACCGGAAGAATTGGGTGGCATTACAACGATTTATGGTCTCAATGGAGGTACCAGTATGTACGCTATAACAGGCATGCCTGTTGGTGTTTTCAAGGCTCAGGTAGCCGAACGTGATCCGCAAGGACGTATTGTAGTAAATTCATCAACAGGTCTTCCGGTTGAAGCCAGCGAATTCGGAATCTGCGGAGATATGAATAACAAATATCAAATGGGTGTTTCTACTAACTTGAAATATAAAGGTATAAGCTTAGGCATTGATTTTGATATCCGTCAGGGGCGGAGTGATGTATTCACGTACTAAAGATATAAACTATTTTACCGGTAACGCGATACAGACTGCCTACAATGACCGTAATCCTTTGATTGTTCCTAACTCAGTAAATAAAATAGTGAATGGAGAAAACGTTACTTATGTAGAAAATACAACTCCTATTACAAAGCTCTAACATTTATAAATACTGGGGCGACGGTGGCTCTGATATGGGAAGCTGCTTCCTGGTAGACAAATCATACGTCAAGGAGCCTTCGTTCTGTTGTATTAGGTTGGGACCTGCCCAAAAGATGGTTGGCAAAAAACTCCTTTCCAGGCAGTAAAAGTGTCTGCATATGGCAATAACTTATTTGTCTGGACTCCATCCAGCAATACATTTATTGATCCCGAAATGACTTCATTTGGTAACGACCTTGAAGGTAACTATGGAGAATACACGGCTAATCCCAGCTCACGTCGTTTCGGTTTCAACTTAATGGTTAAATTTTAAACAGGAATAAAAATGAAAAAAATATTATTATATGCATCATTAGCAACAACAGCATTGTTTGCAGGTTGCGACCTGAACATCAATGACGACCCGAACTACCCGATGAATGATCAGGTGACGGCGGATTTGATATTCCCCTCTATCAGTGCTTCCATTGCTTCGGCGGTAGGCGGAGAAATTTATAATTACGCTGGCTTTTTCGCTCAGTACTATGAACAGAAACCGGAGTCGAATCAGTATAACACTCTATGTGAATATACATTTACCGAATCTTCCCAGCAAATGGATTATTCTTATAGAATCCTGTTTGCAGGAGGAAACTTTTGGAAGATGCAAAGCAGGTGCTGGAAAAGACCACAAACCCTGCCGACCGATTCGCTACTACCATACTAAGAGCATATGCCTTTCAGATAATGGTAGATAATACCAGTGACTCACCTTATTCGGAAGGCTCTGCAAGGTAATGCCAATGCCACACCTAAGTGGGATACGGGTGAAACAGTATATAAAAGGTATATTAGGTGAGATAGATGCGGCAGAAGCCTGCTTTGGATGGAAGTGGTATGGATGTGCCGGATTTGATATTCAATAAAAATATCGCTCAATGGAAAGGTTTTGCCAATGCTCTTCGCCTCCGTATGTATCTGCGTTTCATTGATGCCAACATAGATGCGGCTTCGTATACAGAGAAAGTGAAGACCTTAGTACAAAACAACGAATTCTTTACCGGTGACGTGAAATTGGATTGTTTCTTGGATGAAACAGACAAACGGAATCCATGGTATAATACGAATGCGGTCGGCTTGACCGGTAATCATTGTGCTGCCTATCCGTTAGTATCTTATTTAAGCAGCACGGGAGACCCTCGAATCGCTTATGGTATTAGTAAAACAGATGCGGATGGAAAGTATGTCGGTCAACTTCCCGGAGGAAAAACACATATGCAAAGCATTCTGGGTACTGACAACTGGAAAAACAAAAACGTAAGTGCGATTGATTACTCTATCGGAGCCACAAAACCTGTCTATTTCTTTACTCAGGCTGAATTACAATTCCTGATAGCTGAGGTATATGCTCGTTTTCACAATGATGATGCGAATGCAAAGAGTGCTTATGAAGCAGGTGTAACTGCAGACTTTGCCGTTCGTGGATTTGCAGGTCAAGAGAATACCATTTTGGAAGGAGCGTGTGCATGGTCTGCTGCTTCTACACAGGCAGACAAGTTAAACTTGATATATATGCAGAAATGGGTATCTCTTTTCTACATGGATCATATGGAAGCATGGAGTGAGATTCGTCGTACAGATTGTCCGAAACTGTCTTCTTATTCAGCAGCACAGATACAGGCTAGTGAGTCAGTATACACTCCGGGAGAGTTAGTTGCTCCATGGACTAATGGTCTGGAAGCGGGTGGACTGATGAAACGTATGACTTATCCATTAAGCGCACGTCAGCAAAATGTGAATACTCCTGCAGGGGTACCGGGAAGTACTCCGGTTTGGTGGGATATCAAATAGTAACCAATAACTTAGTAAGTTTTACGTATGAAAATATAATATACAGCATATTAGTATGTTTGCCGTTTGTCTTTGGAGCTTGCGACAAATCAACAGATGACACTTCTAAAGTCACCTATTTTGTTACGTTGGAAAGAGAGGGTGATGAAAAGATCGTTTTAGAAAAGGGCAACCCTTTGTGGAGCCGGGATATTATGCGGAAATGAACGGAGAAGATATTACTGAATCTGTTCAGATAAAAGGTAGTGTTGATGTCAACACTCCGGGAATCTACAATTTAGTATATGCGGCATACAACGAGGACGGTTTGCCAAAACATTTACACGAACAGTATATGTGGCAGATAATACTGCTTCTCCTTTGAAATCCGGAATTTATACCGTAGCCGGAAGGAAGCAAACGTACCGCCCTTCTGTGGTAGCTTTCAGTGGATATGAGATTGTGATTTTCCAGATGGAACCGGGGATTTTTTATATCAGCGATTTCTTAGGAGGCTGGTATGACCAGCGTGCTGGCTATGGACCGGACTATGCAATGGTTGGCAAATTCGAATTGAATGATGATAATACCATTACTCCTCTGGAAAGTTATGTTGCAGGTTGGGGAGATTCCATGGATCAAATGACTAATACATTATTGGACCCTGCGACTGGGACTCTGAAATGGACTGTTGCTTATGCCGGTCAGCTATCTTTTGACATTATAGTAAAACAATAAAAATACGATTATGAAGAAATATATGATATTACTTTTAGCTGCACTGGCTTTTACATTCGTGGCATGCGACAACGATACAGAACCAGGTGGTACTGCTGTTGAAAAAATGGCAGGAGACTGGTGGGTGACAGTGAATGCATTTATTGACGGGAAAGAAGTAGAAGATCCTTTCGAGCAGGACATCTGCAAATGAGTACTTACAATACAGCCAGCAACAGTGAAACTGAAATGTGGTTGGATGATTTAGGAAACTTCTGGGAATATAAACTGAAAGTAAACGTGAATTATGCAGCGAGGACTTTCTCGACAACAGGCTTTGTGGATAATGTAACATATGAATCCAAAGTGAAAATAACTGATGGCAAGGTACTGGAAAAAGCCACAACTCCTAGTGGTATGCCTGCTGACAGTATCGTATATATGGTACAATTCGACGACGATGAAGATGGATTAACTTATAAAGTTTCAGGCTTCCGTCGAACAGGTTTCCCTGCTGACGATTTTTAACAGAAGAGTTTAAATATAGAGAGGGCTGTTCCAATGATCGGAGCAGCCTTTTGCAATCTAACCTCAACTAAGACAGATCAATATATAAGCAGTCTCCAATATTTACAATATTTCCTTGCCTTTAAAAAGAAAAATGAATGGGACAATGTTTTTTAATTAGCAACATCCATTACCTGATTAATTGTATACAAATAAAAGCGCCTCTTATAGCATGATACTATTTTTTGTTTATAATAGCTCCTTGTTTTATAGATATAATATTGATTATAAGATAAATAGTTTTCATTTCGGTAGAGAAGTGGTATTACATAAAAAAGAGAGTAAAACATTAGCTGAATTAGGGTAATTAACTGTCAAATAGATATATAAGCTATTTCTGTGATAAAATATCGACTGGTGTTACTGATTTATCCCCTATATACCTAACTGATTATCAGTTATATATAAATCCATTAGTTCTGCAAAGACTTTGCAGATTTCGTATATTGGTATGCAAACACAAGAAGTCGTAATCAAACCTACTTTGAAAGTTTTGTTAAAGTCTGATTCTCAGAATCTTGAAGAGGTAGTGGTAACAGCTATGGGTATTAAGCGATCTGAAAAATCTTTAGGTTATGCAGTATCCAGTGTAAAAGGAGATGAGATAACTAAAGCACGTGAAAGTAATGTACTTAACTCATTGTCTGGTAAGATTGCGGGACTGCAAATAGCCCAATCATCTGGTACGGTAGGTGGTAGTTCAAGTATACAGATTCGTGGTGCTTCCTCTATTGGCACAGTTTCTTCCCTTTATTTATTATTGACGGACTTCCAATTGACAATGGTTCTTATAATCCTGACAGAACTAATGGTATAGTCGATGTTGGTAACCGTGCAGGGGATATCAATTCAGACGATATTGAATCTATCAATGTATTGAAAGGAGCAGCTGCAACTGCATTGTATGGAGCGCGTGCAAAGGATGGTGCTATTGTTATTACTACAAAGAAGGGAAAAAAGAACTCTCCGGTATTTGTAACGGTAAACTCTTCTACACGATTTGAAAATGTACTGAAGTTACCTGATTTTCAAAATGAATATGCACAAGGTAGTTATGGGTATATAATGTGAAAATGTTGAATGGATGGGGACCGAAGATTTCATCGGTACAAGATCAGCAATTTACAGATTATAAAGGAGATAAAGTGACCTTGAAAGCAAATCCTGATAATGTAAAGGATTTCTATGAAACTGGAATGAGTTATATTAATAATGTATCAGTTGCGGGTGGTGGTGAAAAGGCCGACTTCCGCTTGAGCTTTTACTTCTACTAATCAGACTGGTGTTGTACCTGGGTCTGACTACAATAAATACGCTTTCTCTGTCAATGCGGGTATGAATTTTACTAAGAACTTCACTGGTCGTATTTCTGCTCAATATATACGTTCCGATTCTGAAGGTCGTCCGGCACAAGGGCAAATGATAGCAACCTACTGATTCCATTGATCAACGGATTGCCTAGAACTATTGATATACATGATATTAAGCAGAACTGGATGGATGAAAATGGCAAACAGGTTACGTTGGATCCGGAAGGTAAAAGTAATAATCCATATTGGATTATTAATAAGAATAAGTTTACCAATAATTTAGATCGTATGATTGGTAATATTACATTGACTTATAAACCGATTGAAGGATTGACTATCACCAATAATGCCGGAACTGACTTTTATACAGAAGGAAGACGTAAACTTTACGCAAAAGGTACTGTAGGAGCCTTAAACGGAAAGTTCCAGACTTGGAATTTGTATAAAAGAATTATAAATAATGATTTAATGGTTTCTTACGAGAAGACGTTTGCAAATGACTATCATTTTAAAGTAATGATGGGGCATAATCTCTATCAGGAGGAATGGAAAAATGAAAATGTACAAAAAAAGAACCTGGTAGTTGACGGATTGTATACATATACTAATGCGAAATCTACTACTCCGGTGAATTATTATGAAAAGAAACGTCTTGTCGGTTTATACGGAGATATTAGCTTGGGATACAAAGATATGCTTTTTATTAATGTAACAGGACGTAATGACTGGTCGTCTACTCTGCCTATTAATAACCGTTCTTATTTCTATCCATCTATCAGCGGTAGCTTTATTTTCACAGAATTGATGGAGAATAAAGACATCCTGAATTACGGTAAGATTCGTTTAAGTTATGCGAATGTGGGTAGTGACGAAGATCCGTACAATTTGGCATTTAAATATACTCCCGCTAGTACTTACTTTTTGCAATATCTGGGTAATGTTAACACTTTCCCACATATGGGATTAGTTGGCTTTACGGGACCTCGTGTTCTGCCGGATGAAAACTTGAAACCTCAGAACCAAAGTTCATTCGAAGTCGGAGCTGATTTACGTTTTTTTCGGTGGAAAAATTAGGTTAGATATGACTTATTATAGCAATATTACAAAAGAATCAGATTGTAAGTATTGATGTCCCATTGTCAACAGGCTACTTTGCCAATAATATTAATGCCGGGAAGATTGCCAATAAAGGTATTGAAGTAACTTTGGGGTTGACTCCTGTGGAAACACGTGATTTTAAATGGGACCTGGATGCAACATTTGCTTCAAATAAGCAGACAGTGGAGGAGTTAGCTGAAGGACTTGATGAATATACGTTAACGAGTGGACTGAGCGGTTTACAAATTAAGGCTGCTAAAGGAGATTCGTTCGGTTTGTACGGTACTGCCTGGAAGCGTGATGATCAAGGTAATTATGTAATCAACTCTAAGACAGGTTTGAGAGAAACTGTTAATAACGTGCGTTTAGGAGATGTATATCCTGACTTTTACGATGGGAATCAACAATACACTTTACTTATAAGGGAGTTACCTTGAGTTTCTTGATTGATATCCGTCATGGAGGTTCCTTATATTCGGAAACAGTAGCTAATTTGAGAAGTAGCGGTTTGGCTGCTGAAACAATAGCTCACCGTGAAGATGCTTCCTTTATTGAGCCGGGTGTAATCCTTCAGGATGATGGAACATATAGACCTAATGATGTTCCTGTGAAAAGTATGCAGGATTATTGGCAGCATATATCCAACTCTAGTAATAATGAAGGGAATATCTATAATGCATCATTTGTGAAACTCAGAGAGGTGCAGTTGTCCTATAGCTTCCCACGCAAATGGTTCAAGAGCTTCTTTTTGTTAAATCATTGGATTTAGGCTTCGAGGCACGTAACTTATGGATCATCAAAGATCATGTGCCACATATTGATCCGGAAGCTAACTTCTTCGGTCCTTCTCAGATTGGGGGTGGTGTAGAGTTTAACAGCATACCTTCTACCAGAAGTTTCGGATTTAATGTCAGATTAACATTGTAAGATTTAAACGAATATGATAATGAAAAAAGAAAATATTAGCATACGCATTGAGCGCTTTGGCATGTTTTACTTCATGTAGCGACTGGCTCGATATTAACCATGACCCCAATACTGCCGAGAAAGTTGATCCCGGGTATTTGTTTAACTATGTAGCCGTAAACTGGGCCGGAACACGCACTGGTGGTGACTTTTATATTCCTTTATCTATGAGTTCGCAGTGTCAAGTTGATGGTGGACTTGATTACGGTGGCTGGGATGAATCGGTATATACTATTTCTCCTTATAGTACAGGGAATATCGTGGAAACATTACTACTCTGTAGGTAGCAATAACTTGATGTTAGCTATTAAAAATGCGGAAGAGTCAGATCCGGTGAATCACAATGCTATTGCGCAGTGTAAGATTCTTTTGGCTGAGCATATGTATGAAGCGACGATGCTGTGGGGGGATATTCCTTTCACTGAATCTTGGAACGGAACAATTAAGTATCCGAAATTTGATTCTCAGGAAAGTGTATTGAATGGGGTGTTGTCATTACTTGATGAGGCATTACAGCTTATAGATTTGAATGATGCCAATGCGATTGATGAGTACGATATCTATTATAAAGGTGATATGAACAAATGGATGACTTTGGCCAAATCTTTAAAGTTCAGAACACTGATGGTTATGGTGGACAAAGATCCTTCTAAAGCTACTGCCATTGGTACGTTGCTACAGGCTGGAGGCATGGTTCATCAGCAGCGGATAATTTGGTATTTCCTTACTCTGCAGAACCGGGTAACCAGAACCCTAAATATGAACTTATAGAATTGGTTGGGGGGACACAAATATTGTTCTTTGCCAGCAATTATATGTTGAAACCGATGCAAGAACGTAATGATCCCCGTATTCCCTGTTATTTTGAACCGGGTGCGGACGGTGTATACCGGGGCTTAGGTAACCGAGAGGCTGCTGTTACTGATGATGAAGAAATATCTTGTCATCTGTTGTAAGCAGTTACCTTTTCAGAAGAGACGCTCCGGAGTTAATATACTCTTGCCAGGAGCAGTTGCTTCTGGAAGCGGAAGCTTATGCGCGCGGATTAGGAGTTGCTCAGAATCTGTCGAAGGCTAATGAACTGTACCTGAAAGGAATTCGTGAAGCATGTGCTTTTTATGGAGTTGCGGAATCCGATATTGATACATATGTTACAGGTTTACCGGAATTGACAACGCTGACTCAGGAGAAAGCTCTGTATGAGATTCATATGCAGCAATGGATTGATTTAATGGATCGTCCGTTTGAGGAGTTTGTACAGTGGAGACGTTCTGGTACTGCTGGAAATGAGGTCCCGACCTTACAAGTGCCGGAAGATGCAACTTCAAAAGAATTGATCAGAAGATGGGAATATAGTCCTGAAGAAATGACTGCTAATATCAATGCACCGAAAGAATCTCCGAAAATCTGGGAAAAACTATGGTTTGATTTATAATTGAATTACCATAATGGTTACGAAAAAGAGGACAATACAACATTGTCCTCTTTTTTTTGTTATATTTGCGACCATATTTAGATTTATATAGTAGAAGTTAAAGAATGAAAGAATTTATAATATCCGAAGCCAAAGTAGAAACCGCAGTACTTGTCGGACTCATTACTCAGATGCAGGATGAGCGGAAAACGAACGAGTATCTGGATGAATTGGCTTTCCTTGCTGAGACGGCTGGGGCGGAGGTAGTGAAACGATTTACACAGAAATTGCCGACAGCCAATTCGGTTACTTATGTCGGAAAAGGAAAACTGGAAGAGATCAGACAATATATACGGACAGAAGAGGAAGAAGAACGTGAAGGGGAATGGTTATCTTTGATGATGAACTTTCCATGAAACAAATACGTAACATTGAAGCCGAACTGAAAGTAAAGATACTAGACCGTACTTCATTGATCCTCGATATATTTGCGATGCGTGCACAGACTGCCAATGCGAAAACGCAGGTAGAACTGGCTCAGTACAAATACATGTTACCACGTTTGCAACGACTCTGGACTCACTTGGAACGTCAGGGTGGTGGCTCCGGTAGCGGAAGCGGTAAAGGAGGTTCTGTGGGACTTCGCGGACCGGGTGAAACGCAGCTCGAAATGGACCGCCGTATTATCCTCAACCGTATGTCACTGTTGAAAGAACGTCTGGCGGAAATAGACAAACAGAAAGCCACACAGCGCAAGAACCGCGGACGCATGATCCGTGTCGCATTGGTCGGCTATACAAACGTTGGAAAGTCGACCATCATGAACTTGCTGGCAAAGAGCGAAGTGTTTGCCGAAAACAAGCTGTTTGTTCGCTACGCTCGATACAACAGTACGCAAAGTGATCATCGATAACCTGCCATTTCTTCTGTCGGACACAGTCGGATTTATCCGTAAGTTGCCCACTGACCTGGTAGACTCATTCAAATCGACTTTGGATGAGGTGCGTGAAGCCGATTTACTGGTGCATGTAGTAGACATCTCTCACCCCGGATTCGAAGAGCAGATCGAAGTGGTGAACAGGACACTTGCCGACATTGGCGGCGGTGGCAAACCCATGATACTTATATTCAATAAAATAGACGCCTACACCTACGTGGAGAAGGCGCCGGACGACCTTACCCCCCGAACAAAGGAAAACTTAACACTCGAAGAACTGATGAAGACGTGGATGGCAAAGATGGAGGACAACTGCCTCTTTATTTCCGCCCGCGAACGAATCAATATAGACGAACTGAAAGATGTAGTTTATCAGCGAGTGAAAGAATTGCATGTTCAAAAGTACCCCTATAACGATTTTCTTTATCAGACTTACGAAGAGGAAGAATAATAATCAATGTACCGCTTACTGATTGGGGGAGGCGGTACATATCTATTTTTATCTATATGAAAGACTATCGTAAATTGACTGAGGACGAAGTGCTTCAGTTGAAGAGCCAGTCGTGTCTGGCTGATGATTGGGGAAATGTTTTGGTTGCCGAGGGTTTAACTGTGAGTATCTTCACCATACCCGCTTTTCGGGTGAAGTGAAGTTAGGCGTATTTGATGCCAAATTTACACTGCCCGGAGGGATCAGAAAACATTCGGGACTCCGTCATGTAACTCTGCACAATGTGGTAGTAGGGGATAACTGCTGCATTGAAAACATTCAAAACTACATTGCTAATTATGAAATCGGAAATGATACCTTCATTGAAAATGTGGATATCATTTTGGTAGACGGGCTAAGCACCTTTGGTAATGGGGTGGAAGCGACAGTGCTCAATGAAACGGGCGGACGTGAAGTGCTGATCAATGATAAACTGTCGGCACACCAGGCGTACATACTTGCATTGTATCGTCACCGTCCGGAACTGATTAATCGCATGAAGGCGATTGCCGATTATTATTCCAACAAGCATGCTTCTGCGGTAGGTAGTATAGGTGATCATGTGATGATTCTGAACACAGGGTCTATCAAGAATGTACGGATCGGTGATTATTGCCATATCTGCGGTACTTGCCGTTTGACAAACGGTAGCGTCAACAGTAATGTGACAGCGCCAGTGCATATCGGGCATGGAGTAATATGTGATGATTTAATTATCTCTTCCGGTTCCGAAGTAGATGACGGAACGATGCTGACCCGTTGTTTTGTCCGTCAGTCTTGCAAACTGGGACATAACTATTCAGCCTCCGATTCCTTTGTTTTTCAGTAACTGCCAGGGAGAGAACGGGGAGGCATGCGCCATCTTTGCGGGACCTTTCACGGTGACTCACCACAAATCGACTTTATTGATTGCCGGTATGTTCTCGTTTATGAATGCGGGATCGGGATCGAATCAGAGCAACCATATGTATAAACTGGGGCCTATCCATCAGGGAACCATGGAAAGAGGAGCCAAAACGACCTCCGACTCCTATATCTTATGGCCGGCACGTGTCGGAGCCTTTTCTGGTAATGGGACGCCACGTTAATCATGCCGATACCTCCAATCTTCCTTTCTCTTATCTGATCGAGCAACGGAACACGACTTATCTGGTTCCGGGAGTGAATCTGAGAAGTGTGGGTACCATTCGCGATGCTCAGAAGTGGCCGAAACGTGACAAACGGAAAGACCCGAACCGATTGGATTATATCAATTACAATCTTCTGAGTCCATACACCATTCAGAAAATGTTCAAGGGACGTTCTATTCTGAAAGAGCTTAGGCGGGTATCCGGCGAAACATCTGAAATCTATTCCTATCAGAGCGCAAAGATCAAGAACTCCTCTTTAAATAATGGTATCCGTTTTTATGAGATCGCTATTCATAAGTTTTGGGTAACTCCATCATAAAACGCCTGGAAGGCATTAATTTCCAAAGTAACGAAGAAATACGCCAGCGTCTGAAACCGGACACGGAAATCGGTACCGGCGAATGGGTGGATATGTCCGGACTGATCGCTCCTAAGAGTGAAATAGACCGTCTGCTCGATGGCATCGAAAACGGTTCTGTCAACCGGTTGAAGTCCATCAACGCCAGCCTTTGCGGAAATGCATGAGAATTATTATACGTATGAGTGGACCTGGGCTTACAACAAGATTCAGGAGTTTTACGGCTTGAATCCGGACGAAATAACGGCACAAGACATAATCCGTATCGTAAAAGCGTGGAAAGAGGCGGTAGTCGGCCTTGATAAAATGGTATATGATGATGCCCAAAAGAAAGAGTTCTCGCTGTCTTCGATGACAGGATTCGGAGCCGACGGTTCTCACGATGAAATGAAGCAGGACTTTGAACAAGTACGTGGTGATTTTGAAAGTAACACGTTTGTGACGGCTGTCTTGAAGCATATTGAGGACAAAACTGCGCTTGGCAATGAATTGATCAAAAGAATCGGGTCCATTCAAGAGTAAAATTTAAAGCCGGCTTATTGGCTAGTTGCCTCATTAACAGTAGTTATTGTGATATAAAGTTCTCAGACCATTCTCATATCGATGAGAAAAATTCTCACCACAATGAGAAAATTTTCTCATCGCAGTGAGAAAAAAAATACTCATAGGCATGAGAAAAAGTTCTCACTGCAATGAGAATAAATTCTTGTTGCGGTGGGCATAGTTCCTTTCTGCGTTATTCATTCTTAATTCTTCATTCTTCCGTTATCATTCTTTATTTTTAATTACTACCGTTGCCTCACTAACTAACATTACGTAATAAAATAAGAAATTATGGCAACACCTCCGTTTAAGTATCAACCCATGTTTGAAAAGGAAAAGATACCACTGAGTATTATCTGCTTACAAAAGACTATGTATCGGTAAGCGAGTTTGAAGGAAATCCTATCCTGAAAATTGAGAAAGAAGGCTTGACTGCGATGGCAAATGCAGCTTTTCGTGATGTGTCATTCATGCTTCGCCGTTCGCACAATGAACAGGTTGCTAAGATTCTGAGTGATCCGGAAGCCAGCGAGAACGATAAGTACGTAGCACTGACTTTCCTGCGTAATGCGGAAGTGGCTGCCAAAGGTGTACTTCCATTCTGTCAGGATACCGGTACTGCTATTATCCACGGTGAAAAGGGACAGCAAGTGTGGACCGGCTATACCGATGAGGAAAGCTCTGTCACTGGGTGTTTACAAGACATATACTGAAGAAAACTTGCGTTACTCTCAGAATGCGCCTCTGAATATGTATGATGAGGTAAATACAAAATGTAACCTGCCTGCACAGATTGACATCGAAGCTACCGAAGGCATGGAATATGAATTCCTCTGCGTAACGAAAGGTGGTGGTTCTGCCAACAAAACATATCTGTATCAGGAAACAAAAGCAATTTTGAACCCCGGTACACTGGTTCCGTTCCTGGTGGAAAAAATGAAGACTCTGGGAACTGTCGCTTGTCCTCCTTATCATATCGCTTTTGTGATCGGCGGTACTTCTCTGAGAAGAACCTGCTGACAGTGAAACTGGCGTCTACTCACTTTCTACGATAATCTGCCGACTACGGGAAATGAATTTGGCCGTGCTTTCCGTGATATCGAACTGGAAAAACAAGTACTGGAAGAAGCTCACAAGATCGGTCTGGGCACACAATTCGGCGGTAAATATCTGGCACATGATGTACGTATCATTCGTTTGCCCCGTCATGGTGCTTCCTGTCCGGTAGGCCTTGGAGTATCTTGTTCTGCCGATCGTAATATTAAATGTAAGATCAACAAAGATGGTATCTGGATTGAGAAACTGGATTCAAATCCGGGTAGCCTGATTCCGGCAGAATTGCGTCAGGCCGGTGAAGGTGATGTAGTGAAGATTGATCTGAACCGTCCGATGGCTGAGATTCTGAAAAAGAACTGACCAAATATCCTGTATCTACTGTCTGTCACTGAACGGTACTATCATCGTTGGCCGTGATATCGCTCACGCTAAACTGAAAGAACGCTTGGATCGTGGAGAAGATTTGCCTCAGTATATCAAGGATCATCCTATTTACTATGCTGGTCCGGCCAAGACTCCGGCTGGTATGGCTTGCGGTTCAATGGGCCCGACAACTGCCGGACGTATGGACTCGTATGTTGAGCTGTTCCAGAGCCACGGTGGCAGCATGGTTATGTTGGCGAAAGGTAACCGTAGCCAGCAGGTTACAGATGCTTGTCAGAAATATGGCGGCTTCTATCTGGGTTCTATCGGCGGACCGGCTGCAATCCTTGCTCAGAACAACATCAAGAGCATTGAGTGCGTAGAGTATCCGGAACTGGGCATGGAAGCAATCTGGAAAATTGAAGTGGAAGATTTCCCGGCATTTATTCTGGTAGATGACAAAGGAAATGACTTCTTCAAACAGATTAAACCACGTTGTGCCAAATAACAAATAACAAGTAATAAGTAACAAGTAATAAGTAATGGCAAGTTATTCTTGCGGTTGATTACATAAACATTCATTTGGGATACCTGTCAGTTTTCGTATGGGTATCCCTTTTTTTATAAACTTGCTTATCTAATAATTAAAACACCATGAAACCACCTGTGATGAATTTATCCAATCAAAAGAACCAGCATATTGTCTGGCTGGATGTCGTTCGTTTTATTGCGATGTTTACAGTTGTCTGCTGTCATTGCACCGATCCGTTTAATTTTTATCCCGGCACGGCTCCGAATATCGGAGAAATAAAACTTTGGGGTGCTATCTACGGATCTGTACTGCGTCCGTGTGTGCCTCTGTTTGTGATGATTACCGGTGCATTGCTTCTGCCTGTAAGAGGTGATGCTTCTACTTTTTACAAGAAACGTATTCCCCGCGTCTTTTATCCGTTCCTGATATGGTCGGTGCTCTATAATCTGTTCCCTTGGATTACAGGCCTGTTGGGACTGAATCCTCAGATTATTCTTGATTTCTTCCCGTATGCGGGAGAGGAAGTGATGCGGCAGTCATTCTCTGTATCTTTGGAATATATTTTGATGATTCCGTTCAACTTCTCCATCTTAGCCGTGCATATGTGGTATATTTATCTGCTAATCGGGCTGTATCTGTATTTGCCGGTTTTCTCAGCTTTGGGTAGAGAAGGCTTCGGAACGTGCCAAACTGATGTTTCTGCTGGCTTGGGGGTAACTTTGCTGCTTCCTTATTATTATCAGTTTGTTTCTAATTATTTATGGGGAACCTGTTCATGGAACTCTTTTGGAATGCTGTATGCTTTTTGCCGGTTTCAATGGCTATCTGTTGTTGGGACATTATCTGAAGAATCTGGAATGGAGCTTGAAAAAAACGTTGACGATTGGCATTCCGATGTTTGCAGTCGGTTATGCGGTGACATTCTTAGGTTTCAGACATATAACCGCATTGCCGGAATATACGGATGAGATGCTGGAACTCTTCTTTACGTATTGTTCTCTTAATGTTGTAATGATGACGATACCTGTGTTTATGTTGGCAAAGAAAGTGAAAGTGAACTCGGAAAGGATGAAAAAGGCATTGGCGAATCTCACTGTATGCGGATTCGGTATTTATATGATACATTATTTCTTTACAGGGCCGTCGGTCGTGCTGATGAGAGCTATTGATATGCCGATTGGTTTGCAGATACCTGTAGCCGCTATTCTTGCTTTCGCTGTTTCATGGGGATTGGTATGGCTGATCTATCGTGCGGAAAGGTTGCTAAATATATAGTAGGATAGTCATAGAAAATAGAAATAGGTAAAGAGGTTATCAAAAAGTCAATAGTAACTAAACTCCTTCAGGAAGGAGGAGAGTTTAGTTACTATTGACTTTTGACATCCCCTCTTATCGCATCCTCCGGTATTATTTCCTATTTAATTCCTTTTTCCATTTCTCATATTTTGCCAGTACTTTGTTGCCGTCTTTATTGTACCAGCTATATCCGTTCCGGCGTTCATGTCCGATTTCTGAGATATCGTATTTTTTAATTCCGTCGCGGTCGGAGAAGAAAGGACGATTGGTGTCCAGTTCATAAAAACGTGCCCATAGTACGGGACAATCTTCGCAAGGGATCATCCGATAATCTCTTTTTCCGTCACTGTTGGTGAAGTATTCTTTTTGTACTCCTTTTATTTCGGACTTCTTGAACCATTTGACGGCTGATTCTATCGATTCAATTACTTTTTCCGATGGATGGGGAGAGACATGAGCAAAAGCACGATATTGTCAGATTCTTGTCCGCTCAATGAAGGCAACTCATATGCACGTGCCTTGCAGGGCTCCAGTGTGATGCGGTCATGCTGTGCACACCATACTGTCAGTTCCCCGTTTTGGCGAACCTGTGTCCGGAGGATACATTCTATTCCTTTGTCAAAGGCTTTACGTGCTTGCTGGCAGGTTTCATCGGGGATGAAGGTATAAGGGACTGCTTCTCGTAGATTTCCCGTAACTGCTGCATGACTCTGACCATTGCGTTGTCATTGTATGTGATTTGGACATAGTATCCTGTAGGACGCGGATAGAACTGAGGCCATCCGCCATTGTCATATTGTGCTTTGAGCAGATATTGATACCTTTCAGTACTCCTCTTTGTATTTCTTTTTTGTGTAGCTTGATAAAGACGGGCCAGATATTGATTTCGGTTGTCGTGGCGTTGTTGTCAATGGTACTTTGGTTGACGTCTCCTTTCGCATTCCATGCTTTGGTGTATTCCTGCTCTGTCAGTTCTGCCGGCATGTAAATGTTTTTGGGCCAGCCTCCCGTGACTTGCTGGTATAGCAATACATTGTCTCCAATGCGTTGTGCTTCTTCTGTCCGGAAAAGGCATCATCGAACTTGGGAGCGAGGTGTACCCATTCTTTGTAATTCTGTTGTTTCCTGTAATCTGTTGCTTGGGCTGAAATTCCAGTCTGAATGAAAAGTAACAGAAAGAAAAAGGCTGTTTGTCTCATGACTTCTATTGTTAAGTGAATGTTATGGTGCGTGCAAATGTAGAAGAAAAGGTCGGGAATGAAGGGTAATATCTGTTCTTTATGGCATAAAAATTGGGCTAATCGCTTTTATCAGATGATTAGCCCAATGAAAACAGGAGAATAAAAAGTCTTATTGCTCCAGATATTTGGTGATTTTTCCGCTGATTTGCAGTAGTGATATCTCGCAAAGTTTGGTGTTGTATTCTGCCGAGAGAATACGTTCTTCGGCATCCAGCAGACTCTTTTGTGCCTCGCGTACTTCAAAACCGGAAAGGTCTCCTGTATATAACGCTCCATGGCGATATCATGATTGTCTTTGGCAGTCACAAGATTCTGCCGTTCCAGATTCAGCAGGCTGAAGATTGTTACGGTATGCTTGCCACAAGTTGCTGAGATCGGAACGAAGGGCTAACTCCAGTTCCTGTCGTTCCAAACGACGATTCTTGAAGGCAAGGGTTGCGTTGCGCTTTTCACGGCGGCGGTTGCCGTCGAAGATATTAAAACCGACAGTAACCCCGGCATTAAAGCCTAAGTTGCCTCTTCTGCTGTTTGCATTGATATCGTATTTATTAAAGGTATATCCATAGCCGGTATTCAGTTTGAGGTATGGATAGTTGCGGGAGTTGATCTTTTGTAATCCAGCTTGCCAGTACAGTGTTCTGGTCGGCTTTCAGCAAAGAAGCATTGGTGGATAAGGTAGCATTCCATAAATCGTCGAACAGTAAGTCACTGTGTACGTCAATGGTAGAATCTTTGATGACGATAATCTGATTTACATTATTGTTGGCCATCAATTCATTAAGTTGGATGCGCGAGGAGTGCAGCAATTCCTGTTGCTTGATGTATTGGGCGCTGTCCGCATTGAAGTCCACTTTGGCTTGCTGATAATCCAGACCCGAGAATTTACCGACAAGATGGCTTGCTTCTGCTATACGCAGGCGTTCTTTGGAAAGTGACATCGCATAATGAAAGTTCTTCAGACGGATCTTTTGTTGGATGAAGTTGTAGTATTCCGAGGCAAGATCGGCGATGAAGTCTTCAATGGCAATGCGGTGTTGGTTTCGCCCTGCCGTTCCAGTTCTTTTAGCTGCTTGTACGTAGTGCTGATGTTGAATCCGTCGAAGATGGTCCAGTTGAGGTTGAGGCCGACGTTAACTGTCTGGTCGTAGACTCCATTATTTTTGGTGACCTCTCCGGTGGCACGGGCTTTCGTCTCGATATTGTCCAGGTTTCCGGTATATCCGGCAGAAAAGTCCAGGGTAGGCAGATAACCTGCATTTCCGAGTGTCGCGTTATTCTTGCTGATCTGTTCTTCGTTATGGACGATGCGCAGAGAATAATTGTTTTGCAGCCCTTCTTCCAGGCAGTCTCTTAAGGAATAGATTCGCTGTGCCTTCGCAGTAGAAACTAATACGAAGACACATGCGGTAACTATGTATATGATTTGTTTCATGCAAATACCTTTCTGTTTCATTCTTTTGTTATTTTGATTCGGTTAGTCGAAATATAACTGTAGATGGCCGGCACAATATACATCGTAAGCAGTGTGGAAACAACCATACCACCTACTACAGCCGTACCCATGGCGATACGCTGATTGGCGCCTTCTCCGCTGGCAAATGCCAATGGAATAAGTCCCAGTACAGTAAAGCGCTTGTCATTAAAATCGGGCGCAGACGCTGTAGTGCGGCATCTTTGATGGCACTCATCTTATCCTCGCCTGCTTCTTGTTTCTGATTGGCGAATTCCACGATCAGGATACCGTTTTTAGCCACGAGACCAATCAGCATGATAATACCGATCTGACTGAAAATATTCATTGTGATATCTCCGAAATACATGAATACCAAGGCTCCGGCAATAGCCAAAGGCACTGTTAACATGATAATTAACGGGTCCTTGAAACTTTCAAACTGTGCTGCCAGGATCAGATAAATCAGAAGGATAGCCAGTATAAAAGCAAACATCAGGCTCGAAGAACTTTCACGGTATTCCTTGGAGTCTCCGGATAATGCGGTACGGAAAGTATCGTCCAATGTTTCCTTGGCAATCTTATCCATTTCATCCAGTCCTTGTCCGATGGTCTTTCCGTCAGCCAGTCCGGCGGAAATTGTGGCTGATACAAATCGGTTGTAACGGTACAGTTTGGGAGGGGCGATACCGTTTTCCAGTTCAATCAGATTGTCCAGCTGTATCATATCTCCATTGCTGCTACGGATATAGATAGCTTTCAGATCGGCAGGCTTGTTTCGTTGCTGGCGGTTGACTTCACCTAAAATTTCATACTGCTTTCCGTTCATATAGAAATATCCCATACGCTGGCCGCTCAATCCGTATTGCAGCGTTTGGGCGATATTTTTAGTACTGACTCCCATTACGCTCGCTTTGTCACGGTTGATTCTGATACGGGCTTCCGGTTTACTGAACTTCAAGTCTACGTCTGCCATCTGGAAAACCGGATTCTCATATACTTTGGCCATGAACTGCGGTAATACCTCCTGCAGGAAACTTTCCAGATTGGTAGCCTGGAGTACGTATTGAACAGGCATACTTCCCCGGCGTCCGCCGAAAGAAGACTGCTGTTGTACGAACGAGCGTGCCATGGTCTTTTCTGTACGGCCTTTGATATCTTTTCCGCAACTTCCATCTGCGTGTAGTCACGGTCTTTCATGTCTTTCAGTGTAATGCGTACGTTTCCGCTACCACTGGATACACGTGCTGTTACCGCTTCCGCATCCGGTAGAATAGAATCTACAAGCAGTTTGGTTGATATCTTCGGTATAGTCACGGATATATTCATAAGTGACACCTTCTGCACCTCGGGTGTTGATAGAGATTTGCGACCGGTCTTCAAGTGGAGCCATTTCTGCCGGAATAGCATTCCATAAGAAACCGATCAGGCAGATGGTTATAAAAGTGAACGGAAGTGCTAGCCAGCGCTTACGCAAAAAAAGCAGCGAGCGAACGGCTGTACCATCGGTTCATCCTTCAAAAACGGTTCCGTCTTAGTGTAGAACCAGTTTTGTTTTTCACGTTTGATGAGTAACTTCGTGGCCAGCATCGGAGTGAAAGTCAGTGCCGCAAATGAAGAGATAATGACAGAACCCGAAATTACAATACTGAATTCCCGGAACAAACGTCCTGTCATACCTTGCATGAAGACAATCGGGAAGAATACTGCAACCAGTGTGATGGTCGTTGAAATAACGGCAAAGAAGATCTCTTTGGCTCCTTCTATTCCCGCTTCTTTCGGACTCATTCCTTTTTCGATACGGATATAGATGTTCTCCGTCATTACGATGGCGTCATCCACCACCAGTCCCACGGCCAGCACAATGGCAAGCATGGAAAGTACGTTAATGGAGAATCCGGCAAGATACATGACGAAGAATGCTCCAATCAGCGATACGGGAATTACGATGCACGGAACCAGCGTCACCCGCCAGTCGCGTAAGAAAAGGAAGATGATGATGATAACCAGAATAAAGGCTACATATACAGTCTCTTTTACCTCATTGATAGATGCCCGGATAAAATTTGGTATTATCAAAACCATAGCTATACGTCACATCTTCCGGCAGGTCCTTCTTCATCTGTTCCATGCGTTTGTACACAGCATCGGCAATTTCGATGTGATTGGCTCCCCGGCTGTGGAATAACAACAACACCTACCATGGGTACACCGTTCATTTTCATGTAACTCTTGATGTCGGCAGGACCAAGTTCTGCACGTCCGATGTCACTGAAACGGACGATACGGTTGTTATCTTCTTTTACAATAAGATTATTGAACTCATCGGCAGTATGCATTAATCCCAATGTACGGATTGTCAGTTCGGTAGTGTTTCCTTCAATACTACCCGAAGGAAGTTCGACATTCTCATTGTCTACCGCATTCTTTACATCAATCGGAGTGATGCCATATCCTGCCATCTTGACCGGATCGAGCCAAAGGCGCATGGAATAACGCTTTTCACCCCAAATAGATACACTACTTACATCAGAGATGGTCTGTAACTGCTCTTTGACAGTCAAGTCTGCAATCTCACTTAATTCAAGCAGTGAGCGTTTGTCGCTTTGGAGGGCAACCATTAAAATAGGCATCGCATCGGCATCGGCTTTTGATACAGTCGGCGTCACAGTCCCGGGCAGATAACGTTGGGCACGGGAAACTTTGTCACGTACGTCATTTGCTGCAGTTTCAGATCGACTGAAAGTTCAAATTCTACCGTAATACGGCTTTGTCCCTGCTGGCTGACGCTGGATAGAGACCGGATGCCCGGGATACCATTGATATTTTGTTCCAGTGGCTCGGTTATCTGGTTCTCAATGACGTCGGCATTGGCTCCCGGATAAGAACAACTGACAGAAATGATCGGGTTGTCCACCGATGGATATTCACGGACACCCAGATAACTGTATCCGATAAATCCAAAAAGGAGAATAATGATTGTCAGTACCGTAGCTAATACCGGACGGCGTATACTTAATTCAGATATATTCATAAGGCATGGCAGGTATTAGTCAATATTATCCAATGTAACAGGAAGTCCCAGGCGAAGTTGCAGTGTTCCTGATGTAAGAATGGTCTCCTACTTGAAGTCCTCTTACA
>VOFG01000318.1_pt1 | contig 26964 bp, 44 predicted proteins | sample 5384171 | NCBI WGS metagenome assembly VOFG01 (sample SAMN12384726, study PRJNA508395) | human gut metagenome | isolation source: healthy gut F | host: Homo sapiens | reverse complement strand
GCCATTTGCCCGCTACAAATCCCGCTGCGGTTGTGGTATACTATAAAGGATATGGGCGGCACCGCCGCCCTTGCCAACACAAGGAGAATACATCCATGCCAAATGAGATCGACCGCACTTCTTCGGCGCAGCGCCGCACCTCCAAGCTGCTGGCCGCCATGGCCATCTTCATCTGTCTGGGCATCGCAGCCTACATGGTGCTTACCCTGCTGGTCAACCGGCAGACCCCCGCGACACCTGACACCCACTATACCGGCACGAATGGCATCTCTGTCTACTACGACAGCAGCGTGTGGAGCGTGTGCCGCATGACCGAGGACGCAACCCTCGGCACCGTGCTGGAACTTGCCACCGCCGACACGGCAGAAGCGAGGACTATCAGGCCGTGCTGCTGCAGCGCGGCACCGCCGACAGCTACGAAAGCTTTATCGAGGACTCGGAAGCCGACCTCAAGCAGGCCTACGGCGTCATCAAGCCCCGCAAGGTCAACCTGACCGTGGAGGGGCAGCGGTAGAGGCGGTGCGCTGTGATATCCGCACCTACTACGCCGTGCTGGCTACCATCACCTACGACAGCGGCGATGTGGTCTATGTCTCAGCGCTGACCAAGCTTGCCTCCATCAGCGATGTGGTCAATCTGGTAGAAAGTGTGAGCCTGTCATGAGCGATCTTCGTGCAATGCAGCGGCTTTGCGGCCTGATGCGCAAGGCCGTGCAGGACTATGAAATGATCGCCCCCGGCGACCGGGTGATGGTGGGCGTTTCCGGCGGCAAGGACAGCGTGGCGCTGACCATTGGCCTTTCCATGCTGCGCAAGTACATCGGCTTTGACTACGAGGTGGTGGCGGTCACGCTGGACCCGCAGTTCGACCATCAGCCCATGGACTACTCGGCGCTGGCAGAGCTGTTCCGGCAGCACGGCATCCCCTACGAGGTGCGCCGCACCGAGATCGGCCCGGTGGTGTTCGAGTACCGCAAGGAAAAGAACCCCTGTTCCCTCTGCGCCAAGCTGCGCCGGGGTGCCCTGCACACCGCCGCGCAGGAGCTGGGCTGCAACAAGGTGGCGCTGGGGCACCATCTGGACGATGCCGTGGAGACCTTTTATATGAACCTCTGGCGGGAGGGGCGCATCGGCTGCTTCTCGCCGGTGACCTACCTGTCCCAGCGGGACCTGACCCTCATCCGCCCCATGCTGCTGGCCACCGAATACGAGGTGCAGTGTGCCGTGCGGGAGGAGGGCCTGCCCATCGTCAAGAGCCGCTGCCCCGCCGACGGCGTTACCGTGCGGGAACAGACCAAAGAATTTGTGCAGGAGCGCTGCCGCACCGACCACGCCTTCCGCCAAAAGACCCTCCATGCCTTGCAGGAGAGCGGCATTGACGGCTGGCGTCCCGTCCACACGGGCCGGGGCAGCTTTATCGTACCAAAAAAGGAAACAGATCATGCAGAAACAACCGTTTGAAAAACACGTCTGGGCCGAGATCGACCTCGAGGCCCTTCGGTATAATTTCCGGGAGGTAAAGGCCCGGGCAGGGGCCCTGCCCCTGTGCGCAGTGGTCAAGGCGGACAGCTACGGCCACGGCGCGGTACAGTGCGCCCGGGTGTTCGCCGAGGAGGGTGCCGCATGGCTGGCGGTCAGCTGCCTGACCGAAGCTGTGCAGCTGCGCAAAGCGGGGCAGACTTTGCCTATCCTCATTCTGGGGCATGTACAGCCCGCCTACGCCGCCGCCCTGATCCAGAACGACATCACCGTGGCCTGCTACTCCCTTGCGCAGGCACGCGCCCTGAGCGAAGCCGCCGTGGCGGCAGGCGGCAGGGTTCACATCCACCTCAAGGCCGACACCGGCATGGGGCGCATCGGCTTTGCGCTGCGCACCGATTTTGACGCTGCCATCCGGGAGATGCTGGAAGCCTGTGCGCTGCCCGGGCTGGAAATGACCGGCCTGTTCCAGCATTTTTCCGTGGCCGATGACACTGCCCCGAGAGAATGTGGCCTATACTGCCGAGCAGCACGCACTGTTCGTGAAAGCCTTCCATGCACTGAAGGCCGCCGGGCGGGAGCCTGCCCTTGTACACTGCGATAACTCTGCCGGGGTCATGCTGCACCCGGACTGGCCGGAGGGCCTGCCCCGGGAGCGCTGCATGGCGCGCCCCGGCATCATCCTGTACGGCTACGACCCCAGCGACGAGGTACGCTTTGGGCGCTTTAAGCCGGTGATGACCCTCAAGACCGTGGTGAGCATGATCAAGGAGATGCAGCCCGGCCAGTGCGCCAGCTACGGCCGCCGCTTTACCGCCGAAAAACCCACCAAGGTAGCCACCCTTTGCACCGGCTATGCCGACGGCTACCCCCGGCTTTTGAGCTGCGGCAAGGGCGTGGTGGAGATCCACGGCAAAGCCTGCCCGGTGCTGGGGCGGGTGTGCATGGATCAGATGATGGTGGACGTGACCGATGTGCCGGAAGTGCGCGAGGACGATGAAGCCATCCTGTGGGGCGGCACCGTGAGTGACACCGCAGAGACCATCGCCCGCAAGACCGATACCATCCCCTACGAAGTGCTGTGCGGCGTTTCCCGCCGCGTGCCCCGCGTCTACCGCGACCACGGACAGATCGTGGCCGTGGAGGACTGGATCTTAGAAGCATAAAGCTGCCCGGAGGAACTACATGGCAAGAGACAACATCCGCAACTTCTGCATCATTGCACATATCGACCACGGCAAATCCACCCTGTCCGACCGCATTCTGGAACTGACCAAGAGCGTGGACGAGCGCACCATGGAAGACCAGATCCTGGACAACATGGATATCGAGCGCGAGCGCGGCATTACCATCAAGGCGCGTGCCGTGACCATGAACTATACCGCAAAGGACGGCAAGACCTACGAGTTCAACCTGATCGACACCCCGGGTCATGTGGACTTTGCCTACGAGGTCAGCCGCAGTCTGGCCGCCTGCGAGGGCGCTATTCTGGTGGTGGACGCCACGCAGGGCGTGGAAGCGCAGACGCTGGCCAACACCTATATGGCACTGGAGCATGATCTGGAACTGGTGCCCATCCTGAACAAGATCGACCTGCCCAGCGCCCACCCGGACGAGGTGGCGCAGGAGGTGGAGGACGTGATCGGCCTGCCCTGCATGGACGCGCCCCGCGTCTCCGCCAAGACTGGTCTGAACGTCGATCAGGTGCTGGAGCGTGTGGTCAGCGATATCCCCGCCCCCACCGGCGCCCCGGACCCCCCCTTTAAAGGCGCTGATCTTCGATAGCGTCTACGATAGCTACCGGGGCGTCATCGTCTACATCCGCGTGTTCGAGGGCACGGTGAAGCCCGGCGACACCATCCGCATGATGGCCACCGGCGCAGAGTTCACGCTGGTGGAGGTGGGTCACATGGGCGCCACCTCCCTGACCCCCTGCGCCCAGCTGCAGGCCGGTGAGGTAGGCTACCTGACCGCCAGCATCAAGACGGTGCAGGACACCCGCGTGGGCGATACCGTCACGCTGGCAGAGCGCCCCACCGCCGAAGGCGCTGCCCGGCTACCGTCAGGTCAATCCCATGGTGTTCTGCGGCATTTATCCGGCGGATGGCGCCAAGTACCCCGACCTGAAGGACGCGCTGGAAAAATTGCAGCTGAACGACGCCTCTCTGACCTTTGAACTGGAGACCAGCGCCGCGCTGGGCTTCGGCTTCCGCTGCGGCTTCCTGGGCCTGCTGCACATGGAGATCATCACCGAGCGTCTGGAGCGGGAGTTCGATCTGGACATCATCACCACCACCCCCAGCGTGCGCTACCGTCTGACCCTTGACCGACGGCACAGTGGAAATGATCGACAACCCTTCCAGTTACCCGGACCCCAGCAATATCGTCAAACAGGAGGAGCCCTTTTTGTGGATGTGCACCTGTACACCCCCAACGACTATGTGGGCGGCCTGATGGATCTGTGCCAGAGCAAGCGCGGCGTGCTGATCGATATGAAGTATCTGGACGATGTGCGGGTGGACCTGCACTACGCGATTCTGCCGCTGGGCGAGATCGTGTACGATTTCTTTGATGCTATCAAGAGCCGCAGCCGGGGCTACGCCAGCTACGACTACGAGTTCAAGGAGTACCGCGAGAGCGATCTGGTCAAGCTGGACTTTCTGCTCAACGGCGACCCCGTGGACGCGCTGTCCATGATCGTGTTCCGGGACAACGCCTATGCCAAGGGCCGCCGCATCTGCGAAAAGCTGCGGGATAACATCCCCCGCAACCTGTTCGAGATCCCGGTACAGGCTGCCATCGGCGGCAAGATCATTGCCCGTGAAACGGTCAAGGCCATGCGCAAGGACGTGCTTGCCAAGTGCTACGGCGGCGACGTCACCCGGAAAGAAGCTGCTGGAAAAGCAGAAGGAAGGCAAAAAGAAGATGCGTTTTGCCCCGACTATGCCGGGGGCAGCTATGGGCTTGCCAACAACGCCACCCTCATTGTAAGCCGGGGACTGGGCGATTCCAGCTGGGTGCCCCGCATCAATAACGTGCCGGAGCTTTCGGTCATTGACATCGACTAAGCAGCCTGCACCGCGCGTGCAGGCCGCTGCAAAAGGGTAGAATGCCATGGATGACATCAAAGAAAAGATCAAACAGGCGCTGCGCCATATCTGGATCAATAAATACCGTCTGTTTTTCTGCCTGCTGACCTTGTGCTGTCTGTTCGGGCTGGTTCACTATTTCAAAAGTGCGGACAGCGCCACCGCCAGCATCTCCTTCAATTACTCTGAGGCGGCGCTTGGCATGAACCCCAACAAGACCCGCTTCAACGCCTACGAGATCGTTTCGGACGAGGTGATGGAAACGCGCCATCCGGCGGGTGGGCTTGCAGGACAGCCTGACTGCATCCAGCTGGCCCAGTGCCTTTATCTCAGCCCGGAAGGCACCGGCAGCGCCAACGGCAGCGAGTATATCAGCACCAACTACTATCTTTCCATCAATACCCGCAAGCTGGAGCTTGGCAGCCGCAAGGCTCACGGATCTTTGCAGAGCGTGTGCGAATCCTACCGGGAGATCTTTCAGAGCAACTACTGCGACAACCAGAGCCTGCTGAAGGAAAAGCTGGAAGTGACCACTGCGTGTGAGCCTTATCTGCGGCTGAACGAGCTGGAGGTGCGCGCTGAGGGGCTGAACCGCTACCTGAACGCTCGTCTGCAGGAGAACAAAAGCTTTACGGACGAGGCAAACCCGACTCTGCCACCAACAACTTTACCACGCTGGGTAAAAAGATCAACAATCTGGTGGATTACGACCTGCCCAATGCCATGGCCTTTGTCATTGAGGGCGGCGTTGCCCGCGACCCGTCCATGCTGACCAGCATTCTGGAATACAAGAACAAGATCGACGATCTTGCCATGCGCACCCAAACAAGCTTATTATGACGCCGACAAAAAGGGCATTTCCATCTACGAAAAATCCATGACCTCCATCATGATGATCCCCACCGTGGATGAGGACAGCGAATACTATATGTCCCGCACCAAGACCGCCATGGACGCGCTGGCGCGGGCGGCAGATAGTGCCCTCTGTCCGATGCCACCGGTTACCAGTCCGAGATCGTGAGCACGAATTATGTGATCCAGAAGATCCGGGAGCTGGATGCCGGACAGCCGCGTCTGGCCGAGGCACAGGCCATGGTGAACAAGCTGGAAGCTGCCATCAACGAGATCTCGGAGCAGCAGCTTGTACTGGATAAAGCGTATATCAAGTACAAATCCCAGAACTCTATCACCTTTAGCTATGGCGCAGTCCTCCTTCCTGCAGCGCCTGAGCCTGAAAAAAGACGCTGATGGAGTCCGTTGCCGTCATGCTGGGCGGCGCATGGCTGCTCCAGAACGCAAACGCAGAAAGGCAGGAAAACGCAAATGAAAAAGTTTGAGATCCTGCGCTATCTGAAGCGTTTCAGCCTCCTGATCTTTCTGGTGTCGCTGGCAGGTGCCGCCGCCATCTATCTGTATGCGGATGGGCAAGCAGACAGTACACTGCATCGGTCATTATCCGCTATACCAACGACGGCATCTCGGACGGCTACACCCCGGACGGCAGCGAGCTGGATGTCAACGAGATCTATTCCTCCACGGTCATTTCGCAAGCCATGGACGCGCTGGGCGCTTCCGGGCGGCTGAGCACCATCCGCTCCAACATCTCGGTGACCCCGGTAATCTCGAGAAGATCAGCAGACCATCAACGAGGCACTGCTGCAAAAGGGCGAAGAGGTGACCTATTTCCCGGATACCTACAAGGTGAGCCTTGTGGTGGATGGAGAGCAGGGCGCGGGTTATGCCCGCAATATGCTGGATGCCATCATCCAGAGCTACTGCACCTATTATACGGAAAAATATGTGGAGCAGAAGCTCTCGCTCAACCCCTCGTCCGGCCTGCTGGACAACGGCTACGACTACTACGAGTGCATCCGCATTCTGGAAAACGATACCAATGAGATGCAGGCCTATCTGCTGAGCAAGCGGGAACATTACCCAGACTTCCGCTCCTCCCGCACCGGCTACACCTATGCAGACCTGTGCGATATCTATTCCGATTTCAAAAAATACACCATCCCGGCGCTGTACGCCTATGTGCTCAACGGCCCGCAGGTGCGGGACGGCACGGTGCTGCAGGAATATCTGGCCAACTGCATTGAGACTGCAAAACAGGACGAACAGATCACCACCGAACAGCGGGACAGTTTGTGGAACCTGACAGACCAGTATGTGTACAAGAACGCCGACCTGCTGAAAAACTACTTTACCGACCAGGGGCGAGGTGGTGTCCGCAGAATACATCCTGAACAACATCGAGCTGGAGGGCGCGGGCGATAAGGCACAGACCACCTATGACGGTCTGGTGCTGAAGCTGGTGTCGCTGGAACAGCAGGTGGCTGCCAGCCAGATCGACCGGCAGTTTCAGGAGGAGATCCTGCAAAGCTTCCGCAACGTGGATTTTGGCGGTACAAACGAACAGCACGCCAAGATGGAAAGCATGATCAACGACTACGAGGCGCAGCTGAAAAGCTACTACGAGATCATCAATACCAGCAGCAAGGAACTGAACCTGTACATCAGCGCGGATTATCTGAAGATGATCAGCTCAGTGCAGGTGGCTGCCGCCATCAATGTCAAACTGTACCTGATGCTGGCGCTGGTGCTGTTCTTTGTGATCGGCTGCTGCGGTGCCGTTCTGCTGGGACGCCTCTCCGATGTTGGTGGATTATCTGCTGTATGTGGACAAAAGACCGGGCTGCCCAACCGCGAAAAGCTCAATGTTTATATCACCGGCATGGCAGACCGCATCCTGCCGGAGGATTATACCTGCTTTGCTTTTCAGCTGGACAACCTGACCGAGATGAGCCGCCGCTTCGGCTACCATCGTGGGTGACGGCATCCTGAAGGATTTTTCCGGTCTTTTGCAGCTGATGGGCGATACCGACGGCACGGTGGGCTACAACGGCGCGGGCAAGTTCCTTGCCTTTTTTGATGAATGCAGCACCCGGAAGGCAGAGGTCATGATCCGCATCCTGCAAAGTCAGGTGGACGAGTACAACAAGCTGAACCCGGAGTACCCCATCCTGTTCACCGCCGCATGGGCGACCACCTCGGAGGATGATATCTATAATGTGCGCGATCTGGTGCGCACGGCGCACAAAAAAATGTCCCTGATCGCAGAGGAGGGCGGCTCTGCCCTTGCCGGGATCGAAAGAGGTGGAGTATGATCCGCAACCGACGCGCTTACCAGTTGATCCAATGCCGCACCCACAGCCGTCTGCTGGCGGGTGCTGCCGCCGTGTGCGCCGCCGCCTGCGGCCACGCAGACCTTGCGTTGTATCATCTGCTGCACCGTGGCGGTGCACCGCTGCCGGACAGCACACAGGCCGACCGTGCTGCGCTGACAGCATTGTGTCCGAAGCCCGCAGCGGAGGGGGAATGCCCGCCGCCGCCGCCGCAGGACCCGGCGGTGACCCTTTCGGTCATTGTGCCGGTGTACAACGGCGAAGCTACCATTGCTTTGTCTGGACAGCATTTTGCAGCAGGATACCGACTGCACCGTGCAGCTGATCGTGGTGGACAGCGATTCCACCGACGGTACAGCCGCTGTGCTAGAACGCTACCGGGCACAGCCCGGGGTGGTGCTTTTCCAATTGCATCGCACCCGCAGCGCTGCTGCCGCCCGCAACGAAGGGCTGCGCCATGCCGTGGGGCGCTGGCTGATGTTCGTGGACAGCGATGATCTGTTATTGCCCGGTGCAATCCGTACCCTGCTGGAGGCCGCACAGCGCCTTGATGCCGATGTGGTGCAGGGCGGCTGGCAGTACCTGTACACGGATGGCAGCTACGGTCCGGTGCAGTGCTACCCGGCGGCGGTCTACATCGGTAACGCTGCGCCGGAGCGATTTGAGCTGCCCGGAATGCCATGGGGCAAAATCTACCGGCGGGAGCTGTTTGCACAGGTGCGCTTTCCGGCTTACTATACCTGCTTTGAGGATACCATCATCCATTTTCTGGTGTTCCGTCAGGCAAAAGCAGTGGTCTCTGTGCCGGAGGTCGTCTATAACTGTGGCGCAAAACCCCAAGGGCACTTACCGCCACCAGCCAGCACCGCCCTGCAGCCGTGCAGAGCTACTGGATCATGGAGCAGCTGCTGGCGCAGGATGCCGCGCTGGGCTTGCCCCACGATGCCCTGTACCGCTGCAGCCTGACGCTGCAGCAGCTTTCGGCTTTCGCTATGCCACCATATCTGGATTGCCGCAGGAAACGCAGCAGGCCGTTTTCCGGCTGTGCTGCAGCACCGATGTATGCCAAAGGCGCTGCCGCAGGATATCTGCACTGCCCCGCCGTGCCTGCTGGGGTGCCCGGCGCTGCGGCAGCAGGACTTTGGGCTGTGGTGCCGCTACGGCAGGATTTCAGTTGTTATAATGTAAGGAGTACCCCATGATACGAGTGCTGCATTCGGTCAGCAATATGGACCGCGGCGGGATCGAGACCATGCTGATGAACTACTACCGGCATATCGACCGCAGCAAGGTTCAGTTTGATTTTATCGTCAACAAGAAAAAGCCCGGCGACTACGACGACGAGATCCGCCGTCTGGGCGGGCATATCTACCAAAGCCCGGGACTTGACCCGCTGCACTACCCGGCGTATCTGCGCTTTGTGCAGCAGACCGTGGCCGCAGACCCCGCATCCGCATCCTGCACGCCCACAACGAGGCCATGGGGCTGTATGCCCTGAAGGGTGCAGAGAAGGCGGGCTGCCCGTGCGCATTGCCCACGCCCATAATATCTGGATCGTCCGGGACTATAAGTGGCCGCTGAAGATGCTCTGCAAGCGGCTGCTGCCCGGCGCCGCCACCCACCTGTGGGCCTGCGGCCGGGATGCGGGCATCTACTATTTTGGCAAGGCGGACTGGGAGCGTCGGGGACAGATCATTCCCAACGCCATCGAACCGGAGACTTTCCGGTTCGACCCCCCGTCCGCGCCGAAATGCGGGCGCGCTTACGGGCTGGAAGACCGGGTGGTGCTGGGCCATGTAGGACGCTTTGACGTCCGCAAGAACCACGAGCGTCTATTGGAGATCTTTGCTGCCTTTTTGCTGCTGGAACCCCGGGCGGTGCTGGTGCTTATCGGCACCGGCAGGCTGGAACCGGCTGTCCGCGCACAGGCACAGGAACTGGGCATCACAGACCATATCCTGTTTGCCGGGTTGCAAAGCAATGTGGCCGACTGGTACCAGATGATGGATCTCTTCGTCATGCCCTCCCGCTTTGAGGGTCTGCCGGTGGTGGGGATCGAGGCGCAGGCCGCCGGGCTGGGGTGCGTATTTTCGGATGCAGTGCCGGAAGAGGTGCTGCTTTCGCCCCGCGCCATCCAGATCCCGCTTTCCGCCAGCAATGCAGACTGGGCAGCAGGCTTGCAGCGGATGCTCCAACAGCCCTGTGACCGCTCTGCCGGTGCAGAACTGATCCGGCAGGCGGGCTACGATATCAACATCGCCGCCGCCCGCTTGCAGCAGCAGTATTTGCAGCTGGGCGAAAGGTAAGGCGATGGAATGCAACAAACCACCGCGCAACGTCTGGATCACATCGACATCGCCAAGCCATTGGATCAGATCTGACTGCTGGTGATCTACGGCCATAACCTTTTTTGATGTCCATGCGTGCCGCACATCCATGGTGTGCGTTCTCTTATACCTTTGTTTACTTTTGGTTCCGGTCCCGGGCTGTTTCTGCTCTCCGGTATGGGCTGCACCCCATGACCGCGGGTGAAGAACCGGCAGCCTTTCCGCCCGGTTTTACGTGACGCAAAGGCGCACAGCCTGCTGCTGCCCTGGGGCTATATATTCGGCTTTTTGTACTTTTTTGTTTTATCTGGCGAATCTAGTGCCGCCGGTGCGGGCGCTGCAGTCCGGCGGTGCATACCAGTTAAAACAGCCTGCGGAATATCTCTGTGCGCAACGAGAACCCCTATGGTTTTCATCTGTGGTATCTGCCTACGCTGTTCTGGTTTGTCCTCACGGCATGGCTGCTGGACAAAGCCTTGTCCCCGGCAGCAGCCCGGGCGGCAAAGCTGGTGCTGGTGGTAGCGCTGCCCGCGTGCTATCAGCTGCTTTTCACCGAATGGTTCTGGGCAGTGAAAAGTTATTTCCAGCAGGGCGCGTTTTTCTTTCTGGGCTGCGTGCTCCCGCGTGAAAGGCCGAACAGCACGCAAAGCCGCTGATACTTTTGGCGCCTTGTGCGGCCTGTGGGTGGTGTGGGGACTGCTGTTTTCCACTATGGTCTGGCCTGACGGCCTGCTTGCAGAAGCTGTGCGCACATGGGTGGACTATTTTGCGGTCAGCGGGTTCTGTGTGGGCATCTGGGCGGCGTGTGTGCTGCTGCAAAAGCCCCTGCGGCGGCTGGTTCCGCTGGGGCAGAATACCATGCTGTTCTATCTGTATCATCAGCCCTTTTTGCTGCGCAGTGCCGGGACTAGTGCTGTATGAAAACTGGGCGTTTCTGCGGGCGGGACAGTTCTCGTATGCGGTGCGACCGGTCTGGTAGTGCCGTACCTGTTCTGCCGTCTTGCCGGTCGGCTGCATCTGCGGCCGCTGCTGCGTCGGCTCGGTCTGCCGGGATAATCATTTCAAGGAGTTGGGATCATGCCCTGTATTACGTTTATAGTGCCCATTTATAATATGGAGCGCCTGCTGCCCCCGGCGCTGCGCTCACTGCAGGCGCAGACTTTGACCGACTTCGAGGCCATCCTCATCAACGATGGCTCCAAGGACGGCAGCGCCGCGCTGTGCGCACAGGCTGCCGCCGAGGATGCGCGGTTTCGCTTTATCGACCAGCCCAACGGCGGTGTAGCCGCTGCCCGCAATGCGGGTCTGGATGCTGCCCGGGGAGAATATATTTTCTTTCTGGATCCGGACGACTGGGTAGAGCCGGACGCCGCAGAGGTGCTGTACCATACCGTCCGGGACGCGGATGCAGACTGTGTGGTTTGGGATGTTTTACGACATCTGCGATGAAAACGGAAAGCTGCTGCACTCTGAAACCGACCACTATACCTTTTCCGGCGTGTACCGGGGCGAGCCCTTCAAGGAGCATTTCGACAAGATGGCGTCCTCGTATCTGGCTCAAACAAAATGTACCGCAGAGCGTTTCTGGAACAGCACCATCTGCGCTTTCCTCCCCATCAGCTGGGAGAGGATGGAATGTTCTTCGTAGCATTCTATCGCCAGAACCCCGGCTGTCTGGTGGTGCTGGAAAAGCCGCTGTACCATTATGTCATCGCCCGGCGGGGCAGTCTGTCCAACAGCTACCACCCGGAACGGCTTGAGGATAACTTTTATCTCAGTGACGCCGTGTGGGACACCGTTGCTGCGTGGGGCTTGCTGGACAGTCCCATGCACCGCGCAAAGGCCAATTACTGTACCATCCGCGACCTGATGATGGGGATCAAGAACCTTGGGTGCAGCCCGCTTTCCCTTTCCGAGCAGACTGCTTGGCTGCGCAGTACCCTGCAAAAGCCCCGGGTGCGCACGGCGGTGCACAGCACCCCGCTGCACGCCATGCAGAGCCGGAACGACCGGGTAAAGCTGCTGCTGCTCAAGCTGCGGCTGTGCCGCGCAGTGCTGCTGCTCTGCGGCACAAACCAGAAAAGCTGAAAGGGGAAAAACACGGATGAAATATAAGCTGCTGCGTGCGCTGTGCTACCTGAAAGAGCTGCTGGTCATGTTGCTGTGCAAGCTGCTGGGTGCAGTGTGCCGTGCCTTCAGCCCGGCGTACCGGGGCATCTGGCTGGTGGGCGAGCGCGGCACCGATGCCCGCGACAACGGCTACTGGTTCTACCGGTATCTGCGCACGCAGCACCCGGAGCTTCGCGCCTATTATGTCATCACTGCCGACAGCCCGGATGCTGCAAAGATCAATGCGCTGGGCGGCGCGGTGCAGCGGTGCAGCTTCCGGCATTATCTGCTGTACTACTGCGCCGATTATCTGGTGGGCACCCATGTGCAGCCCTGTGCGCCGGACCTGATAGTGCACTACCACCTTGCCGCGAAGGGCATCCGCGCCCAGGGCAAACAGGTGTTTTTGCAGCATGGTGTCATCAAAGACGAGATGCAATGGCTCCACCGGGAAAATCTGTATCTGGACCTCTTTGTCTGCGGCGCAAAACCGGAATACGAGTATATCCGGGACACCTACGGCTTTGCGCCGGAAGTACCGCGCTATCTTGGGCTGGCACGCTGGGATAATTTGCTGCGCGCCGGGCAAGCGCCCTGCAAAAAGATGATCCTGTTCATGCCCACATGGCGTGGTGCGCACTACCCCGATGGAGAAGCGTTCCGGGATACACAGTTCTATCAGAGCTGTCAGGCACTGCTGAACAGTCCGCGCCTGCACAAAATGCTGGAACAGTACGGCTATACGCTAGTTTTTTACCCGCATATTGAAATGCAGAAGCATCTGACACAGTTCCACACGGATTCTGCGCGGGTGTGTCTGGCCGACAGTACGACCCATGACGTGCAGCAGCTTTTACTGGACTGCGCACTGCTGATCACAGATTATTCCAGCGTCTTTTTTGATGTAGCCTATCTGGAAAAACCGGAACTGTACTATCAGTTCGATGAAACGGAGTTCCGGCAGTATCACTATAAGCAGGGCTACTTTGACTACCGCAGGGACGGCTTTTGGCCCGGTGTGCACCACCGAGGACGCGCTTTTGCAGGCGCTGGAAACGGCTTTGCAGAACGGGATGCATATGCCGCCGGAATACAAGACCCGGACTGCGGCTTTTTTCCCTCTGCGCGATACCCAAAACTGCGCCCGCACCTACGAAGCCATCTGCGGGCTGTGACTGGCGTAAAAGAACCGTTTGCGCAAAAATCCCCCGCTGCCAAGCAGGCAGCGGGGGCTTTGTTACCGATTTAAATGAAAATCAGCGCTTAGTTCTGCTTCATGCGAGCGAAGCAGTCAGAGCAGTAGACCGGACGGTCCTCACGGGGCTGGAAGGGAACCTTGCAGGTCTTGCCGCAAGCTGCGCAGACAGCGTCGAACATCTGACGCTCGCCGCTGTTGCTGCGTGCGCCGCCGTTCTTGCGGGCGTCACGGCAGGGCTTGCAGCGCTGGGGCTGGTTCTCGAAGCCGCGAGAAGCGTATAACTCCTGCTCGCCGGCAGTCCAAACAAATTCCTTACCGCAGTCCTTGCAGACCAGAGTCTTGTCTTCAAACATAGTAGTATCTCCTCTTTAGTTAGTTCTTGCCCACGGAAGGATTGTAACCATACCTTTGGTTTTGGGACCATCGCGCTGATCAGTAAGCTTACCAGGGGCTTGAATAGATAAACGCCCTCGGATTGAGGACTTTCCTATTGTACCGTTATTTTTGAGATTTGTCAACCAAAAAACAACCGTTCGCCCTTTTATTTTGTACACATGGCACAAACCGACAGCATATATTTGGGTAAATCACCGCCGGAAGATGAAAAAGGGGCTGCCGCACAGAATGATTTGCGGTTCAGCAACCCCTGCAAAGTTTCTGAACCACTTTTTCACAAACAAAAGGGCTGCCGCACACTCTGGGCAAAGCAGCCCCTTTCTCTTCGATGACTTCGATGACTTGGTGTCGCGGGCGATCATCAGCTCCTCGTCGGTAGCAATGACCAGCGTGCGCACCTTTGCGCCCCAAGCGGTGATCTCGCACACATCGCCAACAGGGTGCTTGTTCTTCTCGGTGTCGATGCGGATGCCCAGCCAATCCATGTGGTGGCAGATTTTTGCGCGGGCAATGGCATCGTGCTCGCCGATGCCGCCGGTAAAGACGATGGCATCCACGCCGCCCATGGCTGCAATGTAGCTGCCGATGGTCTTTTTGATCTGATAGTTCAGCATATCGGAAGCCAGCTGTGCGCGCTTGTTGCCGGCCTCGGCAGCCTCTTCCACGTCACGCTTGTCGCTGGAAACACCGGAGATGCCCAGCAGGCCGGACTTCTTGTTCAGGATCTCGTCCAGCTCGTGGCCGGTGATGTTCAGGGTGTACTTCAGGTAGTTGACCACAGAGGGGTCCAGGTCGCCGCAGCGGGTGCCCATCATCAGGCCGGCCAGCGGGGTCATGCCCATGGAGGTATCCACCACCTTGCCCTGATCGACTGCGGCAATGGAAGAACCGTTGCCCAGATGGCAGGTGATCAGCTTCAGGCGCTCAATGGGCTCCTCCAGATACTCGGCTGCCTTGTGGGCAACATACTTGTGGCTGGTGCCGTGGAAGCCATAGCGGCGCACGCCGTACTTCTCGTAGTACTCGTAGGGGATGGCGTACATATAAGCCTTCGGCGGCATGGTGCTGTGGAAAGCGGTGTCGAACACGGCCACCATGGGAATGTTGCCGAACACCTTGCGGGCGGCCTCGATACCCAGAATACCGGCGGGGTTGTGCAGGGAGCCAGCGGGCTCAGCTCACGCAGGGTGTTGATGACCTCATCGGTGATCAGGCAGCTGCTCTTGAACTTCTCGCCGCCGTGCACGACGCGGTGACCGATGGCGTCGATCTCGCTCACGTCATTGATGCACTTGCCAGCGCCGGTGGTCATCTTCTTCACGACCTCGGCAAAAGCCTCGGTGTGGGTGGGGAAGATCGCCGGGGTGGTAGCCTTGGTGCCGTTGGCCTCGTGGTGATCATGCTGCTCTCCATGCCGATGCGCTCGCACAGGCCTTTGCACAGCACCTTCTCGCCGTCCATATCGATCAGCTGATACTTCAGGGAAGAAGAACCGCAGTTAATAACCAGAATCTTTCATCTGTGTTGCCTCCTGAAAATTTTTGTACCGTCCGCATCCTGAAAAACCTGCGGACAGAATTTTACAGATTCCTATGTTTATTATATAATAGGGATGGCGGCTTTTCAAGGCGCAACCCGGGCAAAGCGGTAAAACTTGTGTACAAGGTTTTTTGTACATCCTGCCCACAAATCCCGGAAACGGCAGGTTTTTTTCTGTATATCCGATATAAATTTAACAATCTTTTGGCGAAAAGGAGCAGTTCCATGAAGTTTGCAGGCATCATTGCGGAGTACGACCCCTTCCACAACGGCCACGCATGGCAGCTGGCGCAGGCGCGGGCGCTGGGGGCGCAGCGGGTGGCTGTGGCCATGAGCTGCGGGCTTACCCAGCGGGGCGCTGCCGCTGTTGCCGGAGGCGGTGCGGGTGCAGGCGGCGCTGGCCTGCGGGGCAGACCTTGTGTTTGCCCTGCCCGCGCCCTGCGCCTGCGCCGGTGCCGAGGCCTTTGCCCGGGCGGGGGTGCGCATTCTGGCCGCTGCCGGGTGCGACGCACTGGTCTTTGGGGCAGAGACCCCGGACACCGCCCTACTGCAAAAAAGCCGCCCGGGTGCTGTGCAGCGAAGCATACCGCACCGCGCTCAGACAGCAGCTGGCCGCTGGGGCACGCAACTTTGCCGCCGCCCGGCAGGCGGCGGTGCAGGCGCTGTGTCCGGGGTCGACGTTGCCGCCCTGCTGGACAAGCCCAACAACAATCTTGCCGTAGAGTATTGTAAGGCCATCATAGAACAAAATGTAGAAATGCAGCCCATCGCCCCGCCCCGGCAGGGCGCAGACCACGGGCAGGCGCTGACCGAAAGCGGCCACGCAGCCTTTGCCAGCGCCAGTGCGCTGCGGGCCCTTTGGGCCGAGGGCGGCGCGGCGGCACTGGCGCCCTATGTGCCGGAAAAGGCGCTGAAATTGTATAAACAGGCAGAATATGACGGAAAGTATACAGATTTTGCAGTCATGGGGCACTGCGAGCTGGCGCTGCTGCGGGCAGCCTGCGCAGAGAAAGCCCCCTTTGCCGCGGTGCGCGGGGTATCCGAGGGGTTGGAGCACCGGCTGGAAAACGCTGTGCGGGAGACCGCAAGCCTGCCCGCTCTGCTGGACGCCCTGACCACCGTGCGTTACCCCCGGGCGCGGATGCGGCGGCTGGCAATGGATGCAGCCCTGGGCCACACCGCCCTGCCCCCGGCGCTGCCGCCCTACCTGCAGCTGCTGGGCGCGCGCAAGGAAGCGCTGTCCCTGCTCGGAGAAACGGCGCTGCCGCTGTCCCACTCGCTGGCGCGGCTTGCGCGGGAAAACGAGACCTGCGCCCAAATGGCTGCCGCCCAGAGCAGGGCCAGCGATCTTGGTGCGCTGTGCCGGAAAAACCGGAGCCGATGGGCGGAATATATCGTCAAAAATTATCTTTTGACGAATTGACAAAAAAACAACGTGAAAAAATTTTATATTGTGCCCTCTTGTATCCGGCGCAGTTCGGGTGTATGATTAAAGTAATGCAATGTTGGATACAACGAGCCTTTGTAAAAACGACTGTCCCCGCAGGGAAACACAAGGAGGAACCCATGGCGCTTCACGTTCTAGACGAAGCCAACCGCTGCCTCGGCTGCAAAAAGCCGATGTGTCAGCAGGGCTGCCCCATCCACACCAATATCCCGGAGGTCATCCGTCTGCTCAAGGCAAACCAGATGGACGCTGCGGGCCGGATGCTGTTTGAAAACAACCCCTGACCACCGTCTGCAGCCTGGTCTGCAACCACGAGAACCAGTGCGAGGGCCACTGCATCCGCAACCGGATGCCCAGCCACGACCCCGTCCACTTCTCCATCATCGAGGACTACATCTCCACCACCTACGCCAACAAGATGACTTCCGGCCCCGCCCCCAAAAACGGCATGAAGGCCGCTGTGGTGGGCTCCGGCCCGGCAGGCCTGACCATTGCGGTGCTGCTGGCACGCTGGGGCTATGACGTGACCATCTTTGACGCCCGGGATAAGATCGGCGGCGTGATGCGCTACGGCATCCCCAACTACCGCCTGCCGGACAGCGTGCTGGACGATTTCCAGTACCGCCATCTGGAGCTGAAGGGCATCAAGGTGCGCCCCAACACCACCATCGGCAAGACCATCACCATCGACGACCTGTTCCGCGACGGCTACAAGAGCGTGTTCATCGGTGCCGGTCTGTGGAAGGCCAACGCCATGCACATCAAGGGCGAAAGCCTTGGCAACGTGGCCTTTGGCATCGACTATCTGGCAAACTCCAAGGCCTTCCGTCTGGGCGATGACGTGGCCGTCATCGGCGTGGGCAACTCCGCCATGGACTGCGCCCGCACCGCCATCCGCAACGGTGCCCGCCATGTTACCTGCTACGCCCGCCGGGACGAGGACTGCATCAGCGCCTCCGAGCACGAAGTGCGGTACGCCAGGCTCGAGGGCGTGGGCTTCCGCTTCTGCAAGGCTCCGGTGGAGATCCGGGAAAACGGCATCATCTGCCGCGACACCGTCAAAGGGCGAGGACGGCAAGTTCACCCAGGTGGAGGGCAGCGAGACTCTGTACCCCCACACCGGCGTCATCGTGTCGGTCAGTCAGGGCTCTGAGAGCAACCTCGTCAAGACCACGACCGGCATCGAGACCAACCAGAAGGGTCTGCTGAGCGTCAGCGAGGACGGCCGCACCACCCGCGAGGGCGTGTTTGCCGGCGGCGACGCCGTCATGGGCGCACGCACCGTGGTGGAGGCTGTGGCCGTTGCCAAGAAGGTGGCTGTCGCCATGGACGAATATATGAAGAGCCTGCCCGCCGACACCGCTGCCGACCCCTATGCCGGCATCCCGGTGTTCCAGACCCCTACCTCTGACGTGCTGGGCAAAACAGCAGCTGTAATAAGACGATTTTTGCATGGCCTCCGCTTTGCTTTGGCCATGTTCAGCGGAAAGAATATTTTTGATTTCGGGACACCGGAGCGTCTGCGGACGCTCCGGTGTCCCATTTTCACAGAGAGAAATTCATGTTGTAAAAAGGACTATCGGAACCGCCGCGGCGTTTCCGATACCCTTTTCATTATAACATTACCCGCAGGGTAAACTGCCCATCCTTGGCGGCAAAGCTGGTCAGGCCGCCGTACCGCTCCGAGATGGCGCAGATGCTGCGCACTCCAAGCCCGTGGCCGGGCTGGTCGGTGACCGGGATGCCATCCCGGAACTGCACGTCCGGCAGACAGCTGTTGGTGATCTGCAAAAACAGCTTTTGGCCTTTTTCGTGCCCGGAGGTCTCGATAAAGCCCCCGTGCCCTGCTTCGCGGCAGCGCACGGCGGCGTGCAGGGCGTTTTCCAGTGCGTTGGAAAGCAGCACGCACAGATCGCTCTCCGAGACGGCCGGCTTTTGCGAGATGCCTGCCTGCACCGTGAACTGTACCCCGGCCTTGGCGGCGCGGTCGGCAAAGGCAGAAAAGATCAGGTTCGCCGCTTCGTTCTCGCAGTAGGCGGTCACCTTGCCGGCTTCGATCTCGCTGCACACGCTGCGGATGTAGCCCAGCGCCTGCTCGGTGCGGCCATTCTCGATGCAGCCTGCCAGAAACTGCATATGGTGGCGCAGGTCGTGGCGGTAGGTGCTGGCGCGCTGCTGGGAAAGGCGCAGTGCTTCGATCTCGCGCATGGCCTGCGTGACCTGCAAGTTCAGGCTGGTCTGCAGTTGCTCCATCTGGATGCGCTGCCGCTCCACCCGGGAGGCGCGCAAAATGGAGCACAGAAAAGGCCGCGCAGCACACAAAGAACATGAACTCCACCGCCGCCGGGTTCGCCTCGGATAAAAGGCTGGTGTAGACGTGGGTGATGTAATCAAAAAGATAGCTCACCAACGGTACGATGCCAAACTGGCACTGCACCGAGGCCGGGTAGCGGGAAAGCTGCCGCATGGAGGGCGCAAGGAACCGGATGAACAACAGCAGCAGCGGCAGGGTGAACAGCAGCTCTGCCACCGGCTGCACCAGCGGATGCTGCGGGAAGAACAGCGCCACGGCCAGCGCCGCCCAGCGCCGCACCTGACAGCACAGGTAGGCCGTGAGCACCGCCACCAGCGGCCAGACCTTCTGCCCGCTGAGCAGCACCAGCACGATATACAGCGGCAGATGGGTGATAAGCGGGTAAAGATACTTGGCAGCCGTGGGGCCGGCACCAAAGTAGAACATCCCCTGCAGTGCCAGCAGCCCGGCGGTGCAGCCCGCCAGCGCCCAGCGCTTTTTGCCCGTCCAGCGGATGGGGCAGAACGCTGCACTGAGCAGGATGCCAAAATGCCTACTGCTGCGCCGTCCAGCACTTCCGGCAGAATGCCCCGGGGCGGTCACAGGACGACCTTCTTTCCCGCAAAGGAGTACTCCAGATACTGATCCCGCACGGCGGTAAAGCGCCCGTGGGGCAGCGGCACCTCGGCAAGGCTTTCCATGGTGATGCTTTTGGCGGTGATGTTCTGGATGTACTCCATGTTTACCAGATAGGAGCGGTGCGGGCGCAGAAAGCCCGGGTAATCTGCCAGCTGCCGTGCCAGCTCGTCCATGCTGCCGCTGCTCTCGATGACGGTGCCGTCCAGCAGATGGAATACCAGCGTGCGCCCCTGCACCTCGCAGTATTCCAGACTGTCCAGTGTAATGCGGGTCACGCTTTGTCCAGCCGGGATGTAATGGCCGCCGCGATCACGGTGGGGCTGTGCCGGTTGCCGATCTCGTTCTGCACGATCAGCACCGGGCGCACGCCGCCCTGCTCCGACCCCACCACCGGCGAAAGATCGGCGTAAAAAACTTCTCCTCTGTGTACCTCCATGGAATCTCCCTCCCTGCATTTGGAGGATGCGCCCCGCTTATGTGATGCGTCCGGCGCATCTTCGTCTGCCGCTCAGTATGCGCAGGCTGGGTCGCCGGTTATGCAGCGCAGGGGGCGATATTCCATTGTATGCACAAAGGGCGGTCAGGAGTTTCCTCTTCCAGCCGGGATGTAATGTGCAGAAGGCCAGCGCCATGCCGCCCTCGTGGCTCAGGAGAGCCGGGCGGCAGGCCGGTGCTGCCTGCATCCATTCCGCCGTCTGGCCGGAAAAATGATAGGCGGGTGCACCGCTTTCCAGCCGGACAGCCTCGATCTCACACAGGGAGAAGGCTCCCGCAGGCCGGTGCCTGCCGCCTTTAAAAAAGGCTTCCTTGGCGGCAAAGTTGGCTGCGGCGCTGGCAAGCCGGTGGGCGTTCAGCGGCGCCCGGCGGGCAGCCTTCGTCAAAAGCCCCAGCGCCGCCTGCTCGGCCGGGCCGTACACCCGGCGGATAAAGGCTGCAGCGTGTGCAGCCGGTAAGGCTTTTTTCCAGATGCGCGATGCTCGCACAGGTCGCACCCAATGCCATACAGCATAAAACGCTCCTTTCTGCCGGCAGAATGCCGCCCGGACATCGTTCATCTTGCCGGAACATTGCTGGAAATTTTATGCAAACTGATGTGCAAATCCGGTCTGTTTAGCTTGAAGTTTCCTCGCAATTCGTGTACAATGAATTTAGTTTCATCCGAAGGGGTGTATTCCGTGGGCGAAGCAACTACTATTTTTTGATCCACGATCGCAAGGACGATGAGATCCACGAAGTCGTGCAGCAGGTGTACGACGCACTGAAAGAAAAAGGGTACAACCCGGTCAACCAGCTGGTGGGCTATATCCTGTCGGAAGACCCTACCTACATCACGACCTATAAGAACGCCCGCGCGTTGATCCGCAAGGTGGATCGCGATGATCTGCTGCAGGCTATGCTGCGCAGCTATCTGAACGTCTGATATCGCTTTTCATGCCCCGCCGTCGCTATGATGGCGGGGCTTTTTTATAGAATGCAGATGCCGTTTACCGTTACAGCCCCTCCGGTGAAAACGCAATTCAGAAAAATCCGCAGATCTTTCTGAATTGCAACTATATAAAATAAAATTTTCGCTGAAGATGGCCAGAGCGAAACGGAGGCCATTCCAACCGTTACGCCGGAACGGCAGTGTAAAGATCTGGTTTACGACGACCTCGTATTCCCATGGCTCCCGCATCTTTTTTCAGCTGTTTTTCCAGCTTTTCTGATTCGGCAAAGCAGCGGATGAGATAGAACCAGTGCCCTTTCATCCGGCTGATGGCACAGCCGGCGCTGCCAAACAGTTCGGTGTAGCCGTGGTACAGGTCGTCAGGTAGCCCCGCAGCTCCTCCTTGGGGCGGGCGTCCCGCCCCGTGCCCACGGAAGAGAGCCGGGTCGGCAATGATGCCCGCGACCTACCATGATACCGGACAGGGCGGGAAATTCCGCTTCCAGCGCGTGGAGCTGGGCAGCGGTGGTCACATCGCCGTTGTAGCACACCGGCATCCGGCACCCGGGCAGGGAGGCGGCAAAAAGCGCAGCACGGTCGGCCTGTCCGCGGTAGAGCTGCTGCCGCATCACCCGGGATGGATGGTCAGCTCCGAGATGGGGTAGCGATTATAAATTTCCAGAATGGCAGCAAATTCTTCCGGCTTTTCCACACCCAGCCGGGTCTTGACCGAGATAGGCCCTTCCGCATTGGCAAAACACCCCATCCAGAAAGGCGTCCACTTTGGCCGGGTCCCGCAGCATTCCGGAGCCTTTGCCCTTGGCGGTAACCGTTCCGGCGGGGCAGCCCAAGTTCAGATTGACCTCGGTGTAGCCCAGTTTGCGCAGTTCGCCGATCATCCAGGCGGCCAGCGCGCCATCTTTGGCCAGCAGCTGGGGGATGACCGGTGCGCCGGGGTTCGCTGCCGGGTCCAGTTCTGCCATCTTCTTTTTGATAAGAACGCGGTTCTCCGGCGGGGAGATGAAACGGCGCATAATAGCGGTCGGCATTGCCTTGCCCAGCCGAACCATTTCTGGTGGGCCTGCCGCCACACCCGGTCGGTGAGGCCCCTCCATGGGGGCAGCATAATAATTCATGGGCAAATCGTTTTTGTTACCGTTTGATAAAAATGAACAAAAAAACCAGAAAAGTCCCGCTCTGCGGAAGTCACAGAACAGGGGGGAGTAACGTATTTCGAGGGAAAGATCAGTCTGCAAACAGCGGGGGTGGAGTCAGAACGCTTTTTTCGCTTCTCCATCTATAACCCCTCAGTCGCTGCGGTCGCCGGTATCGGGCAGCAGGACCAGGATCGGGCACAGGACCACGATGTTCTTGACTATGCGCAGAGCAACGCGGACCGGCATTCTCCGGGCGCTTTGCCAGCTGCAGCGGCAGCATATACGGCGTGCACCGGAGGAAATGCCCACCAGAACGCCTTCCTTGTGGCCGATCAGACGTCCGGTGGCGAAGGCATCGTCGTTCTCCACGGCGATGATCTCGTCATACACGGTGGTGTCCAGTACGTCCGGCACAAAGCCCGCGCCGATGCCCTGGATCTTGTGCGCGCCTGCGACGCCCTTGCTCAGCACGGGAGAAGAGGCAGGCTCCACGGCAACCACCTTGACGTCCGGGTTCTTGCTTTTCAGGTACTGGCCCACGCCGGTGACGGTGCCGCCGGTGCCCACGCCTGCCACAAAGATATCCACCTTGCCGTCGGTATCCTCCCAGATCTCGGGGCCGGTGGTCTCGATGTGTGCCTGAGGATTGGCCGGGTTTACGAACTGGCCGGGGATGAATGAATCCGGGATCTCCTTTGCCAGCTCGTCGGCCTTGGCAATGGCACCTTTCATGCCTTTGGCACCCTCGCTCAGGACCAGCTCCGCGCCATAGGCCTTCATCAGCTGGCGGCGCTCCACGCTCATGGTCTCGGGCATCACGATGATGATGCGGTAGCCCTTGGCGGCTGCCACAGCGGCCAGACCAATGCCAGTATTGCCGGAGGTAGGCTCGATGATCACGGAGCCTTTCTTCAGCAGACCCTTGGCCTCGGCATCATCGATCATCTTTTTTGGCGATGCGGTCCTTGACGGAACCGGCCGGATTGAAATACTCCAGTTTGGCCAGGATCTTGGCAGACAGGTTTTGCTTCCTGCTCAATATGGCTGAGCTCCAGCAGCGGAGTGTGGCCGATCAACTGATCTGCGGCGGTATAGATCTTGCTCATAATACTTTCCCTCTTTCTGATATCGTCAGGGGTTATGGGCCCATGTTGTGCCGGTGCCCCGGCTGTGATTCCCTTCTAAACCTTTAAACCAACATTCTTTGTGGGTTTGATGGCATTATAGCCCTGTTTTCCCCCGGTTGTCAATGGATTTTTTGAAAAAAGTCGGGATTGAAAATTATTTACCCTGTTGTATAATAGGTTAAAATTCAATTATAACCAGCAAAGGAAGTACCGTATTATGATCGTGTCCACCAAAGGGCGCTATGCACTGCGGGTGATGATCGACCTCTGCCGGACATCAGTCCGAAAAATATGTTCCCCTCAAAGGAAGTAGCCGCCCGGCAGGAGATCTCGGAAAAGTATCTGGAGAACATCCTCAAGGTGCTGGTGCAGAACGGCTTTCTGGAGGGCTGCGCGGCAAGGGCGGCGGCTACCGGCTGACCCGCAGCCCGGATCAGTACACCGTGGGCGAGATCCTGATGCTGACCGAGGGCAGTCTTGCCCCGGTGAGCTGCCTGACCCCCAATGCGACCCTGCCTGCGCCCGGATGGCCAACTGCCGCACCTACGAGATGTGGAAGGGGCTCAACGACCTGATCTCGGACTACTTCGGCAAGATCACGCTGGCAGACCTTGCCCTGCCGGATCAGGCCGGCAACGATTATGTGATCTGAACCTTGCGCACCGGAACTGCACCGGTGCGCCTTTTTTGTACAGTTCTGCGCAAAAGGTGCAGAACTTCTTATCAAGATTTACGGTTGATGGGGCGGGCTGTCCGCGGTATACTTTTTACTTTGTGTGAGACAGAAAATTCCGGGCGAAAAGCCCGTTGTCTGTTCGTTATAAGACCAGAAAGGGGAGTTCTGACACGAAGTATATTTTTCAGTTCGGGCGCATTCTCGCGTTTTGTTTTTCTGGGCGAGGTGCTGCACGTGGTGCTGCCGCTGCCGGTGCCTGCCAGTGTCTACGGTCTGGTGCTGCTGCTGGCAGCCCTGACCGCCGGGGTCGTAAAGCTGGAGCAGGTCAAAGAGACCGGCACCTACCTGACCGGTATTTTTCCGCTGCTGTTGTTCGTGCCCGCCGCTGCGGGCATCATGGAGCTGTGGGCAGAGATGGGACAGCTGCTGCTGCCCATCCTCGATCGCCATTCTGCCGGTGACGGTGCTGGTGATGGCGGCGCAGGCCGCACCACGCAGGCGCTGACCGCCCGCAATAAAAAGGAGGCCGACCATGACTGAGCTGCTGAACGACTTTCTGACCGGCTCTGTGGCATGGGGCGTGCTGCTTACGCTGGCCGCCTTTGGGCTGGGCGCCCTCATCAACCGGGTGACCGGCAAGGCCATCTTTAACCCGCTGCTGCTGGGCAGCATCTTTGTGATCATCTTTCTGTCGGTGTGCAGCATCCCGTATGCGGACTACAAGGCCAGCGCGGCGCCGGTTTCTGCACCGGTGAACTATCTGCTGCTGCCCGCCACCGTGGCACTGGCCATTCCGCTGTATGAAAAGATCGACCTGCTGAAAGAGAACGCCGCCGCCATCATTGCGGGTATCTCGGTGGGCACGCTGGTGAGCCTTGGCAGCGCACTGGCGTTGCACTGGCGCTGGACCTGACCCGTGAGCAGTATGCCACCCTGCTGCCCAAATCCGTGACCACCGCCATCAGCATGGATGTGGCCGCTGAGCTGGGCGGCATTGCTGCCCTGACCGGTGCCATCGTCATCGTCACCGGCATCGTGGGCGCTGCTGGCCGAGACCGGTGTGCAAGATGTTCCACATCACCGACCCCATCGCCAAGGGCGTGGGCATCGGAACTTCGCATGCCCGTGGGCAACCTCCTCCAACGTCATTGGTGCTTATGCACCCATCGGTGCCGGCATCCCCGGCCACAAGCTGCACAACTCCATCGGCGTTATGAAGGCTTACTCCTCCTGCGTGGGCGACGGCCCCTTTGCCGCCGAGCTGGCCATGACCGAGGAAGAGAAGCACGCCCTGCGTGAGGCCGGCCACGAGTACGGCGCAGCTACCGGCCGTCCCCGCCGCGTGGGCCCCATCGACTTGGTGGCAAGCCGCTACGGCGTGTTCTGCCAGGGCTGCGATGAGGTCGCTCTGACCCTGCTGGACGTGCTGGACTACATGGAAAAGATCCCCATGGTCACTGCCTACAAGCTGACCGACGGCACCACTACCACCCGCTTCCCCATGGGTGAGGCACTGGATACCGCACAGCCTGTGGTGGAGTATCTGCCCGGCTGGCACTGCGATATCACCGCAGCCCGCAAGTGGGAGGACCTGCCCCAGCAGGCCCGCGATTATGTGGAGTATCTGGAAAGGCTGTGGGCTGCAAGATCACCTATATCTCGGTGGGCGCAGAGCGCGAGGCTTACATCCACCGCGGCTGAGCTGCCGCCAAAAAGCAGCCCCTGAGTTTCAGAAAAAGGAAGCGTCACAGATGTTTGATATCATTACCGACAGCGCCTGCGACCTGACGCTGGACACCGCCAAGCAGCTTGGCATCGAGGTCGTGCCCTTTTATGTATCGCTGGACGGCGAGCATTACCGCAAGGAAGGGCTGGAGATCCCCGTGCGGGACTTCTATCAGTTCATGGTGGATAACCCGGCGGCCTATCCCAAGACCAGTCTGGCCTCCATCGAGGACTTTGAAAAGACCTTCCGCGCACACGCCGAGACGGGTCGGGATGTACTGTGTCTGGTGTTCACCGGCAAAATGAGCGGCTGCGTGGGCAGCGCCCGCAACGCCCGGGATCTGGTGCTGGAGGACTACCCCGATGCCCGCATCGAGGTCATCGACTCTGCCGCCGCCACTGTGACCGAATCCACCATGGTGGAAAATGCCGTAGCCATGCGGGATGCAGGCTGCACCTTGGACGAGACTGTGACTTGGCTGGAAGCGGAAAAATCCACCAACCAGATCTTCTTTACCGTGGGTGATCTGGACTACCTCATCAAGGGCGGGCGCATCGGCAAGGTGACCGGCCGCGCCGCCAATATGCTGGGACTGAAGCCCATGATCCTGTTCAAGGAGGGCGAGATCTTCTCTGGCGGCGTAGCCCGCGGCCGGCAGAAGAGCTTTGAAAAGGCACTGGAACAGCTAATGAACTATCTGGATGCCCACGGCGGTACCCCGGACGATTACCGCATCACGGTGGGCTACGGCTACGATGCCGACGAAGGCAAGCGTTTGTGGATGCAGACCCGTGCCGCCCTGCGCGCCAAGTACCCCGGCGCACAGTGTGAGGTAGGGCTTTTGCAGATCGGCTGCACCATTGCGGTGCACACCGGCCCCTATGCACTGGGCATGGGCGTCATGCGCCGCTGGAAAAAGCAAAATTGATAAGCAGGAATGCCCGCCGGAGGACGATTTAAAATGCCCTCCGCGTTGCTCTGGGCATGATTCAAGGAACTCTATTTTTATATTTGAAAATCGGGAAGATCTGCGGATCTTCCCGATTTTCTTTTTCACGGGAGATGCAGCTTATCTTTACGACCCTTCTCGTGAAAACGAAATACAGCCAAGCCCGCAGGCTTGGCTGTATTTCAAAATAAAAATATTTTTCC
>VOFG01002980.1_pt1 | contig 26986 bp, 43 predicted proteins | sample 5384171 | NCBI WGS metagenome assembly VOFG01 (sample SAMN12384726, study PRJNA508395) | human gut metagenome | isolation source: healthy gut F | host: Homo sapiens | reverse complement strand
AATATAATGGGGGTTATAGCTGGTTTAAAACAACTACTGCAAAGGATGATGGATGTAGCTCTTCATCGTACAGAGAAGATCTAGTATATGATATAATTAATGACAACCGTTTTAATCAAAATCCGAAAAAATACAGTTGCAATACATGTAAAACTGTGGACGCCCTTACAGGTTCTTATATCGCATATGTAGAAGAGGAAACATTTCTTTCTAATCCTACTAAGTACATTAATAACGCATATGACAAAGTGAAAACGATGCCGCAGGATACGATCTTGTAAAGCAACGGTAAATTGACATAGTAAAAAAGGATGGTGAACTACAGTAATTATGGTCTGCATCCGTGGCAACGCTATGGCAAAAAAAATCAGATAGCCCTTGCTACCTGAATAATGAAAGTAATACAAATAATCTGTGCTAAATCCATAAGCAAACTTGTTTAGAATAGGCTTGGCGGGGAGCGAGTGGGATTCGTTACAGATAACTTCAACTTTTTTTGCACGTAGCCTTTATATCAATTTTATACCAAGAGCTTGTGCTGTTCAATATGAGTAACGGCTGACAATGAATTTACGCCAAAGATTAGATGTGGATTTTGGCATAGAGCAGCGGATAGAAGAGCAAACGCATTTCCTGTGTTGAAATAGTGGGAAATAATTGATAAGATTACAGCAACAGAGAGGAGGCGGGGCAAATGCGAAAACAGCACTATCGTATTTTGGCAATTTGCGGGGTAATTCTTGCCGTGCTTGTAGGCGTGTATTTCATCGGGTCCGGATTTAATGTCAGGGAAGATGTTGTGCTGATCGATTATGCCGCGCCACCCGATGAGAGCGAAATGACCATCACGGTAGGGGCGGCGAGCTCTGCTGGATACACCAGAACATATAAGAACGTGTCGGATAATCCAAAAAGTGATTAAGCTGCAATTCTATTCGGCGTTTGGCGGGGTCAATGGCACCATTGGAGAAGACCACAGGTTCGTGATTGACGTGCCACCGGAGTGCGAAGAGATCTGCTTCTATCGGTATGGTACATTTGATAAAATTCTATATCGGGATGCCGAGACTGGACAGTGGATGAGGGTGGAATAAATGGACTTGATAAGCATGATAAATAATAAGTATGGTGGAAATATTATGCTTCGTCCTCCATATGCGGGCGCACATGACGGAACATTCCTGAAACGCTCCACTCCATGCTTTGCCATGCAAATGGAATAATGGAAACCATGACAATTCCTGGGACGATGGAAAAAGAACCCATTTCCTGGATTGTTTACAGTTACGAAATGATAGTTGAATGGACAGCTTTTCACACGTCTCATTATGGCATTGAAGGAGTTGTCTTTGCAGATGACGGAACTGGTGATCCATACATTCTCAAACCAGATGGAAGTGTAACCTGTTACCATGTAATTGTTTCTGAAGAAGATGTGGTTGCCAACACGCTCTGCGATTTCTTTAACTGATGGAGTTCATCTTTGTCGGTTTCATAGATGAAGCCTGCCGTATCCCGAAGGATGAGGCAGGCTTCGTTGTTTTTACACGCTCATATCATGTGTAGAAAGGGCCAAATATCCGCTGAGCTGATACATCCCACGCCATGGGTACAGTTTGGTAGTGTCTGCCAGATATAGAGCCAACGCATCTCCCTGGGCCACCTTCATGTGCCGGTTTCTTAGCTGGATGCGCAGCGCTTTGCCCTCAGCTTCCAGAATAACGACCTTTTGTATGTTTTCGGATCATGGTCTGCTCCACATGCAGAACGGTTCCGCGTGCCGCAAGTATCGGCCTTGCATCAAGAGCCGGTATAGCAGGACAGCGGAGATCAGCATGGTCACGCAGAGGATCAAGCCCGGCAGCGCAAAATGAACATCGTGAAGAAAAATCGCCAGCGCGAGGGAGGTGCCCAGTGCCAGTATAGCGAGTGCCACACGATAAATCAGCAGATTCTGTAAAGGGACCGGAAGTGTGCGGATTTTGTTTTTCATGACCAACTACCTCACACCAGAATCAGGCAGTGCTTCTGCAGGGGTGCGGCAGCGTGGCCACCGTGCTGTCCCTTGCAGAAGAGCTTTCCATCAGAGTATCCAGCAGTCGGTCACAAATGGTGTCGGCGCTGTAGATCAGGTTGGTCAGTTCCTGTCGTCCCGCTTTCGCCAAGCAACTCCGGTTCCGGCAGTGTTCTGCTGCTCCTCCAGCCGGATCAACTCGCTGGTGGTCAGCCGCAGACCGGCTTTGTGAGCCATGTCCAGATGCGATGGTCGTGTCGGGTCATGAAGAGAGCAGGATGGGCGTCATCTGCCGGGCAGAGAATGCAATCAATAAGCAGTCGATACGCACCCAAGTCCTATGTCACCCTCCTCATCAGTGATGGCAGCCAGCCCCTTTTTCCACCAGCCGCAGCACGGCTCCTCCTTACCGACGGGGACTGGGCGGGGCCGATTGCGGGCGTTGCGCCAGAGAGCGGACATTTGCATACCCATGGGGAAGGTGGTGCCGCGGTGGGACACACAGAAAAAGACCAGCGTCGTTGGAAGGGACACGGACGCCTTTGGACAGATACATCATAATCAGTTCCTCCTTGCAATTTGTTATTTGCCTCAATTACACAGGGGAACTGCCTGATTTACAACAGCGTCATCAAAATAATTGCAAGAACGATGATGGCAGCGGCACCGGCGAGCAGTATAATAATCTGTTTCATCAGCGCCGGATCCATCTGCTCTGGCGACTCACTGCTGTCGATGGGTAGCACATCGTTATAATACCCATCGTAACCATCGTCCGGCGCCTTGCTCACTGGTACTGACTGCCGCGTGGTTGGGACCTGCTTGGGTCCGGGCGGCTTCTTCGTTGGCGGGCGCTTTGCCTGCTTTTTCTTTGGCCGACTGTGGTGGCTTCTTCCTTTTCCGCTGCGGCTTCCCGCAGGTCGGGCAAAAAAACGGCGCTCCCCGGAAGGGAAGCGCGCAATAAAGACAGCGTTTCATATCGTTCCACTCCTTGTATCAGAATACCGGCTTAATGGCCGGTGCCCTGTACGCATTCTGGGACAATATGAGTATAACATCAGAAGATACGCATGTCATCGGCACTGTTCCTGCCATTTATACTGCCATACATACTGCCAAGCCCAACAGGTTGCTGGGGTGGCGGTGCAGGCTGCGGCGGAGGTGTAGGGCTGCCTGGGACCTGCGGCTCCCGATGTTCGGTTTTGTGCTGTGCCGGTACCGGCCCTGTGCCGCGTTGGGGCGGCTGTTTTGCTCTTTGTCCTTGCTCAGACGCATGAGCTGGGCCCACTCTGCATGGTATCTGGCGGAGAGCCAGGCCATGTAGTGAGCGTGGATGGTGAACAGAAACTCATTGAGCTTTTTCCAACTGAAGCTGACAGCGACATGCTGTTCCGGGTTCTTTCCGAAGCGTGGGACGATAAGGCCCTGCTCGTTCTGATCGCCCGGGCCACTGTCCGCCACAAACAGATAGTCTGAGCGGCTGCCGGCCACCAGCTTCGTAACACGTGAAACACTTTTACCGTCCGGCCGCGCCTTGCCCAATCGGGCGAGGGTGCTGGCGGTGTGCCGCCCATGTGCTCGTAGAGTGACTCCTGCCGCCTGGTGGTCTTATACTGCCGCATCCGGCCATGGAGTACGCCGGAGGCCGCCTCCTGGTAGAGCAAGCACCAGAAATTCCGGTATGGGGATATGATGTTCATTGTTGTTGGTATGGCGCTGGCCCTGCGGCCGGTTCTTATCGTATGCCACAAACCTGCATGCATCGCGGTCCAGATGGAACCGGTCACACTTCGCCTCTACGAAACAGCCCCGCGCGTCATGGCGGAAGATCTGTGTCTGATTACTGATCGGTTCCTGTTTTTGCATATCGTTCCTCCAGTGTTTGGATCACACGCTGAATGGGTGCGGGCGTCAAGCTCACGGATCAGAGGCTCCACCTGATCGGCCATGGACAGGAACTGAGGCATGAACTCTTTGCTGTATCGTAGTTGAGGTAGAAGTCCTTGTAGACCGAGCGCCAGAATACGACCAGCAGGGCCGGGGACAGTGTGCCTCCTCCAGCTTCCGCATCACAGAGCTGGTGCGGATAAAGAGCCGGTTCCAGCGGATGAAGAACTCATCGTCCTCAGCGATCCCGAACCGGGCCACCACTCGCGCACCGTATTGACGCGCTTAGCGGACCCACAGTCGATATCATTTACGATATAGCGCACCTGAATGTTGTCCAGCCGCCGCTCCAAAGGCAGGGTGCGGTCGAACCAGACGACGCGGCCCAGCGGGGAACAGGGCGCAGACGGTGGGCTTGCTAATCATGCACACTGCAGCGCCCATCGACCAGCAGGGGGACAGGCGTCTTCGGGCCGCGGGGGACCATATGGACAATGGGCATCCGACTGTCACGCCCGATAGACTTTCGAGGTCTCCTCAATGACCTGTTCCATGCTCTTACCGAACTTATGGGCGATGTTATAGATATCGCGCGGCGTGAATGATGGTGTCCCATTCTACAGCATTTGCCCGCTGACGACGATTTGAAGCGGAATGTGGAGTCCAGATCCATCAGGTGTTGTTCCAGCTCATCCGGATTGCCGCCTTCCCGTAAATACTTGTGAATATCCATGCGGATACCTCCCTGAATGTAAAGTGGGGCGGCGTCTTATCATGAAGACGCCGCCCGTAAAGTTGTACCGTATTGGTCAGAAATAGATTATTCGCACAGCATCCGCTCAAACTCATCCTCGCTGATGGTGCACACTGCCGAGGCTGATGGCCTTGGAGAGCTTGCATTCTCGCCCACAATGAGGTAATCCGTCTTTTGGTGACGGAGCCGGTGGGCTTTGCGCCGAGAATCAGCAGCTTGTTCTGGATCTCATCGCGGGTATAGTTGATGAGCTTGCCGGTGGCAACGACGGTCTTACCGTAGAAAGGGTTGTGGCGGGTTTCGGTCGTAGTAGACATAGTTTCTTCCTCCATGAATGTGATGTGGTCGAGCGCAGGGCGCCAGAGCTTGGCGTTCTCCACGTCTGCGTACCAGGTGTAGATGTTGTCGTGCATGATCTGGCCAGAAGTCGGTTAGCTGCGTGAAGTCAGAAGTTGTCCTTGATGGCCTGCTCGAACTTTGTCCAGGACCCGTGGAAGTGGGAGTTCAGGATCCGACCGGCGTGTCGACCGACCTCCGGAATGCCCAGCCGCGACAAACTCATTGAGATGACAGGTCCTGCGCTTATCAATGGCAATGGCCTCGCAACCGGGCAAAGGACTTCTCACCAAAGCCAGGCGTGGCGATGATCGCTTCTCGATGTTGCTCCAGTTGGAACAGGTCGCCGTAGTTGCGGATCCAGCCATGGCGGATGAACTTCTCCAGAGTCAGCTCGGAAAGACCCTCGATACCCATACGGGTCTTGCTGCAAAGTGCTTGAACTTCCGCACCAGCTTGGCAGGACAGCCTTTGTTGTCGCAGTAGAGCTGCCGGGTACCGCCGCTGCCACGGATGACAAGCGGCGAGCCACAGCAGGGGCAGAGGCTGGGCAGACGGCTGACGCCGCCCGGCACACAGTTTTCGCGATCTGCGGAATGATTTGATTTGCCTTGTAGACCTTTGATCCGGTCACCGGGACACAGAGCCAGCTTCTGAAAGATGTCCACGTTATGCAGGTAGGCGTGATTGACCGTGGTACCGTCAATGACCACATCGTCAAAGACGCCGGTCAGACTTACCATGCCCGTGCGTGTGACTGCAAGCTCCAGACCACGGAAGGTGGTCTCAAAGAGTTCGTTCTCCCACTTGAAGGCGATTAGCCTGTGCTCGTGATGGCCGGGTGGCGCCCAGAGGGCGCCGTATTCCATGTCCTCCTGCTCAAAGATCAGTCCGTCCACGGGATAGGCATACTGCTTGGGATCCATCCCATTCTTCTGCGCCAGGATCTGCTCTGCGGAAAGGGTGGATCCAACAGAGTGTATGGAACCACATCAAAGCCCTGATCAGCAAGAAATGCCAGCTGGCTGCTTCTTCTTCGCTTCCATCTCAGCGTTGCTGATCAGGTCGAAGGCGTAGAACTCCACACCGCGCTCCCGGCTTTCCTCCGCATTCAGCTTCCGACACCGCCGGGCCGCAAGACCACCCCGGGATGTGCATAGGGTTCGTCCAGCGTTTCGTTGAGCCGGTTGAAGCTGGCCCAGCTGACCACGCCTTCGCCGCGCGCACCTCCAAAGGTTCCTGGCAGATCTGCGCGGCACATTGGACATGACGCGCACGGTATGGGTCACATCTTCGCCGACGATACCTTCCCGGCCGCGGGTGATGGCCTGCTGCGCGAGTGTGCCGTTTTCATAGCGGAGCACGAGGGTGAGCCCGTCCAGCTTCCAGCTCATGACCACTGGGCGGCCATCCATGAACTGAAGGATCTCTTCATCCGTCTTGACCTTCCCTGCCGAGAGCATGGGCCTGGTATGCCGTACCTCCGTCAGCTCCTCCAGGATCTCGCCCGACACCTTCTGGGTAGGGGGACCCGGCAAGGATGACACCGGTACTGGACTCCAGCTGTGCCAGCTCGTCATAGAGCAGGTCATAATCCCGGTCGGTCATGATGGGTGCGTCGTTCTTATAGTAGGCGATATCCGCCTCAGTGAGTTTTGCGATGAGCGTTTTCATTCGCCGCAACATGATGTAATTGTCCTCCAATCAGTAGATGTGGTTGTGTGCCGTCAGGGGTGGTCGCAACATCCGTTCCGCCCACCTGGCGGGGGACGCGGCGGCGCGTTGTCCATGTCATGCTCAATGCGGATCTCGGGGAGATCCGGGCTGATATAGACATTGGCCAAGTCCTCCTGTACCTCAATGGTAACGGTCAGAGATCCGGGTTTTTGGGTGCTCTTCGTAGTCAACGCAGTGGTGCTCCTGGATGGTGATGGCCGTGCCTTTGGTACAGCCGTCCTCGCCCAGTAGCAGCAATCGGTGTGTCGCACTCAAAGTGCTGGGGATTTTCCATTGTTCACCTCCTCAGACATGAAAAAAGAGGCCGCTGTGCCAAATGGGCGCGTCCTCATCGTTGTGGCCGTGACCGGCCTATAAAATAAAAAAAAAGTGCCCCCAAGGTCATGGTGAACCTTCGGGCACTTTGAAACACGGATACTTTGCCTTGCCTAAGCAATGCACTGATACTGTATGGCCATTATAACTGACTTTTTCCTAAAACGCAATCCCCTAATGTATGGCGCGTTTATGGATGGCTATTACTTCTTTGATATAGGTCTGATTCCGGCTGGTTGGCTTATCCGGATTGCTCATAATGACCAGCCCAAACTCCAGCGCAGGCCCTAAATAGTTCTTGCGCAGAGCTTCCTTGGATTTAAGTCCCAGCAACGCCAGCGGATATGGGCAGTATAAGGCACATCATAATCCATCACGGAAAGCGGGCCTGCTCTGAGAGGTGCGTGTCACTGTTTGCCGCCTCTTTGCATGACAGCAGAAAGCGTCTCGTTGATTTTTTCCAGCATGAAGGCAATGAGTGTGTTGAAACTACCCTCTGTATGGCAGCGAGCGATGGCCGCATAATACCCATCCTGAAATTCATGGATACGGCTCTCGATGGGTAGATACTGAACACGGGATTCCACTGTGTCAGCAGTGCGGTTTGCCAAAGCCGAGCCATACGGCCATTGCCGTCCACGAAGGGATGTATGAATACAAACTCGTAGTGGAAGACAGAGGATAGAATCAGTGGATGGACGGTGCTGCGCGCTTCCTGCATCCAGTGGAACAGCCCGCCATCTGTCCATGTACCAAATGTAACGCGGGCGGCGCCATAAAGATGCACCGGTCGCCATCAAAAACACCCTCTTCGCGGCGGAAGGTGCCGGACTCATCAACAGTGAGATAGGTCATGACCCGTGTAGACGCTTTAGCTCGTCCAGTGAAAAGGGGGTCAAAGGGTGCCAATCTCATCATAAGCCTTATATGCGTTTTTAACCTCCTGGATCTCCTTCTGAGGTCCAATCACCAGCCTGCCGTCGATAACACTCTTTACCTGATCCAGCGACAGGGAGTTGGCTTCGATGGCAAAGGAGAATGGATGGAGCGGATACGGTTATTCTTCCGCAGATGCGGCTTGCTTTCAAAACTTTTATAGTTACTGAGCCGCCCCCAGCTTCTCAGAGATGCTGGAAAACAAGGGATACCATCTCATTGGTAATGGTGAAAGGCGGTTGGTAGCCAGCCACGGATATAGAGCCCTCCTTTCATGGGGTGTATGACCATAGTATAAAGCACAAAAGAACCATCCTTTACAACATCTTGCGTACTATCTTGCTTATTTTCTTGCGTGCGGATGGTGCTTCGCTATGTTTGTCTCTGGCTGTAAGGTCATGGACAGACCTTACAGCCAGAGCAGATGCGGTTATACTGCCAGCTCGCAGTGACAAGTAGTGGCATCGCCCAGCAGTTCCGGCAGGTACACGGCATAGCGCCGATTCAGAACCAGATAATCACTGTTGTGAGCCATAAGCGGGATCGCTTCCTGTGCCTGCCGGTCGATCAGGGACAGCAGATCTTCCTTCGTACAGCGGAAGGGATAGGATTCCGATGACCGGAGGAGAAGTCACAGTCACCATCCAGACCCAGCAGAGCCTGTACCTTTACGGTGTCGGGAAGGGCCTGCACTGCTGCGCGCAGGGCAGTTTTTGTGTTCACGATCTGAGGGATTACTCTTGTCATAATTGTTCAGCTCCTTTACTGATAGATTTATTCTGCTTTGCTTCCTGCAGCGCGGATCTCATGTCTTCCAGTGCGGCGCACAGACCATCCGTATAGGCGCGCACCTCACGCAGCACGGCGTCTCTACGGCCCCAGTATCCAGAAGTTCTGCTGCCTCCAGATCGAACTGCTCATAAGTCACCTCATCCGTGTCGGTAAAGGGGCAGGCAGAGGAAGCCTTCCCACACCGGCAGGATAACGAGCCCATGATGCGCACCGACGCCAAGGGGATATGTCCAGCACGGATCAAGACCGAGCTTATCCATATAGGTGGCGCGGATCTGCTCCAGATCGGTGAAACAGGCAGAGCCGGTTTCCAGCACATGGATGATATACTCCTTTGTGAACAGTTCGGTCCTGGGGATCTCTTTGCCCATATAGCTGAGATGCGTGTTGGCACAGATGCCATCCATAGCCGTATCCTTCAGTCGGAACGGGATATGGCTATAGGGGACTGCGCCCTGAAGGCGCTTTTTTGACATTGGCGAGCTTTTCGTCGATGGCGTTGAAGATCTGACGCAGGTGGTGGTCGCTGTAAAGATAGGTGGCGGGGTTGGAGCAGTTTCCAAGCGCTCTCCAGATCCTCCCAGCACACGTCATGCGTGCGCTTTTCTGCAATCTTGATGAATTGCTTGTACTTTGCTTGTCCCGTCATGGTATTGTCATCTCCCTCCTTACGACGCACTGCCCAGTTCCAGAGCCTGGAGCCTGCGGATGGCGAAGATACAGGGGGTCAGTGGCCATCTTCAGCGGCTCATCACTGCGGTTTCGAAGAGCCGTAGGGGAGGGGGCAGCGCCAGATCCAGTTGCCCAGCACATAGGCGGGCGTGTACCAGCGACTGTACTCCTCCATGGTGAGGGTGTTCCGTGTATGACCACGGCCGGATCCCGTAGAGGGAGAGGTTGACATAGGCCATGTGTGCGCAGGTGCGGTTCAGATCAGCAGCCTGCATCACCAGATGCTGACACGGATTATAACCGGCGTCGGCGATTTGCTCCGCAGCGGCCAGTAGTGTGATGCCACTGCCACAGGTAGGATCAGTTACAGTGAAGTAGCCCTCCGGTGGAAGGACGAACTGCGCACCTACAGCTATGCGTGCCATCAGACGGGTCAGATCCGGTGGGGTGAAATCAATGCCGTCCTTTCCACTCATGCCAAGCTTCTGAAAGGCATTGCCTAAACGGTCTTCCACCGTTGCTGCTCGATATCCGTTTTGACTGCATCCGTCAGGTCACGAAACCCGGTAAAGAGTTGCGAGTGCTCTTTTTGGCTGATATCGGGCGAGGATTTCTGCAATGCCCTTTCTGCGCGCATCTGCATGGACACAGTCCACAGCGCAGCTGATGGCCATGGCGCACAGTGCTACAAAGTCTATGAATACCGTGCGGTCAGAGATTCTGCCATTGGTCAGCTTTGAAAGGTCGATCAGATCTTTTGTTGTCATGGAATAACCTCCCGAAAATGAAAAAAGACCCAAAACAGGGACAGTTCCTGCTTCGGATCATTCGTTGTGCCGTCATGGCGTCTGATAGAGTGATGTTAGGTCAGAATGTGCTCTGAGAAGACCAGAGCATGGCATTCCTTCCCGGTCTGCCCGCAGTTGGGGCAGGTCCAGTCATAGATATAGCTCTCGTCCTGCTCAGAGTCTCCGTGTATGAGGTCCTTGTGCCCGCATACGGGACAGGTGTCAGCGCCCTGCTCAGGCGTTTTGCTCGTCTTGCTCATCGTTACCTCCTTTCTCGCCGATATCCTCTGGCCAGCGGAATGGGGAGAACCGGCCACAGTACGGGCAGGGGATCGTCTGGCTGTACCGGTCATAATAGAGCCGATCCGCGGTGATTTGACCGGGCCGATTACAGCACAGGGGAATGACCTCCACCAGCTCAGCATCGGTCAGCAGTTCCGGATGGTAGTTCCGGTTATACTCCACGAAACTGACCCAGAGCGTGTTCTTATACAGCCCGGAGAAGACGGCGTTTATGGCACTGATGCGATTTTCGGCACTGGTATCGGATGCGAAGGAAACGTAGGGGAGGATCTGTGCGACCTCCTGCTCCAGCCCATCACGTTTCACCACTGCTTCTGCGGCAGTTTTCCATACCGAGTCTTCAATGTCACCAATGGGTGTACTGGCGCCGTGGCGGTAGGAATACTTTTTGTCCCGGCCGGAGCCGGTAGAGTTGCAGCAGAAACGTCCCGTGTTTCCGGCACAGCGCTCCGGGCGCACGGCGGCGAGGTCGATGCCGCTGATGCTATCAATAAGCTTCTGCATATTGGCATGCCTCAGCCGCCTGCCGTGGCCTGAATTTTGGACATAATCAGTTCCGGATCCGTAATGCCCAAAAGCATCATGCGGAACGCAGTCTGGAAGCCGACCATGTAGGCGTAGTCCAATTCTGCAGTATAGCGGTTATTGACGGCGTCAATGTACTCTTCCACCTTGCGGTGCGCTTCCTTTGGCAGCAGGCTCTCCAGATAGTTGACCAAATGCAGGACGTTTTGGTTCCGGGCCTTCAGATCCTCTGTCGCCGGCTCGCTGGCCTCCATGTAGGGATGCCAGTCACCATACATATAGTTGTAGAAGAACTGCGGCGCATCGACAAAGGCCGGGGCCATGCCGATAGAGCCGGCGATCCCCCTGCAGTGCATGGGTGAGCACCCTGAATGTGTTGTCCCAGATCCTGCGGTGAGCGCGTGGTGTTTGTGGTTTCTGATCTCAATTTTGATTCCTCCTGTCTGTGTTATTTGGGCGCATTGGCCATGTGGTTTTATAGAATCACGCATGGACGGCGAATGAGCCAACCATGCGTGTTGTTGTTGCCAAAGAGGCCTATGTTTAGTTTGGTTCGGGCAACAATTTGGCCCAGCAAAAAAAAGTGCCCAAAGGCCATAAGACCTTCGGGCACTTTGATACACGGATACTTTGATTGCCTGTGCAGGCAACACTGATACTGTAATCTTAATTATACAAGGATGGGAAGAAAAAAGCAAGAGGCAGGGTTATCAGATCACCAAAAACTACTTCTTTAACCCCTTTGCGATTGCGATTAAATGATCCAGCTGCTCGCGCTAACCCCTTCGCCTCAGATAAAAAGCTCATTCGCCTTTGATGGATTAAGGGTTTCCGTGTCAAAGAATTCTTTTGGCGAGATCCCGAGGTAATCACAGATGTAGAAGAAAACCGTCATGGAGGGATAGTTGACACCATTTTCGATATTGTTGATATAGCCAGCGCTGACCAAGCGACAAGCTCATATCCTGAAACAGAAGCACTCTTGCTTAACACACGCAGAGCGACTAACCGCTTAATAAAGTCGGCCTTTTCCATAACCAATCATCACCTCGCTTTGTATGATTTTACTATACAGCGAGGTTTATTCTGTCCGTTTGGTTTAGTCATCTGCGTTGACCTATCTAAATTAGCAGGATAAAATTTGATTATGTATCCGTTTTGATTAGATATAGCAAAGCGGCAAGAAGTATTTCACCTGAAACTACTCCTTGCCGTGAAGCGTTTATTATTTCTGGATCCAGCCAATGAATTGGGATACTTTCTCCAACTCGTCATCACTGAGTTCGTGCAGCTGCTTGGTCACGATTGTTCTTAGGGTATCTTTCCCTTCTGTGCCTACAAAGAAATCTGCTGGGCTCATCTCAAAATAGAGGATGATATTGAACAGCTCCTTTACAGAGGGCATGGTTGCACCTGCTGGTGATAGACCGGATGTATGATCCTTTTCCCGAGCTCCAGACTCGAAGCGATGTTCGGAGATACCGCGCTTCTCACGCAGCTCTGTAATGCGGTCACGCACGAACTTTCATATTGCAGAATCTCGTCCATATCAGTACACCTCCCTCTGCATCATTACTATTGTAGCCTGAATTATCAGAAGGTATCAGCGGCGTGATTTTCAATTTTGCCTATTCAAATGCTGAAATTGGTATTATAATTATTAAATTATAAAGAAGATTGGTTTTTATACTATTCATTATGAAGGAGGCGAGCAAAACGAGGGAAGAGACCTGTTGTTTTACGGGGCATCGCAAGATCCCGGAAGAAGAGCGGGAACAGCTTGCCCGTAGGTTGGAAGCGACGGTAGAAGAGCTGATCCGTGCCGGTGTGCGTTATTTCGGGGCTGGCGGCGCCCCTGGGCTTCGATACCTTGGCTGCGCAGACAATACTGAAGCGCACGCATATTCGCAGGTCAAGCTGATCCTGGTACTACCCTGTGAAACACAGACGCAGGGGCTGGCCGGAAGAGGATGTCCGGATCTATGAGGAGATCAAAAAGGCGGCCGATAAGGTGAGATATACTTCCGTGGAATATACGCGGGGATGTATGCACAAGCGGAACCGACATTTGGTGGATCACAGTGGTGTCTGTGTAGCGTACCCGACCGAGAGCAGGAGGAACCGCCTACACCGTGGACTACGCACGGAAGAACGGCGTCCCTGTCATCAATTTGGGGAGAGAAATAAAAACTGGAGGATATAACGCATGGATGACAATAAGGGTGAAATGGACAAGGAAGGTGCGCTATCTGCGGGATGCCTTTCGTGGCTTGATACCGGCCTGATGCTCAATGCCCTGCTCATCATGGACATCACGTTTGCGGCTGCTTCGGAATGATGCAGTGGAGATACAACAAAGGAGATCGGGGAACTGGAGGACATGCTCTATATGATTTCCCCTTTATGGCCACGGCCACAGAGGATGAGTAAACAGATGGCTGCCGCGCGGCAATATCTGAAAAGAGCACCAGCTATTTGAATATGACGATTTGGCCGTAAAGACCGACGCTGCCACGGAACGGTTTCACACGCTGGCCGGGGGACATTCAGCAGACCGAGGCGGAGCTTTCCCCTGTGTCCAATCTGATGGCCGCCGTGGTGCAGTACGCCAAGACCCGCCCCCTGCGTTCGATGGGGTACAAGGCCGCCAAGTACAGCCGGAAATATCTTGCCGAGCATGAGGCGGAACTGGCTGACTATCGGGCGGCCAAGGCGACAATGGCCGAGTTGTTGGGTGGCGAGAAGCTCCCAAAATGGACGTACTAAAAAAGAAAAAACGCCGCCAACTGGCAGCGGAAAAAAGGCTCTTTATTTGGTCATCCGCAAGGCCCAGGGATATGCGGAGCTGGTGGCAGTCAAGAGCGGCGTGGATGCATCTGCACGGGCTGACGGACAACCAGCACAATAAGGAGCAGGCCTGTGGGACGGCGACGCAGATAATATTTCTTCTGGTCACGATGGCCCCAGAAGTCCAGCGGGTTTGGGGGCACCCCACCGCAGCGCGGAAATTGCAAGTCAATCAGCCACTTGCCTTGCGCCGTTAGTGCGCTGCCCCAAAACTGGCGCAAATAGGGTTTGGTTTGCAACTCTGTCGCTGTTTGGTGCATCTTGAGTCGCTCTGTCTTGAAAAAACTGATTTGCCTTTTATAAAATACACATAGGGGGAGGGGTGAAAATTGAAAGTAGCAATTAACATACAGGCTGATATTCAAGAAATTGAAGTCATCATAAATTGTATGGCCGAAGATGAAAATGTTCAAAGAATTGTATCTGCATTGGATTCTCTCAACACAAAATTGTGCTGTCGGCGGCAAGGAGAACTTTTTCAAATTGCTTTGAATGATATTTTGTATATCGAGTCGGTGGATCGCAAGACATTCATTTATACCGAGCAACAGATATACGAAACGGATAAGCGACTGTATGAGTTAGAAAACCATTTGAAAAACAGCTCTTTTTTCCGAGCATCGAAGGCAAAGTTATTATCAATTTGAAACGGACAAAATCCATTCGGCCAGAAATTGGTGCCAGGCTCTTGCTTACTATGGATAACGGAGAAAAAAGTTATTTGTATCACGGCAATATTCAAGCAATATAAAGACAGCATTGGGGTTATGTAGGTGAATAACTATCGCTCTCAATTATTTGGCGCTTTTTTACGGTGTTCTTTTTTTATCTTTGGCCTGCTCCAAACTTTGTTCTTTGCACGGGCCATCTTTCCTCAATTTCGTGCAAGTGGATTGAATACACCTCAAACCTTACTTTGCATGGTTTCCGCTATTATTTTGTCCGCTTTATACTCTATGATCTGCGTAGATGGCCAGGAAAGTTTGTATGCCATAAAATCCCGCCTTATAATTTGCGGCATCCCTTGTTGTGCTCATTTGCAGCGTTCTGTCAGTTAATTATGGGCTACCATCTCTCAATTCTGATCTTCTTGGAATTGCAGATCGTGGTACGGGAATTTCTATTTGGCTAATTGCTGTCATTCTTTCCAGTGCAGTTTGATGCTCGCTCTTTATCTCCTTGAACGGCACTATCGTCGAGTTGGCGAAAAATACGATAGCGCACTTTCTCAGTACAAAACCCGGGAAGAAGCAATACCTGCCGAATAAAGTGAGGAGGCGAGGTTAGTATGGATATTCTACTTTTATTTTGGAGGGCCTGCTCTCATCGCCTTTCTTATTCAATTCTTTGTTGGATGTAGAACACAACACAAAATTTTTACGATATATTCCGATCTATTGTTTTGTTATAACACTTGCCTTTGCTATCATTGCCCTAACATCGGATTCAGGTTTTTTCCCTTTGGTGGTAATGTTATTGCTTGCTCTTGCGTGGTGTATAATTGGTGTCTGCTTTCTGATAGGGTATGCTCTGGCTATCTTTATTTATAAACATAGAAAATGATTGGTGTGTAACTGAAGTTTAGCCGCTGTCATACAACTGTAAACGGCGGTTTTGATCAATTAAATCAAAGCCGCCGTTTTTCTTTATTGATAGTGCCTTTGATCTATACTGGCTAAAAAGCGCACTTCCACCGTCGGACTATACGACTGTGGATGCGAAATCTGTCGATCTGTAAGTGAAAATGTTGTTTCGTGCGTCCGTATAGCGTCATGCTATGCGGGCGTTTTATATGCCTGCTTCTGGTCACGGTGGCCAGAGGCTCCAAGGTGCCAGGGCCGCCTGTTCTCCATACCCCTGAATATAAGGTCAAAAGGGTGTGCAATAGACACCCTCGCCATCTAATCAAAGGGTGTCTTATTGACACCCAAAGCCCGAAAAAAGAATCGGCAGACAGGCTCTTGTAAAGTCTGTCTGCCGATGGTAACATACCGCAAATCGAAGAAGGAGGCTCGGAACATGATGTATGCTGTTTTATCATTGGGGCTGGCGCTGTTGGGAGGGGTTATCCGTCTGGCGCAGGTGTTACGGCTGTCCGTACCGCTGCTGTACGGGGCATTGGTTATCACAGTATTCCGCCCGTGGTATCTGGCCATACCGCTCTGGCGGACGGCATTTTGTGCTGGTGGGGCTTGCGGTGCTTTCCTGGGTGGTGACGCTGATTCGAGCAGTGCGGAGATGATCTGGTAAAGTAAGGTTTGGCACGTGGAGAAATGCCTTTTAGAATGAGCGGTATAGTTTTTAAAGAATGGGTTTGACAACATTGTCAAACCCGGTTTTCAGCGTCTACCGCTTTTGACAATGTTGTCTGAAGCGCCTTAGGGCAGTCCGCTGTGATCGGGTTTGGCAATATGGCCGAACCCGATTTTGACGTCCTCACCTTCTGGCAACGTTGCCGAGAAGTATCCGCCCGCAGGCGGCATGGGGACTGGGGCTTCCCCAGCAAGCAGTATTTTTGACATCAAAATGCGATGCTTGCGCCAACGCCGCCACAGGCGGCAGGGGCTATGTGGTGCTGGGGGCCCCTCTTATTTACGCTACTGAGTTTCTATGAACAGTAATCCTTGTTCTACCCCAACATCTGCGTCTGCTCGGGTTAATAAACAACCGATTTATTGAAAGCAGTTGCCGTGCTTGCCGCTAACGCACTCCCCGGGCCCCGCGAAAACGAAGGCGACGGGCTTGTTATCTCGCTACTTTATTATAGGTTGCGAAGCGCCGTCTTATGGCTTATTATGTTTTTTATTAAACCCGCAAATTTGAACGAGGTTCATGATTGAATTGTGCCAAATATGCAACCTTTTCAATTTTTCCTGAGTAGATAAGTGAAGGGCCCTTTTAATGTGCAAGGAGGTGTATGAGTGGACGACAAAGTATCGTAGACCTGTACTGGGCACGATCAGAAAACGCAATCCATGAAACATCCATCAAGTATGGAAAAATACTGCTATGCGATTGCTTTAACATTCTCAATGATTCGAAGATGCCGCGGAAATGCTCAATGATACATATATGGGGCATGGAACAGTATGCCGCCCAATCGCCCGGCCATTCTTTCTACTTTCCTTGGGAAAATTACACGGCGCGTTTCCGATTAACAGGTGGAATGAGCAAAGACGCACAGAAACGCGGAAATGGCGAGATACCGCTGGCGTTAGAAGAGCTATCTGATGCGGTGACCGCAAGTGATTCCATTAGTGAAAAAATTGCCATCCAAGAGCTTTCGCATCAATCAATCAATTCTTATCTACTTTACCAGTTGCGGAGCGCGATATGTTTGTTTGTCGATATTGGTTTTTAACAACCATTAAAGAGATCAGTACCCAATTTGAGTGTAGTCTCAGCAAAGTAAAGTCTACACTATTCCGTACACGACAAAAGCTAAAAATCACTTAGAAAAAGGAGGGGTTCCTTGAACAGCAAAAATGCTTCTGATGCGCTGCGATATTAGTGATGAGTACGTTATGGGCGCGCAGAAGTACCTTACCAATGATGTTCTTAAAATCACAAACAGCAAAGCTCATCAGAGAACCGTACCCCAAAAACTCCTTATCCTTGCGGCTACCATTGCGGCTGTGATGTCTTTGCTCGTGACTGCTATGGCTGTCAATGAAGATTTTTAGGGAAAAGGTCTTTGAATTCTTTCATATTTCAACCTCTGAAAATGTCCCGAACGGAGGTGACCTTGCTACGAAGCGGACTGGACACAGTGATTGGCGAGCGTGTTTCCGCAAGATACTTGGACTTTGTGGAGGACATGGAATTTGCAGGCAACGGGATTTTGTATCAACGCGAATGCGATGCCAACGGAAATTGGAAAATGTTTTGTTTTATGAGATCGGAAAAAGACGGACTATCCGCTTTGAAAAACGAGTAGCGTGCAATTTGAACTGAAAGATGACGAACTGCCGGAAATGGACGCATTTTCTGGTGCAAATCTGAAAATGGTGCCATGGCGATAGGAAATGGGCAGATGCTCGACGGTCAAAGGTCGTGGAATGTTTCGACGATTGCGGGACAGCCGGATAAGGCTTTGTTTTCAGTTTATGGCGGCATCTTAAGCAAATTTGACTTTTCCGTTTTCCTTTTAGACCTGCCAACCGGGACACTGCACAGATTGAACATTCCAACGCTCTACCATGTTCAAGAAATCCAGCTCACATCGAATCTGAACTATGCGTTGATTTGGGGACAAACAGCCGACAGCCAGCAGAGCCAACCGTATGTATGCAATTTGCAGTCTGGCGAGATGTTCCCCATTGATTCCGATGGCAAATGCCAATAGCCGTGACTTTGCTACACATTTGGTGGACGATGATACCGTAATTCTAACGATGCAAAAGAAAACTGCTTTTCTGCTTGGAGTTGCGATGTCAAAACCGGGAGTGTAACGGAGACTGCAAATAACCTTTCCATCAGAACACAAGATGGCAAAACAGCTGGGCTCGTAGATGTAGGTACTCGCTATGCGCTTTGGGTGAACGCAGATCAAAGTGTTGCGGTACTCGATCTGAAACCGGGTATCAATCCTCTGCTATTGCTGGTTTCTCTTTTGATGGAAGAGCGATAATGCTCCCCAATATCTCTGGCACAAGTATTTGCTACTATATTCCTACACAGGATCAAGATACTCCTCGCAGTTAAAAACTCTGGGCGTAATGAATTTTGAAAAAGCGCAGTTCTCCGTTTTTGACCGCAGTGGATTTGATAAAAACAAGGAGTGGCGATTAGGCTGGCTCAATGAAAATCAGGTGTGTATATCCGCCGTTGAGATTCCGACAGTCTTTTATCTACACATTTTCCTGAACTGAAATTTGGGAGGTACATCGTATGCAAAAAGCAGCGGATGCTTCGGTCGTATGGTTAAATTCCGACGTGCAAATTGCATCATTTCATTACGAGGATGGTTATAAGCAACTGAATTTTTCCAATCGAGTTTTCTTTATGTCATTCTTACAGTCCCTAATGGAAAGCGGCTACCGATTTATGTAGTCAACACTATTTCAATAAGAACGGAGAATTTCCATGAAAAAGAAATATATTGCGGTTCTTTGTGTGCGTTATTGTTTTGTGGACTTATAGGGTGCGCCTCAACGGAACCCACACAGAATTCCACCGATGGGTCGGCCTCTTTTACAGGAGGCAACCAAACTGGTTTGAAAGTCAGACTTCTAAATATGAAATTCTTTCTGCTGAAGCTGTCAATGATAGTGCCATTTTCTTAACTGGCACAAAGAACCCTGACACAGATGAATACCAATTATTGCAGGTGTTCATTGTGGACAGAACAGATAACTCTTTTGAGGTTAGTGCCTGGAAGGGTGCCGAGCGAGGTCTGGCTGCTGGATTTTCTGTTCATGTTCTCGCAACTGACAGTTTGACTGTTGTGTTCGGAGATACCTTTTGACAGTATTTTCGATTTCATCAATGACAAGCGAATTGATGTTAATTTACGGAAGCTCGTATCGTGTTTGCGGACGGAGAATCTGAAAACACGATCCATCACAGGAAATACCCCTTTATGTCTTTGCTTAATGGAGTGGGGCTGTAAAAGATGTTGAGTTTATTAGTGATGATCTGGCTGTCAAGTATTCTGATTTCTTTAGTGAGGATTTGATGGAGGCATCTGAAACGCTGGATACTGCTGACCTGTTTAACTAAAGGTCCAAATGATTCTGCGGGAACAAGGTCACAATGTGTGCACAGTTCTCAAAAGTTTTCAGTATAAAACTTTCCTCTCGTAATTACGAACAACGGTGGCTGCCAGTTTTCTGGCAGCCGCACCGTATGTTCTGAACGGTTTTAGATATTGTCCTTATTCGTGTAGTCTTTATCTCCCAGCTTTTGAGAAATCCCATTTACTGCGTCACATAGCCGTCCGCATCGGTCTTGGAGACCAGATTGCCGTTGCCGCTATAAACGAATAAGGCGGCCCACTATATTGGTGGGCCGCCTCTTTTTGAGATGAAGATACCACATTCCTCAAATTGCACATAGGGTTGGGAACTCAACTGTAAATAGGACTATTCTCTTTCCTAATGCGTCTAATTATTCCACTTGTTCTTGCACAAGGCCAAGAAATGAAATCGCCCAAAATCTGCTACTGTTTCAGTTACTTCGAACTTTTTCCCGTTGTAAATGCTGCAAGTACCCTTGGCTCTTTTCTCTATTCAACGAAGAATAGTCCAGATACGCCATACTTCCATCATTATAATCGTAAATAGGTATCCAAGCCACGGGCAACCCAATTCGGTTCGATCATTCAGAGCATATGCAACCGAGTTTCCTTCCAATATTCCAGAATCATCGTAAGGGTCAATTCCAAATATTTCATTTCAAAAAATGAAAGATAGCCCAATTCTTGTAAAACTCCTTACATTGTTTCGAAAAGGTCACACCCAGAATCTTTTCCGAAGCACCAATCTCTTCATCAGACTTTCCGCCTAGCCGTAGTGTAAAATTTGCATTGGGGTGCAAGTTCTAACGCTTTTACAAAATTAGCATAACTCATAGTTTCCTCCGTCATGTAAGATTTTTAGCTTCTCCACTGCCAATATTCTTTCCTCTAACTGCTAAATGCATTTCTGTCAATTTGTGACGGCTCTTGCCCTATGTTTGTGTGCAAATTACTGTAATTTTTCTGGTGCTCTGTTGCTGTAATTTCCATCACTGGTCCACTATTTGTTTGGTCTATATGATGAATATTCACAGATTTTCCATCATGCCCAATAGGTGCTAACCCTTGTTCCATTCTTTGAACATTGGTTCGGCCTTTGCTTGTCCACAAAGTTCGGGATCAAAGGTGCTGTTATCCATTGTAACAGTTTTCCCAAATACATCAACAAGTTTCTTACTGTCCACAGTCTTGCACTGATACTTGGCCATGTAATAGCCAATCTCCTGCTTAACCGCGGGGGAAACTCTTAACCGCAAGTGCCGCAGATCCAATCGTGCCCGCTGCGCTCAAAGCAGCATCGAAAACAGCGAAGAAGAGGGGCGTGGCAGAGCCACACCCTCTTCTTCATCACGCAGGGATTCTCTGATTGCCCGGCGCTATCCCCAGTGGCGGCGTTTTACATTCAGAATGATAGCTGTCTAAACTCCGTTGTCATTGAAAATGGGCTAATTCGTTTTCGGCGGTTGCGCTGGGACAAACTTACTCCATATTTCAAACACTTCATATAATCCTTCTGAACTTTTTCCATTGGCACATTGCCACATCAAGGTATCAACTATACGTCGAGGATTCATGTCAAGACCATTTTCAAATCCTAAAAGCACCGGCTCATTCACCGAGACTCTGCTTTTGGGTTTAGTAAAAAAATCCCCAATATATCTGAGGAAACTCGTGAACGAATACTTCGCCCAGATAAATTGCTACATCCATTCCTATCGATAAGCTCTCTGTTGTTAGCTTATATTTGCCAGCAACGATGTATTCATGCAGCCATTTAGGAACTGCATCAAGCGATTCTTTTTTTAAGTCGCTTTCTGTTAGCTCTTGTAATTGGATGTTAGCAACCAACCAACTCCACAAAGGACGCAGTGAATCTTTCCCTTTGTAAGCTGTACTGTTCCGTTAACATCCGCATCAATGCATTTCTGCAATTGATCTAAACGTGCAGGAATATCATCTGTATACCATTTAAATATTTCCTTAGCTTGTCTTGTCGTTAGCAAATCAAAAGATTTTACTGGGAATGGTGGTATCTGCATTTTGTAAATCACATTTTCTACCTCGGTTCTTATTCATAGATCACAACTTTAATCCCGTAATCCTCCAGCAGCTTTTTGAGTGGCGCGGATGGACCAATTTTCTGAGTATCTGCGCTTCTAAAGAAATGCCATACAACCTCATCGACCTGTTTGGTTGCAAAAACAACTCTGCATCTTTGCGGCGTGTTTCTTAATAAAATCAGTTCATAGCCGACCTTAGATTCATGAGCAGTTCTCCCAGCAAGCTGATCCACAAATCTGCGCCCTTGAGATGTTTTGAAGTAAGCCTGTTGTCTTCCGCCAAACATTTCTTTCAAAAATTCTTCGCCCGCATCCCCACCGCTGAAGGTTCTCCGCTTAGTTGCAGCCGTTTGCTACATCACTACTATCGTCCAGAATATCATATAGCGTGTTGGCAAGCACTTGCTTATTTTGGCAGGTAAAATCATTGAAATAGTTTCTAGCTTGATTTGCAAGACTAATTATTTTCTGCCCAACCTTGCTCTTTTAATAAATCCATTGCTTTATCAACAATGGTAGCTCCTGCAAAAGCAAGAACAATATCTGTGGTTACGCTTCCGACAGCGCGTCCATAATTATAGACTTCACTATCGGTCATTTTCTTCAATGGATTAAGAGTGTCGGCGTATCTAATTACATGCCAATAATCTCCAACAGCACCCTTCAGAACCGCTTTCTGCCAATCCTCTTCGCCCTTAGTTGGACCGCTCTGCTTCAGCAGGTTGCCCAGCGTATCGTAGGTGTAGGTATAGGCGAGGGTATCGTAGGGATAGACCTCCAGCCTGCGGGTGCCGCCGGTGAGCCGGTTCAGCGCATCATAGGTAAAAGGCCGTGCGGCTCTTGAGATTTTCCGTAGCGTCGCTGTCCCGCTGGAACTCCGTCAGCACATTGCCCTCGGCGTCGTAGGTGTACTCATACTTGACCTTGGGCGTCTTGTTGTAGAGCTGGAAGGGATCGGTGTCCACCGTCTTGAGGAGGTTGCCCTCGGCGTCATAGGTATACTGCTCGATCCAGCCGTTGGGATAGGTCAGCTTGACAGGGCGGTTGGCAAAGACTTCGTATAGTTCTAACGAAATTATTGCCTAAGCGAGCTGTATTGGTTCGTACTGTAACCCTCTATTAAGTTTCTTTTTTCTTTTTAAGGAATCTATAAAACCTCTGAGAAATAAAATTATCTGACTACAAACGATTTCTCCAAATTGTTCACCAGACTTAATAATATCATCATCAATATTATCAAATACACTTCGGTCATAAGTGATATACCCTGGTTTTAGTAAATAGCGCTTACGGTTGCAATTACTGCAACAGATAACCTTGCTTATAGAGTCATCCTTTAAGCCATATTCGAGAGTCCGGTTAATGTATAATTGATATATCCCTTCGTGTAAAACGTCCATTTTCCCATTAACACCTTTGATTTGAAATCCACCAAAATCACTATTTTTCAAAACTGATGCAGCCTTTTCAGAAACGAACAATTCATCATGAACCCAATTCAACATTAAAAATTTCTGCTTCCCCCATCTTGGCTCTTTTCCACGGAAAAGTTGGCTTTTTGATTAGGCCTGCTCCACACTTACAGCAATATGTTTCTGTATTGTATGTTGAAAAATATACTCTTTATTTTCTTTCGAAATGGTATCCACTCCGCCACGTGCTTCGTACACTTAACCAAGAAGCACTTTCCAATTCAGAAGAAGAATAGACTGTCTCGGTCAATGGATAAATTTGTTTCGCTTCAAATAAAGCCTTGACTTGCTCAAATCGTCTGTCATCTTCGAATATAGTAAGAATCGAAACTAAGTCTCCTTTTTTCATATGGCATTCCAATCTTGTCCAAAGGTTGTAAATATCTTTATCTGGCGAAAACCGAATCTGTGTTTAATCCGACATAGGCATAGGTGCCTTTCTCCGCGTCAATGACGCTGGTAAGGTTATACACCGCATCGTAGAAGCTGCGGGTCTTGCTGCCGTCCGGATAGGTAATGCCGGTCTGATTGCCCACGGCGTCATAGGTGTAGGAAACCGTATTGCCCTTGTGGTCGGTCATCTTCTGGAGGCGACCCAGCAGATCCAACTCGAAGGTGTTGGTGCCAGTCCAGTCATCCATCTGCACCAGTTCGCCGACCTTGTTATACTGGTAGGAGACCTCCTTTGCCCCATTGTAATTGATTTTCTTCACCAAATCAAGGGCGGTGTAGGGTCAATACCGTCCGCGTCGGTCTTGGAGACCATATTGCCGTCATAAACGGTGCGTCGGTCAAGAATATTTGCTGTCAGGGAGCAAATCCCACGCACGCGCAAACATATCGATTGACTGCTGATAGTCGCCTTGCTTAAACAGCGCGCTGGCATCATCCATAGTCTTCGATATTTTTTCTCCCAAGCCGCCTTGAACATACGCCATGATATCACCTTCCTCAGTGTCTAATGAGTCTTTTATTGCCTGCAAATATTTAAGGTTTTCTCTCCTCAAATATTGTTGAGCAGCTTCCACCATATACGCCTTTAGAGATGTTCTTTTGCATCAAGGATAAATCAGACTCAAGCTCGCATTGCCCCAAGCGTAAATTTATAAACGGGTTTCCCGGATCATAAAATATGCGCGTCTCAGGTATTCCCATAGCATTTGAATACTGTTGAAGCTGAAATAATGTATCCCCGATAGCAACAAGGATCCAGACGCGTTCATCTTCATAATCATAGGTTTCGGAGTTATCTCCAGAGCATGCTTAAAACAAGACAACGCTTCCTGATACATTCCAACTTCCGAAAGTGAATTTCCTTTCTCACATAATTCATTTATGCTTTGCATGGACGGTTCCTCCTATTATGCTGGGGCAAGTAACGTTGAGTGCGTCGCGATTATAGTATTCGATACCCCACTTCGCAGACAGACAAACTAAGGCTGAAGAGAAGACTTGCTTGCCTTAACAAATTTCGGAGAAGAGGGCGTGGCAGAAACCACCATCTTCTTCATCACGCAGGGATTCTTTGATTGCCCGGCGCTATCCTCAGTGGCGGCGTTTTACGCTTACCTTTGAAGCTATGAAACATATTTTCCATCTTCGTTGTTGGTGCTGGAATGTATTAGGAAAGAGCTGTTTTCTCAAACCCCCTTTGCAACAAATTGGTATAGTCCCATGCCATCTAAGTAAACAGCAAAAATGGTTCGGTTGCCAGAAGTTGAAGTCGGTCTCATTCATCTTCTTCATTGTCATCAACCATTCTGAATCCACAATCTCAACAACAGTATCGTATGCATCATACATTTCTGCAAAAACGCTCTGATGTATGTTTGTGGCACAAGACATTTTTGAATGATAAGCACACATGCCGATTAGCATCATAAGATCTTTTTCCGTCCAAAATCATTGAAATGTCTAATCCTCTAATGAGAAGTTCTGGCTCATGGTTCAAGAGCGAAGATAGCATTAGCGACTCAAAAATTTTCTTTTACAATCACTTCTGTCCTCCACTTGGTCTTACGGTAGAAATCCCTCAGATGTTAGCTTATTTCGGTTGTTGCCCAGAAAGTGAAGGCTCAGAAAATGCATTGCCAGTTTGGTTCACAGCATTCCACTGGCTTCTGGGAATCCCTGCTTGAATTAGTGCCTGAGATGTCCTGTATGCTTGCTCACCATCTGGTGAGGTCGTTATACTGGTAGGTATCCTCTTCACCCTTAGTTGGACCGCTCTGCTTCAGCAGGTTGCCAAGTTACATAGACTCGATGTTTACATCTTCATTTACATCTTTAGCCTTTTTCGAGCGCATGCAATAAAATGGTGAGGAAATCTTCTCCGTCGCTTGTCACAAAATAATTTGATAGGTCCGTGATATCTTCACTTATATCATTTCCCCACGGTGGCTGCTTGATAAATCTTCTATATCCCATATGACATGATCAGAGATAAGTCTCTAAGTTCTGCGGTTATGACAGCAAGTTCACCTATCGCAGCATCTACATGCTCTTTTGGTAGGTGGCCTTGATACAGCTCTTTCATAATCACGGGGAAGCGACTTCCCCATTTCACATTTTCCAAATTATATGCTACGGTCGAAAAGAACGCGTGTAAGAAGTCACCGCTTCCAATTTGATACCAGTAAAATTTCACCTAAACCCAACCATACCGCATTCCTCCAAAATCATATATGGGGCAACGGGGAACTCAATCATGTTGTTGAGTTCCCCGCCGCTGACCTCAACCTACATAGGACTAGGACTATAATTTTACTTCAACAGCCCTCCATTTGTTTAATTTTAGTAACAGCCGCTTATTTCACTTTGAAGATCAATCTGTACAGACTGTTTTGATCCTCTCCGGCAATGCATCAACCGTTGTTCGTATTGTTTTACAATATTTCTAACCAAATTCCTTCTTCCACTACTACTTTCAAGGTTATAATTTTTAAATCTACACTATGCCCCAATTTTTATAGTAGTCGATCTTACGCTCCTTTGCCCCATTGTAATTGATTTTCCCGCCAAATCAAGGGCGGTGTAGGAATACTGCGTCACATAACCGTCCGCGTCGGTCTTGGAGACCAGATTACAATAGCTGAAATGCCGGGGAAATCGGAAAGTACCGATTTCCCCGGCGCCGCCGCAACTCAGCAAACAGGTGGTCTATTCATGTAAGCTCAAGCAAATCACATATGCGTTGTGCGATTTCGGCAGGTGCGCATCTGTAGTAAGAGAAATTCTCTCTGAATTACCATGTCGCGCCCTTCTGGGACACATCTACAAAGTAAAGGTTTTTCATTCATCCGAATCATTATCATGATGGACGATTTAATAATTTTACTTTTTTGACGCTTTAATGCCAAAGGATTTAAAGTTGCGAAACAAAACACTTTCCATCTGTGTAACAGAATTCGAGGTGTTTTCGTCAAGAATCTTTTTTTCGTTTTGTTCCAAAACGCCAACACATGTCAAGAGAGCTTGCAGATTGGAGGTACAAACGATGAAGAAATTTTTAACACTATTTCCTATATAAAATGTGACAGAAGATTTTCACCAACCGCATAGACATAATGGTCATTTGATACCGAGAAATCATCTGATATATAGTCACAATCAGAGGCTTCAAAGGTAAGAACTGAGCGACATCGAACTTGGAGTCAATCTACTTTATTCCAAAGGTGTTGTTCTTGTAATTGAAAAGCTAAAAGGAGACAGTCTTGATAGCGATGGAGTATGAAATTGTTGAAAACGGAGTAAACTCACCATGATATATGACTGTTTTTCCGCTACTATCGATAACATCTCTATTCTGGAA
>VOFG01003334.1_pt1 | contig 26989 bp, 49 predicted proteins | sample 5384171 | NCBI WGS metagenome assembly VOFG01 (sample SAMN12384726, study PRJNA508395) | human gut metagenome | isolation source: healthy gut F | host: Homo sapiens | reverse complement strand
TCAACACACCCCTGTCGCACTGGACCAGCGGCTGCCTGCTCCTTAGAGGGGTTTTCTCCCGGAACTCCTGTTCTAAGGTCTGGTTCATACTTCTCCCTCCTTGTGCAGGTCTGCGCTGTCAGAGGGCCTGGAGGTCGTTAAGGGAACTGGGATGTGTGCCAGCCATCGGCAGCGGCGTGGGAGATGTTCACAGCGAAGGGAGGGTCTCCCGCCCGTCGTGCTCTGTGGCCTTGCCATAGGTGATCACGGGAAGAAGGTTGGGCTGCCCCCCATGGCCATGGAGGCATAGCCGGTAAAGTCAACCAGGGGCACGCAGGAGACTGCAGTAAGTTGGTAAGCTGGCCCGGCCGAGACCTTGATGCCGTGGTTGCCGCCGTACTGGGCCACGTCGCCCAGGAAGGCCTGGTAGAAGAGCGGCAGAAGTCCTCATCGTGCGCCGTCCAGAGGTCGGAGAAGGTGTGGTCATCCTCGTGAAACACGGTGTAGTTGGGGGTGGGCATGTCGTGTTGCTTCCCGGGTTGCCGCCCGTCACCCCCATCGGAGGCAGGGGTGGGCCAGGATGTTGTGGGGTTTACCAAAGCTGGGTGAAATTTTGACATTAATTCGGCATGGCCGGAATTTGGTCACGTCCAGCTGGACGGTGACGAGTACCCACAGGAGGATGTTGCAGTAGTAATTGGAAATGCTCCCAGCAGGTAGTTGGGTCAATGGCAGGGGGTAAACATAAGGGGTCACTCTCCTTCGTGTTGGGGTAGGGGCTGCCTTTCTTCGGTTGCGGAGGAATTCTGGCAGGATGCCCATGAGGCTCCCGCCAGGAAGACGATCCCCAGGACCATGGGTCCGGTGATGGCCTCCCCCAGCACCGCCAGGGCCACCAGAGGGGCCAGGATGGGCTTGAAGAGAACACCAGGCTGCCGTGGGTGGCGCTGGTCTTTTCGATGGCGAACATGTGGAACACATAGCCCAGGCCAGTGCTGACGATGCCGATGAACAGGAGGTAGGGCAGGCTCTCCCTGTGAGGCCCTGGATCAGGGGACGTCCTGGAACATGTCCAGCCCCACGGCCCCGTAGGGGCAGCCATGGCAGTGGCCCAGGAAGGAGGACTAGCAGCTCCATGCTCCCGAAGAGGAAGCTGCCTGGGTGACCACGATGGTGCCCACCTGGGAGGTCTCCCGCTTGCCCACACGGCGTAGGTGGCAAAGAACAGGGCGGAGAGAATGGCCAGCACCACGCTGGTGACGCTCCCGCCCCCGCCTCCCCAGGACGGCGATGGCCAGGATCTAGCACCTCCAGCACCAGGGCCAGGATGTTGTTCCACCGGATGGTCTCGTGGAGGATCAGAAGGCCAGGAGGGTGACGAAAATGGGGTTGCCGGAGAAGATCACCGCCACCACGTTGGCGTGGCCGTGGTGAGGGCCAGCTGGTAGAGGACCATGGCCAGGGGCACCAAAGAACCCCCCGTCAGGGCAGAAGGAGCGCAGGTCCTTCCCCGTGAGCTTGGTTTCTTCGGGTACAGGGCCGACCCGGCCACGGGGAGGCAGGCAGATGCCGCCAACCAGGCAGCGGCCCAGGGTGATCTGCATGGGGTGGGCCCCCTCCACCGCGGGGGCTTCAGCACCACTTCCATGGTGGAGAAGATCAAGGTGGCCAGTCCGATGCAAACGCAGCCGAATAAGAAGTTTTGTTTTCCCGCATACCGTTGCCTCCTGTTGCACGTCCGAAAATAGTCCACGGCTCATTATAGACCTTTTGGGGGGGAATTGCAAGGGGTTGTTTTTTCTATGGTGTGGAGAAAAAGCCCCCGGCTCCGGGAGGGGAGCCGGGGGATCAGGGACTTCTGCGGGAAACCGTGAATTAAGCGTTGGTGTAGTTGAGGATAACGTTAATCACAGTGTCAGCGGAAGCCTCGTTGGCAATGCAAGTCACGGCGAGATTGCTGATCTGATTGGTAGTGCCAGTTCCTTCGATATTGTAGTTGGAAAGGTCAAACTCGAACTCAGCATACGGGGCATGGAGATAGTCACGCAGAGCGTCAATGATGGCATCCTTTACGGAATCTGGGCCATTGATGGTCACGCTGATCTCAAAGGTCTTGTTAAGCAGAGCTTCCGCACGCTCATCAGCAGTCCACTGACGCTCGCTCTCCACCACCACGTTGATGGTGTAAGCTGTTGTATCATGATCGTCTTCAGCCTTCACGGGACACATTGAAGGTTTTAGCGCCAGTCTGGTTCGCCCAAACGATCTTGCTGTCGTCGAACTGAGAACCAGAAGCGTCCTTCTTGTTGTGGCCGTTGTTGTTGGTCAGTCACCGGTGCCGCCGTTGGTGGTGGTCAGCAGGGTGGCGTAGTCGCTGGCGGTCTCAGCGGTCAGGGCATTGAGGCGATGTTACGATTCTCATAGGGAATGGTGATGGTGTAGGTGTTGTTGTCACCCAGCACACCGGTGTAGGTGTCATCACCCATGGTGATGTGGGGGAGCGGTCATGGCGATTGCCGCAGCCAGCGGTGCCGATGTGGTAATTGTCGGCCACGTTGGTAGCGTCGTCGTCTCCGCCCAAACAGCCAGTTCGGCATTCTTCAGAGCTTCCTCCAGGTCTCCACGTTGTAGGCCACAAGGGTGCCGTCAGTTCCACGATGGTGGTGGCTCATGGCCTTGTCGCGCCGATGGTGCCGTTGCCAATTGGATTTCATTGTGGGGATACAGATAGTCGCGGTTGCAGTTGGTGACATCGGTTTCTCGGTGACCAGGTCTACCTGGGTGACAAAAGCCGTAGGTCTCTCGTTGACGGAACCGTCGGTGTCCAGCGCATCCATGTCGAAACATCAAACAGCTTGCCCTGGTTGCCCTCGGCGGTCAGAGCAGCAACGATGTCGGTGTCGATGGTGCGGATGGTGGTAGAAACACCGTCCACGGCAGCGGGGATCTCACACACGCGCTCTGTCAGCTGTCTCACCGGTGGGCTGACCCAGATGACTGCTTCCCGTGGTGAACAGATGGTCGCCATCGGTAGCCTGATCCACGCCGCCGCTTGATGTACACGTTCTGGGTGAAGGCGCCGTCCACCACGGGTAGAAGATCTCCCATGGAAGCAGAAGCCCGGGTTGAACGGGGTGCTCCGGGTGTGGGCGGAGTGGGTGCCGTCACCGTTGTTCACGATGATCTGGGTGCTGTCGTCGATGTGAGCCAGGCAGTGGTGCCATTCTCGGCCAGAATGGTGCTGGCGTTGGCAGACAGGGTGCCCTTGGCTGCATAGTTGATGACGGTGTCGGTCACGCCGCAGTGGTGGAACCGATCAGCTCCACAGTGCCATCGTCGTTGGTGAACACCTGGTACAGAGCATAACCCCTCATAGGTTTCGTTGTAGTTGCTGTTAGAAGAAGTTGAGGGCGTCACCCGCAACGCGGAAGGGATTGCCGAAGGAGTCTGCCAAGTGAGCTCACGGTTGATGGCATCCCAGTCAAAGCCGGTGACAGTATTGGCGACGTAGTCATCATCACCATCAATGGAATTCACAGTGGCGGTGTACTCGTGCCGTCCATGTTGATCCAGGTGGCCTCGAAGCGTAACCGGGCTTGCCGTCGATCCAAATCAGGTCCTTCAGAACGGCGTAGCCAGTACGGTCCAATGGCGGTGGAGCCGATGACGTTGTCGTACTGATCCAGCCACCAATTAAGTTCTCGGTGCGGTCAATACCGGCGTCATCGCGGACATAGAACAGGCATCGTTATGGAGCAGTGCCGTCGATGGTGTGGGTGTTGGCATTCCAGGTGTTAGCCAGGTCTGCACCCACGAAGGACTCGGCGTCGGCCACGATGTCCAGATAGTCGACCACGTCATGGTTGCTGTAACCCAGGGAGAATACTCGAAATGGTGGCCACAGTGGAAGCGACCAGCGCTGGTGGTGACAGCGTTCACCGGCAGCATGTCGCCGCGGGTATTGTTATTATAGGTCCAAGTCCTTTGTCAGCAGTCAAGATAGACCAGCTGTTAGGCCTGGTTGTTAACACCATTACCCGCAGCTGGAGCAGGGCTTCGCGGACCTGGTGGCCGTTGGCATCGTCGCGGGCCTGGTAACGTCGTCACCCACACAGGCAGGAAGGTGTAAATGTAGACGATCTCGTCCTCATAGACCTCAGACGGCCCTGGGCACCGATGGTGGTATGGCGGCGGTCTTGCTAATGTCTGTGGTACCCTTGTTCTTCACCGTTGGTGTAGGTAACAACTTCTGAGAGACACCGGTGTCCTCGTACACATCGTATTCCTTGACGGCGGTGGTGTAGACGGCCAAGAGCCTCTTCCTCGATGGTGGCATAGACGGTTTCGTCGTCCTTGTCATACTGCCCGTTGGCCTTGTCGTTGTCGGCATACCACACGGTAGCAGGACGGCCCCAAGCGTCGGCATCGTCATCACTATCCAGGTCAAAGACCTGCTCGCCCAGGGAAGAGGCGGGTCTGGTGTCGGGGCGATAGTCGCCAACGGCGGGCACATAATCGACGGTGTATGTACCAGGCCGGATGGCTGGAGAAGATGAACTCAGCCACCAACTCACGGGTTGCCCTCGGCGGTCAGGCTCACGGAGCTGTCCATTCTTCAACAGCTTCAGATCCATGGCAGTGGAAGCCACGTTCAGGGTCCAGTTGACGCCGGTGTACTCGTTGTTCTTGTCATAACCAGCGCGGGATCATGGCAAGGACCTGATACCCCAATGACACGTTCTCGTCGGCGAAGGTGTTGTCCTCCAGAAGAAGCCCTTGATGTAGCTCGGCTGTCAGCGCAGTAGTTGACGCAGCTTAAGCGTACCAGTCGTCCTCGGACACGTCGGTGAAGTAGTTGGCGCCAGCGGTCATGCCGGGGTGTCCGCTGTCCACATCACCGGTGGCGACGCGGATAGATCATCGCGGCAACTTCAGCACGAGTGATGTTGTCTTTCGGCTGGAAGCTTCCGTCTGCAGCCGTTGATGACTCCATCCCGGTCAGGACTTCCCAGCCTCTGCATAGTTCTCAGAGAACTCGTCCTGGTCCGTGAGGGAAGCCGCCCCAGTGCTCATCACCATGACAGACAGCATCATGGCCACGCAGAGCACCAGGCTCAGAACCTTCTTCAGGTTTCTCATGGGGGTTTTCCTCCTTTGATGAACGTCTCCTTCCCTTAACCTTGTCCGGCACACATACTCGTGGCATGCCGTTGCGGTATCTGCGCCGGGCGCAGCGTCAGGAGGATTCGTCCTGGAGGTACTATAGCCGAGATCCCATTTGTAAGATGCCCATCACGGTAACAAAACGGTAGTCTGCTTTTACAAAACGGTAACGAGTGAAAATTCCTCAAAAATCCGCCCCTGGGCCCAAGAAATCGTGATGTATTTTGCCCGGATCCACAACCCCTGCGGGGGATCCTCCCGCGCATATACATTATATATATAGAAAATTTCCGTTTTTCGGCAGGGTTGTTTTCTCCCGGCCAATCCCGTATAATGGAGGCAAATGTTACGGCAAGGAGGAATTTGCCATGGCCAAGTGCAAAGCCTGCGGGGTGGAACTGCGGCCCGGGGCCCGGTTTTGTGATATGCGGCACGAAGGTGGATAAGATCTGCCCCAACTGCGGCGAGGTCCTGCGGGACCAGGCGAAGTTCTGCGACCTGTGCGGCTTCAAGCTCCCCCTGACCAGCTGCTCACCCGGAAGAAGGTCCGGGGATGGTGGCCGCCGGGCGCCTGCACACGGTTGGCCTCCGGGAGGACGGCCGTCTGGCCGCCGGGGACGACCAGTTCGGCCAGTGCCAGGTAGGGGATTGAAGGACATCGTCATCGCCGCCGGGAGTACCACACCTGGGCGTCGGGAGGACGGCACCGGCCGCCGGGGACAGGCAGTTCGGCCAGTGCAACGTGGAGGACTGACGGACATCGTGGCCGTGGCCGCCGGGGACAGCCACACCGGGCGCACCGACGGCACCGTCGTGGCCACCGGCAGGATTCCTCGGGCAAGTGCTCCCTGGGAGACTGGAAGGGCATCGTGGCCGTGGCCGCCGGGATGGACCACTCCTGGGCCTGTGCCAGGACGGCACCGTGGTGGCCGCCGGGGAGGGGCTGTTCGGCTCCTGCGCCGTGGCCCACTGGAGGAATATCGTCGGCCAGTGCCAGGTGGAGGACTGGACGGAGATCTCCACCGTGGCCGCCGGGGCAGCACCGTGGCGCTGAAGGCCGATGGCAGTGCAGCACCAGGGACAACAGCGAGGGCCAGTGCATTAGTAGAAGCTGGAAACTCTGGGAGGACCAGTGACCTCCTTTTATAAAACAATACCGAAATCTGTCCTGCCCTGGAGAACATCTCGGGGCAGGTTTTTCGGAACGCCGTGGCAAAACCGTGAAATCTAGCCCAAAACCCTTGCAATCAAGCATCGAACCCAGAAGAAGGTTCTGAGCCTGGTGCTTTGCGTGGCTATGCTGCCGTCTGTCATGGTCATGGGCACTGGGGCGGCGTTCACGGATCAGGATGAGATCCAGAATGCCGAAGCCGTTGATATGACCTCTGCGTTGGGCATCATCGACGGGTACGAGGACGGCAGCCCAGCCTGCCGAAAACATCGAGCGTGGCGAGGCTGCCAAGATGATCAGCGCTATGCTCAACGGCGGCAGAGACTCCGTCCAGGAGACCACCGAGTCTTCCTATAACGACGTGCTCGGCTCTGTCGATGCCTGGGCCAACAAGTACATCGAGTACCGCACCGCCCGGGGCATCGTTCCGGTGTGGGCGGCGACCGCTTGCTCCCGCCAGCAACGTCACCGGCACCCAGCTGGCTAAGATGCTGCTGGTGTCCCTGGGCTATGATTCCGTGAAAGAAGGCTACCAGGACAATGCCATGTGGTCTGTCAACGTCAACACCGACGCTGTGGCTGCTTACCTGTATGCAGGCATCGAGACCATCGACATGTCCGCCCCCGCCGTGACAATGCTGCCCAGATGATCTGAATGCCCTCCAGGCCAAGACCGTGGTCTACCTGACCGACAGCACCGGTGCTATCGAGTTCCAGAGCACCACCCTGCTGGACAAGGTGGTGGTGCCCGCGTTGACACTGGCATCATGGAAGGCATCCGCTACAATCAGGATACCAAGAACTACACCTATACCTCATCCAGCCTGTGGACAGCAGCGCCGCGGACAATGGCACTGCCTACACCCGTGGAAAGCACCACTGATTACTCCGACCTGTTCGCTATGAATGTCACCGTGCTGCACAAGGATGACAGCGCCATGATGATCCGCGTGAACGAAGGCGGCACCGTGGTGGAAGGCGTTGTGGGCGATATCAGCGGGCCTGCGCAACGATCACTTCAACACCATCGTTGTGGATGGTGCAAAAGTACACCCTGGACAACACCGCCAAGGATTGGGACAACTTCTGGGCATTGCTTGTGGTTACAAACCAGTACAACGAGCAGGGCTTCCTTCCCCGGCGCTGGTGCCAGACACACCATCTTTTGACCAGTACTCCTTCCGCGCCATCGACCAGGACGGCGGCGGCGACATCGACGTCATCGTTGTTCATCCTTACGTCGTTCTTGAAGACCGACCGTACCCCGACCGATTCCTTCCGGACCAATGTCATTGAGAGCGATGATGCCAGCATGGTCGTTGCTAACACCAGCAACTATTGGGCTCAGGATCACGCCTGATGACCGATCTGGGCATCAAGTTTGTCAACAACCTCACCGGTAGCAACCTTGTCGAGTACGATGATGTAATCGTCAACGGCACTGTGGCTGAGGAAGGCTATGGATGGGCACTCCCTGCCCAGTACACTGCCACCGGCATTGACACCTACACCGTTCTGGACATTCAGTCTGGTGGCCAACAGCCTGAACACCAAGGATCAGATGATCACTCTGGGTGAGACCGAGTACAATGGTACCCTGCTGGATTGGGTGACTCCTGTCGAGTCCATCTCTCTGGGTGAAACTTACGGCTTTGTGGAAGTCAACGGCTATCTGTTCATCGTGGATGGCAACAACATCGCTCCTGTAACCAGCGAGTATGTCGTGGTCACTAAGACCGCTGCCGTGCCTCACGGTGTGGACCAGGTTTGGGAGACCAACATCCTGAAGACCGACGGCACCACCGAGACCGTGGACGTCTACGTCTCCATGAACGACAAGCACGTTGGCCCCGAAGTCGGCTCCCCTGTACACCTATCGCGTGAACCTGGACGGCAACTATGAGCTGATCAAGCTGCCCGATGGTACCTATACTGCTAACTCCGGCCGTACCAACTTTGATATTCAGCAGGCTTATAAGGATGGCGCTACTGAATCTCCAGAAAGACCTTGTTGGTATACTCCCCGGCTACATCACCTACAACACCGCTGATGAAGCCTATGTTGGTTGGAGCGGCGATGGCCAGACTTACACCGAAGGTAAGGACTACAATCTGGCAATCGAGATTACCGCTGCTTTCGAAGGCAGACAGGACTACAAGCTTGTCGTGGATGATAATGGCACTGCAGACCTGGTGAGCGACGACACTTATGCTGCCGAGCCGGTGCAGACTGGAGGCAACTTCATCCTCGGTAATGACGGAACCACTCCCGCTGGTACCTATTACTATAAAGTGGTAGCCACTTGGACTCCTGGCGCTGCTCAGTGGGAGCTGAACCTCGGCCTTGGCGGCATGTATGGCACCAACGCTGCTGGTGGTTACTTCAACGACATGAGAAATAGCTACACCACGACGTATAACATTGAAGATGATGCTGCCATCTTCGTGTACAACTACAATTTGGATAAGCTACAGTGTCGTGAAGGGCGCTGACCTGGAGAACGTATATGATGGCAGCTACACGGACATTTACTGGGCCTTCACCGGCGCTACCACTAAGGTTGCCAACGGCACTCCCACTGTGGATCTCAGGTACGTCCGCGTTGGCGATAACCCCGCCGAGACGTTGTCTTACGCCTATGTTGCTGGCAATGCCATCCGCACCACGGCTGAGGGCTATGTTGTCACCGTCGATGTGATCCTGCCTGACGGCGAGGAAGTCACTCTGACTACCGAGCCCTTCTCCTATGAGAAATGACCCCGAACTCAGATGGTTCTATAGCCACCTGGAGGAGGGGTGACATTCACCAGCTGATCATTGATGGCACTACCCTGGTTGGTGTGAAGGACGAGGATGTTGCTGTTGCCGCTACTGTGGCTGCCAAGCTGGACAACCTCGGCATCATCAAGCTGACTGTTGGTGGCAATACTGCCAACTACTATGTGGACAGCGACACCGTGTACATCCCTGTGAGCGGCGAGGCTGATAGCATTGCCGACATCGTCAAGGGTGACATCATCAATGTGGTAATTGATTCGGCCGACAACACTCTGGAAGCCGTCATCTACTAATCCACCCCACCCCCGTACCTCGTTCAGCCCCCTTGCTGAACCGGTACACCCTGCAAGCCCCTTGGGAGTCCCAAGGGGCTTGCCTTTCCAACGTTCCCACAAAAATCCGCCCCTGGGGAGACCTCCTCAGGGGCGGATTTACGTTGTCCGGGATCTCGGTCATGCCAGCGGACGGCGGGGGGTTACATCGGCTCCTCCTCACCGCCGGACCACGCTTACGACTTCTTCAGTTCCTCCTTGGCCTTGGGTCCGCCTAGAAAGCACTCGGCATAGTGCTCCATGGCCTTGCGGATGACCTCCACAGCGGCGGCCCGGTCGTTGACGTCCTGGCCACGGTCTCCTTGCCCTCCAGGGCCTTGTAGACGGAGAAGAAGTGGGCCATCTCATCAAAGAGGTGGGGGGGCAGGTCCATCAGGTCCTGGACGTTGTTGTAGGTGGGGTCGGAGAAGGGATGGCGATGATCTTCTCGTCGTTCTTTCCCCGTCCAGCATGGAGATGTATCCAATGGGGTAACAGCGCACCAGGGTCATGGGGTCGATGGACTCCGAGCACAGCACCAGCACGTCCAGAGGGTCGCCGTCATCGGCCCAGGTGCGGGGAATAAAGCCGTAGTTGGCGGGATAGTGGGTAGAGGTGTAGAGCACCCGGTCCAGGATGATGAGGCCGGTCTCCTTGTCCAGCTCGTACTTCTACTTGCTGCCTTTGGGGATCTCGATGACGGCAACGAAATCCTCCGGTTGGATGCGGTCGGGGCTGATATCGTGCCAAATGTTCGACATAGCAGGCATCTCCTTTTTGTGTTTGGTACCCCTATTATAGGGGCGGTGTCGAAAACACAACGCTTCCGAACACAAAACAGCGCCCCCGGCGCGGCGGCTGCCGCACCCGGGGACGATCCCTGTCAAGGAACCCGCCTGGGAGGGATTACTCCTGGCTGACATCCCCTGCTCGTAGGACTGGATCATCTTCTTCACCATCTGGCCGCCCAGAGCCGGCCTCCTTGGTGGTCAGAGAGCCGTTGTAGCCCTTCTTCAGATCCACACCACCTCGTTGGCCCGCTTCCATCTTGAACTTGTTCATTGCGGCGCGGGCCTGGGGAACCATGATCTTGTTGCTGTTGGAAGACTTGTTGCTTGCCATATCTTTTTTCTCCTTCTGTTTCCTGTGAAATGAGGAATGCTTCCTTTTCCAAGAACGAACTTGCGTCGTTCTGGTGCTTATCATGGCCAAAAAGCAAACAGGATATGCAGCCCCGTTTCTTTGTAAATTTCGGTAATTTGCAGAGACGGCCCCAGCCGCTGCGGATCCCGCTCTGTCAAACAGCAAAGCCAGGCCCCGAACGGGCCTGGCTCATCCTTCCCCGGACAGGGGCCATGGGAGGCAGCGCGTTCTGGGCTGCACCGGCTGCGGGAAGATTGGTGTACTGTTTTTCGGTTAGGATGCGCAAAGGTCCCCAGCAGACACAGCAAACCGCAAGAAACGGCCCCCCTTCTCCCTGCCGGGATTACTCCTCCAGCAACTCGCTCTCCAGGTCCTGCAGCATCAGGTCCAGGGCCGTGATTCCCCCCTTCCGCCGTGTACCACACAGCAGGGTGGGCCAGGTAGACGATGTTCCCATTCTGATAGGCCTGGGTTCCCTTGACCAGGTCATTCTCCATGACCTCCTGGGCCAGTTGGGCCCCCTCTGTCTGGATGGCAGCGTCCCGGTCCAGCACGAAGATATATTCTGGGTCCTTCTCCACGATGAATTCGAAGGAGGCCTCGTTGCCGTGGGTGGAGGTGTCGATCTCTGCGCGTCCACGCCGATGTTCTCGTAACCCACCTCCCGGCCGATGATGGAGCACCGGCCGTCATTGCCCAAGACGTTGAAGCTGCCGCGGGTCACCAGGCCCACAATGGCGGTGTGGCCCTCTGCCGCCCCAGCCAGGGCCTGGATGCGGCTGTCAAACCCCCTCCATCAGCTGGTCTACCTGATCCTCCAGGCCGAAGAGGGGGAGGCGATGGTCCGGGCGTTCTTCTCCACGCTGGCCACCACGCCGGTTTCGGTGTCGGTGGCCAGGTAGACCACCGGGGCGATCTCGCTGAGGGAATCGTAGGAACTGGCCAGGCGGCCACCGATGAAGATCACATCAGGCTCACAGGCCATGACGGCTTCCAGGTCCGCCTCCTTGATGGTGCCCAGGTTCTCCACCTCGTCGTTGATGTAGCGCTGGCGGTAGTCCAGGCTGGTGGAGGCGGTGCCCACCACCCGGTCCCCCAGGCCCAGGGCATCCAGGATGTCCAGGCTGGCCATGTCCAGGATGGCGATGCGCTGAGGGTCATAGGGGACGGTGAGGTCCGTGGGGTCCCCGCTGCCGTTCAGGCTGTGATGGTGACCTCTGTGGGGGTGGAGGTATCCTCCGCCGCTGTGGTTCCGTGGTGGCCTCGCTGGTGGTGTCGTTGCTGCCGCAGGCAGCCAGGGCCAGCACCAGGGCCAGCGAAGGATCAAAGGGATGATTTTTTCTCATGGAAAGCTCCTTTTCTGTGTTGTGGTTCCGTGGATGGGGCGGTCAGTAGTAGATGGACAGGGGCTTGCCCTGGATCTCCAGGATCTCGAAGTCCACATGGTAGATCCGGGCTAGGTTTTCCCGGGTGATCACCTCCTTTACTGTGCCGAATTGCGCGATCTTCCCATCTACAAAGGCGCAGATGTAGTCGGAATAGAAGGCCGCGTAATTGATCTCGTGGAGGACCAGGATCACCGTCTTGCCCAGCTCATCGCACAGGCGGCGGACGATTTTCATCATGTTGGTGGCATGGTAGATGTCCAGGTTGTTGGTGGGCTCATCCAGCAGGACATATTCCGTGTCCTGGGCGATGACCATGGCGATCATGGCCCGCTGGCGCTGGCCGCCGGAGAGCTCGTCCAGGAAGCGGTCCTGAAAATCCTCCAGTTCCATGTAGGCGATGGCCTGGTCGATGACGGCTTGGTCCTCCTGGGTCAACCCGGCCGCCGGAGTAAGGGAAGCGGCCGAAGGTCACCAGCTCCCGGACGGTGAGCTTCATCTCGATGTGGTTGCTCTGGGTGAGGATGGCCAGGCGCTTGGCCAGCTCCTTGCTCTTCCATTGGGCAATGTCCCGCCCGGCAAAGTCCACCAGGCCGCTGTCCCGGGCGATGAGCCGGGACAGCATTCCCATCACCGTGGACTTTCCCGCCCCGTTCGGGCCGATGAGGAGAGGACTTTGCCTTGGGGATGGAAAAGGACACCCCATCCACCACCGGCTTTGCCGTCGTATTGTTTGGTGAGGTCTGAGACATGCATGGTGCTTACACACTTTCTTCTGGTCAGCAGCAGATACAGGAAATAGATGCCACCCCCACGGTGATGAATACGCTGATGGGGATGGCGTAGTGGTACACATGCTCCACCAGGAGCTGCCCCGCCACCAGGATGACCATCCCGAAGAGCACCGACCCCGCCACCAGTTGGGTGTGGCGATAGGTTCTCAGCAGCTGCCGGGAGAGGTTGGCCACGATGAGCCCCATGAAGTGAGATGGGTCCCACCACCGCCGTGGCCACAGCGATGGCCAGGGTGACCCCAGCAGCAGCAGCCGGCGGATGCTCCGGTCATAATCCACCCCCAGGTTGATGGCCTGCTCCTTGCCCAGGGTGAGCACATCCAGCAGGGCCAGGTCCCGGCGGAGGGAAAAGCGATCGCTGCCAGCACCACTAGGGCAAATACGATGATCTCCCCGTTGACGTTGCTGAAGCTGGCCACCAAGGTGGAGAGCAGGAGTCGTACTCGTTGGGATCCATCACCCGGGTCAGGGTGGACTGGATGCTGCCGAAAAACGGAGGTGAGCACCGTCCCGATGAGCAGCACGTAGAGCACGTTGTACTTGGTCTTCTGAAAGAGGTAGCTGTAGATCACCGTGGCCGTCACCCCCATGATCCCCAGGTCCACCGCAAAGGCCGCGTTGGCATTGGTGGCCAGAATGCTCCCTGACCCGGCCAAAAACCCACCACCGTGTGGATGAGGGTGTACAGGGAGTTCATCCCCAACAGGCAAGGGGTGACGATGGTGTTGTGGATGATAGACTGGAACACAATGGAGGCCCCCGCCGATGGCAAAGGCGGCGATCAACATCACCAGCAGCATGGGGACCCGCAGCCCCATGGCAAAGGAGAGGTACTTGGGGTTCACGTCCACCGTCAAGTAGGCCACCGAAGCCAGGAGCACCAACACCGCCAGGATGACCAGTTTCCGCGTGTTGGTTCGGCGCACCAAGGCAGGTTTCACGGCGTCCCTCCTCTTCCCTCTGGGCCAGGGGGGCGGCGCACCCTCCGCTGCTGGGCCGGTCCCAGACGCACGGCCTTCCGGCCGTGGTTCAAACGGTAGAGCAGCAGGGCGATGAAGATCACACTCCCCAGGATCCCCACCACCAGCTCGATGGGCAGCTCATAGGGGCGATCACCGTCCGGGCGATCACATCACAGCCCAGGACGAAGATGGCCCCAAAGAGGGCGGTGTCCACCAGGGTGCCCCGGATCCGGTCCCCCTTGAACATGGCCCCACGTTGGGTACAATAAGGCCGATGTAGGAGATGGCCCCCCACCACAACCACCACCGAAGCCGTAATCATCGCCGCGATGGTCAGGCCGCCAAAGAGCACCAGGTTGTAGGGGACCCCCAGGTTCCGGGAAAAGTCCTTCCCCATGCCCACAATGTTGAAGTGGTTGGCGAAGAGGAAGGCCAAAATCACCATGGGCACGGCGAGGTACACAACTCATACCGCCCCTGGACCACCAGGGAAAAGTGGCCTACCAGCCAGGAGGACAGGGCCTGGGTCATCTCGTACTTGTACGCCAGATAGTTGGTGATGCCGCCGATAACATTGCCGAACATGATGCCCACCAATGGAACCATCACCACATCCTTGAACTGGATGCGCTGAATGAACCACACAAAGATCCAGGTGCCCAGGGTGGCCATCACAAAGGCGAAGATGGCCCGGCTCCACAGGGTGGAGTTGGGCATGAACAGCAGGGCCAGCAGGATGCCGAACTTGGCCGAGGAGATGGTGGCCCCGGTGGTGGGGGAGACGAACTTATTCATGCACAACTGCTGCATGATCAGGCCCGCCACGCTCATCCCCACCCCGGTGCACAGGATGGCCAGCAGCCGGGGCAGCCGGGAGAGGAGGAAGATCTCCCACTGGTCCCAGTTCCCAGACAGCAGGCTGGGCACGTCCAGGTCAATCACCCCCCACAAAGAGGGAAATCACAGACAGAAACACCAGTCCCACCGCCAGGAGAAGGGTCGTTGTGTATCGCTTGATGGCAGGCACCTCCTCGTTAGTTAGTCTATGCTAACTTTATGGTAAAATAGACGTGCCCTATACCGGACACAGGATGGTATGTATTATAGCCGCACCCAAAGGGGAGTTACCGCTCCAATCTACTCGTTTTTCGCTCCAAACCAGGGGCAGGGGGGGCGGAGGGCCTTCCGGCGGTAGTCCGCCGGGGAGCAGCCCAACGCTGCCCGAAACGCAGCGGCGAACTTGCTGCTGTTGTCGTAGCCAAACTCGCCGTAAGCAATGTCGGTGACCGTCCGATTCGAACGCTGCAGCACCACGCCGCCAGATCCATTTTATAATTGCGGACACATTGGTAAAGCGGCTTGCCATAAACACGTTTCACGCTCCGCCGGAGATGCTCCGGGGAGACGTGAAGGCCGCTGCCAACTGTTCTGCCGTGTAGCGCTGGTCCCGGTGGGTCCCCAGGAAGGCGAAGACCTTCTCCACCAGTTCCACCTGATTCCGGGTGCAGCTGGTCCCCTGGCGCCTGACTGGGATCCAGGCTGAGAGAAAGAGCAGAAGTTCCAGTACCTTTACCTTCAAGTATCCCTTTGCGCAGCGCCTCCGGTGCGGCATAGAGCTCTGAGAAAACGTGTTCCAACCGGGGCGTCGCCCGGAGGACAAAGGGCACATCTCCCCGGAGAACCGTTGGCAGAGGGCTGTTAGGTCCACCTCCACATCCCCCAACAGGCAGGTGGTGCACCAGGGCGCCAAGGCCGGGTCGATGACCACAGAGAGGCCGTGTACCGCCCGGTGGGGCAGCGAAACAGCGATTGGCAGCTGCTGCGGTGGAGGGACAGGTCCCCTATCCCCAGGAAGAAGCATCGGTCCCCCGCCTGGTATTCCAGCTAAGCCCAGCTGACAGTGGGAGATCTCCAATAGCCCTGCCGGGTAATCCGGCGGGGGAGAAAAGGACAGGGCTCGAATCTCGTGAAAGGCCAGCCAGATGCCAGGAAAGACGTTATACTCTGTGATGGTCACCGTTCCCCCTCGGTTTCCGTGTGGTACTGGTTGGGCCCCCTTGGCGGAAGGGGGTTCCCTGCAGGCAAACCGATGGGGTGTCACCCCGGTCTTCACAGGACATAGAAATCCCTCCTTTGTTAGTCTAAGCTAACCAAAGTTTAGAGGAATTTCCCACAAAATGCAAGGGGAAATCTTTGGCCGTTGCCCTCTTTCCCGCTTCAAAAACGCCCCCGGCACAGGAACTTCCGTTCCCATGCCGGGGGGCGCCGGTCTTTGTCAAAGGATGGGGCTGTTTCCTCTTCGATCTCGTTCTCCCGGATGCGCAGGGCGCCGGTGGGGGCAGGCCTCGGCGCACTTGAGGCAGTCCACGCACTCCCGGATGGCGTCGCTGGTCTGGAACTCGGGGCGGATCACCGTGTCGAATCCACGGCCCACCATGCCCAGCAGGCCCTTGCCCACCACCTCGTCGCAGAGGCGGACGCACTGGCCGCAGAGGATGCACTTGCCCTGGTCCCGCTCGATGGCCACCAGGCGCTTCTCCTTGTAGCTGGGGTGGACCTTCCCTTCGCCGTCGCCCTTGAGCCGCTGGATCCGCTCCGGCTGAAGCTCATAGAGGTTGGCGCAGCGGATGAGCTTACATTCGGCAAAGTCGTGGCAGCCACAGTCCAGGCAGCGGGCAGCCTCTGCCCGGGCCTGGGCCTCGGAAAAGCCCAGGTTGATCTCCTCAAAGTCGTGCTTGCGCTCCTCGGCAGGCCGGGTGGGCATCTTGGTCCGGGGAGCTTGATGTAGTCGGCAAAATACGCCGGAGAGACGTTCTTCACCGACAGGTAGGTCTTCTGATAGGGCACCTGGACCCCGTGGAGGTAGAGGTCCACCACCTTGGCACAGCGGCGGGCCTCGCCGATGGCCTCGATGGCGATGGACGCCCCCTTGTTGGTGGCGTCGCCCACGGCGAAGACCCCTCCATGGAGGTGCGGTAGCTGGTCTCGTCGGCGGCGATGATGCCCTTGCGGTTGAGCTCGATGCCCTCAAAGTTTACCACGTTGGCCTTCTGGCCGATGGCGCTGATGACGCAGGTGACGGGAGGGTCTCGAACTTCCTTCCACCGGCACGGGGCGGCGGCGGCCGCTCGTCGGGCTCGCCCAGTTCCATGATCTGGAGCTTCATCTCCTTCACCTTGCCGTTCTCGCCGACGATCTCGGCGGGGTTGGTGAGAACTTATAGATGACGCCCTCTTCCCGGGCCTCGTCGATCTCCAGCTGCTCGGCGGGCATCTCCGCCTCGGTGCGGCGGTAGACCACGTAGACCTCCTTGGCGCCCAGGCGCACGGCGGTGCGGCAGGCGTCCATGGCGGTGTTGCCGCCGCCCACGATGGCCACCTTGTCGCCGATCTCCGGGCGCTCTCCCAGGGCCACCCGCTGGAGGAAGTCGATGCCGCCCAGACGCCCTCCAGGTCCTCCCCGGGCAGCCGATGGGCATGCTGGACCAGGCGCCGATGGCCACCACCACGGCGTCGTAGTGGCTCTTGAACTCCTCAAAAGTGGCGTCCACGCCGATGCGGAAGTTGTTCTTCATCTCCACGCCCAGGGAGGCGATCTCGTCGATCTCCTCGTCCAGACGCGCTTGGGCAGGCGGTACTCAGGGGGATGCCGTAGCGGGAGCATGCCGCCCATCTGGGGCATGGCATCCACAATGGTCACCCGGTGGCCCTTCAGGGACAGGTAGTAGGCCGCGGTGAGGCCGCCAGGACCGCCGCCGATGATGCCCACCCGCTTGCCGGTGGCTGCGGCCTTGGGGGCAGGTAGCCGCCCTGGGCGATGACCCGGTCTGCGGCGAAGTATTTCAAATAGGAGATGGAAATGGGCTCCTCCACCATCTGCTACGGGCAGCCCCCTCGCAGGGGTGGGGGCACACCCGGCCAATGGAGGCAGGGATGGGCAGGCGCTCATGAGGATGCGCACGGCCTCCTTTATCGTCCCCCCGGGCGATGGCCTGGATATAGCCCCTGGGCATTCACGCTGGCCGGGCAGTTGAGGACGCAGGGGCCGCGGCAGTCCCCGTCGTGGTCGCTCATCAGCAGTTCGATGCTGGTTTTGCGGGTGCGCACCACCCGCTCGGACTCCGTGTAAATCACCTGGCCGTCCTGAGCCTCGGTGGAGCAGGCCCGCAGCAGCTTGGGGCTGCCCTCGGCCTCCACCACGCAGAGGCTGCAGCCGCCGTAGTGCTTGAGTTCCCCGTTGTGGCAGAGGTTGGGGATGGCAATGCCATTGTGCTCCGCGATCTCCAGGAGGGTCTGGTAAAGGCGCGGCCTGTGCAGACCTGGCCGTTGATGGTTACCTTAATTCTCGGTTTCATAGTCGTCCCCCTCCCTTCTTAGTCTACCACAATGGCGCCAAACTTACAGGAGCTGACGCACTGCTTACACTTGATACAGGCACTCTGATTGATGACGTGGGGCTCTTTCCGCTCCCCGCTGATGCACTCCACCGGGCACTTCCGGGCGCAGACGGTGCAGCCGGTGCACTTGGCGGGGTCGATGGAGATGGTCAGCAGGGCGGAACATTCGTGGGCAGGACATTTCTTGTCCCGAATATGGGCCTCGTACTCGTCCCGAAATAGCGGATGGTGGTAAGGACGGGGTTGGGGGCCGTCTGGCCCAGACCGCACAGAGCGCCGTCCTTGACGGCCACGCACAGCTCCTCCAGCAGCTCGATGTCCCCTTCCTGGCCCTTTGCCCTCGCAGATCCGGTCCAGGATTTCCTTCATCCGGGTGGTGCCGATACGGCAGGGCACGCACTTGCCGCAGGACTCCCGGGCGGTGAAGTCCAGGAAGAACCGGGCCATGCCCACCATGCAGGTGCTGTCGTCCATGACCACCATGCCGCCGGAGCCCATGATGGCGCCGGTGGCGGACAGGGCCCTGTAGTCAATGGGAGTATCCATCAGGGGAGGCGGGGATGCAGCCGCCGGAGGGGCCGCCCATCTGCACGGCCTTATACTGCCGGCCGTCCTGATGCCCCCGGCGATGTCGAAGATGACGTCTTTCAGGGAGTTGCCCATGGGCACCTCCACCAAACCACCCCGCTGGACCTTGCCGGTGAGGGCAAAGACCTTGGTGCCCTTGGGTTCTCGGTGCCCATGGCGGCAAAGGCGGCGCCGCCGTTCTGGATGATCCAGGCCACGTTGGCATAGGTCTCCACGTTGTTAATGTTGGAGGGCTCATTCAAATAGCCCTTCTGGGCAGGGAAGGGAGGCTTGAGCCGGGGCATGCCCCGCTTGCCTTCCATGGACTCGATGAGGGCAGTCTCCTCACCGCAGACGAAGGCGCCTGCGCCGATCTTGATGTTCAGGTCGCAGGAGAAGCCGGTGCCCAGGATGTTCTCCCCAACAGGCCCCGGCTGCGGGCCTGCTCGATGGCCTTGCTCAGCCGCTCCACCGCCAGGGGGTACTCCGCCCGGATATACACATACATGTCGCTGGCCCCGATGGCATAGGCGCCAATGAGCATGCCCTCAATGAGGGTGTGGGGGTCGGACTCGATGACCGCCCGGTCCATGAATGCGCCCGGATCCCCTTCGTCGGCGTTGCAGATCAGGTGCTTGTGCTCCCCTTCCGCCTTCCGGGCCGCGTCCCACTTAAACCAGGTGGGGAAGCCTGCGCCGCCCCCGACCGGCCAGGCCGGAGACCTTGATCTCCTCGATGACCGCCTCCGGCTCCATCCGCAGGGCCTTGTCCAGGGCCTGGTAGCCCTGGTGGTTGATGTAGTCGTCGATGCTGGTGGGGTTCACCACGCCGCAGTGGCGCAGGGCCACCCGCTTCTGCTTCTTCAGGAAGCGGGCATCCTCGTCGCTGATGAACATGGCCTCCAGCTTGGAGAAGTCGTTCTTCCGCACCGCCTGGACGATGCCCAGGGCATCGGTTTCCGTCACCTTCACCAGGCGGTGGAGGAGCGTGTCACCCTGGTAGATGTCCACGATGGGCTCCAGGTAGCACATGCCGATGCAGCCGGTGGTCTCCACGGTAAAGCTGTCGGTGGCGGTTTTGTGCCCGGCGATCACCTTGGCCACCCGGGTTGCCCCGGCGGAACGCCGCAGCTGCCCTGGCCCACCAGGATACGGATGCCCTCCCCAGACTCCCGCTGACGCAGTTTCCGAAGGATCTTGATGGCCTTCTCCGGGGTGAGGTTGCCATAGGTTTCGCCATTGATCATCATCACCGGCGCCAGGGAGCAGCAGCCCAGGCAGGCCACCTCGTTGAGGGTGAACATGCCGTCCTCGGTGGTCTCCCCGTTGGCAATGCCCAGCTCCTGGCTGATGGCCGTGCGGATCCGCTCCGACCCATTCACGTGGCAGGCGGTGCCGTCGCAGAGCATGATCTGGTAGGTCCCCATGGGTTTCAGCCGGAAATAGCTATAGAAAGTGGCTACCCCCATCACCTTGGCCGGGCTGTTTCCCGTCCGCTCGGCCACATGGTAGATCACTTCCTGGGGCAGGTAACCATAGATCGACTGTGCCTGCTGGAGGATCATGATCAGGCTGGTGTCGTCATCCTGATACTGGCGAAGCCCACCCTCCATTTCATCGCGCGAACGACAGCCTCAAACGCTTCGAGATTCTGCGTCGGATCGCCGTCCAGCTCAATGTAGCTGATATGACCGCCGTTGGTGAGTTCGTGATACGGCGCCTCGCGGGCGATCTTCTCAAACGCCGAAATCGGATAGTAAACCGGCACATGGAAGGAGTTGGTGTAGTAATCACGGTCGGTAACGCCGGGAATCATGCCGTATTTCTCACGGTCGATCTTGACAAACCGGCCGGACAGACCCTCTGCCGGGGTAGCGATCAGCGAGAAGTTGAGGTGGTATTTCTCGGTTGCCTCATCCATGCGCTGACGCATGTGGCCAACGATCTCAAGGCCAAGGTTCTGCGCCTCGTCGCTCTCGCCGTGGTGTACGCCGATGAGCGCCTTGAGGCACTCCGCCAGACCAATGAAGCCGAGCGTCAGTGTGCCGTGCTTAAGCACCTCGCCAACCTCGTCATCCCAGACCCAGCTTTTCGGAATCCAGCCATACGCCCTCGCCCATCAGGAACGGGTAGTTGCGCACGCGCTTGCCGCACTGGATGCGGAAACGGTCGAGCAGCTGGTCGATTACGAGGTCGATCTTGCGGTCGAGGTCCTCAAAGAACCAGTCCAGATCGCCGTGGCTGCGGATTGCGATGCGCGGCAGGTTGACCGACGTGAACGACAGGTTGCCGCGGCCGTAGGTGATCTCACGGGTCGGATCGCACACACGGACATAACACGCGTGCGGCAGCCCATGTAGGCGATTTCCGTCTCGTGATGGCCCGGCTTGTAATACTTGAGGTTGAACGGCGCATCCACGAACGAGAAATTCGGGAACATGCCGCTTCGCGGAAACGCGGCATGCCAGCTTGAACAGGTCGTAGTTTGGGTCGCCCTCGTTGTAGTTGACGCCTTCCTTGACCTTGAAAATCTGAATCGGGAAAATCGGGGTCTCACCGTTGCCCAGACCGGCCTCGGTCGCGAGCAGCAGCTGCTCCATGACCAGACGGCCCTCCGGCGAGGTATCCGTACCGTAGTTGATGGACGAGAACGGCGTCTGCGCACCGGCGCGGGAATGCATGGTATTCAGATTGTGAATGAGCGCTTCCATGGCCTGATAGGTGGTCTTGCGGGTTTCCTTATCCGCGTACTTGCGGGCAAACTTCATGCACTTTGCAACCGTCTTTTCGTCGCGCGTCTCGGAAAGTACCTTCGCCATCGCTTCATCATAGCCGTTGCCGCCTGCCAGACAAGCGCGCCACTTGCCGGTCTCCTGCTCGACACGCTCGGTCAGCGCACGCGCATCGACCTCGTTGTTGTCGTCCTCGCCGAACACCTCAAGGGCCTTGGCGAGATTGTCGCGGAACAGCTTGCGGAAGGTCTTGCGCACACCCGGCGCCATCGAGTAATCGAAGTTGGGGATGCTCTGGCCGCCGTGCTGGTCGTTCTGATTAGACTGAATGGCAATGCAGGCCAGCGCGGAGTACGAACGGATGTCGTTCGGCTCACGCAGGAAGCCGTGACCGGTGGAAAAGCCATCGCGGAACAGCTTCAGCAGGTCAATCTGACAGCAGGTGGTGGTCCCATGTCAGAAAAGTCCAGTCGTGGATATGGATGTCGCCGCTCGCGGTGCGCCTTGGCATGCGCCGGATCGAGGATAAACATCTCATAGAACTGCTTGGCCCCTCGCTGCCGTACTTGAGCATGGTGCCCATGGCGGTGTCCCCGTCGATGTTGGCGTTCTCCCGCTTGATGTCGCTGTCCTTGGCGGAGGAGAAGGTGATGTCCTCATAGATCTTCATGAGGCGGGTGTTCATCTCCCGGGCCCGGCTGCGCTCGGGCGGTAGAGGATATAGGCCTTGGCGGTCTGGACATAGCCGTTGTCCATCAGCACCCGCTCCACGATGTCCTGGATGTGCTCCACCTCGGGGCAATCCTTCCCTCCACCTCCAGCACAGAGGCCACCTCATGGGCCAGCTTGGCAGCAGTCTCCTCGTACCCGGCTTATAGGTGGCCGCAAAGGCCTTATTGATGGCATCCGCGATCTTATTTTCATGGAAGGGGACCACTCTTCCGTCCCGTTTCCGAATCTGCTGCACGATGGTCATAGAGCGACTCTCCTTCGCTGAAAAAGATTTCACATGATGTCACATCTTGTACTTATTACAAAACGGTAACACATCATCTTGTGCCCCTTTGGGGGCAACATCCACATTATAGTCTTGCCGTCCTCTGCCGTCAAGACTTCGACAGGTAAATTATTGCACAAAGTTTGGGGGCCGGTCTGTGACTTGGGCACCAGAACTTGTGTCTCTTTCATGGTCACGCCCCCATCCCCCTTTGGGGGATGGGGGGCGTGACCATCCTCCTCCCTCCCCGAACTGGTACTCCACCTGTACGTGGCAGGGCAGGATGTCCTCCACCCTGGCCTGGATCTGGGCAAACCCGGCGGGGATTCCCGCAGCCTGGGGAAGATCACCTTCAGCTTCAAGGGGTCCCCGTCTCCTCCACCCGGGCGGGCAGGCCGCAGCCCCGAAGGGTGTCGTTCATGGCCGCCAGGGTGAAGCTGCCTCCGCCAATCCGCAGCAGGGCAGCGGCGGTGGCCCGGGTCCTCCACAGACGCCTCCCCCGCTCCCGGCCCAGGAGGGACAAAATCCGGTCCAGCCCCTCCCCTGGGCGGTAGCCAGGTGCATCTCCTGCTGGGTGTCTTCCAATTCCTCCGCCACCTGATCCAGGGCCGCCCCCTGGCTCTGCAGCTCCCCCACTGGAAGGTCCCTCCCACCGGTAGACCCCCAGAGGGGCCAGCAGAGGTCTCGCAGTTGCTGTGCATGTCCCATGTCACATCTCCTCCACCGAGAGGGTTCCCAGCACCGGCAGTTCGTCCTCGTCGATGGACACGTCGCCGGAGGGGCCCTCAATGGCATAGTTGGCCACCCCTCCACCTGGAAGAGGCGCTGGCCGATCTTGGCCAGCAGCACGTCCTGGCCCAGCATGGTCCCCGTCAAACCAGGTCTCCATGGCCTCCTCCACCCGGGCCAGCACCGGCCCCAGCAGCCCCGCCTGGGGCTGCACCGACAGCACCAGGTTCACCGTCACCGCCGTGGGGCCCGGACCTGGAGGTCCACGGCGATCTCCCCTGGGCCTCTAGGACGGCCTGGACCTGGTCCACCAGGTCCTCCCCGGCAGGCCGTTGGGCCCGGTGACCACCACGTCCACCGTGCCCAGCCCCCAGGCCTTGGGCAGGACGGTCACCGCCGTCACCCCCTCCACCCCAGGGCCTGCTGGGCATAGTAGGCCTTGTTGGCCCCCGTTGGGCAGCTGGCGGTAGGTGGCCAGGACCCGCGCCCGCAGGGCCTCGTCCCCCCGCCGCCCGGCCGCCGGTGAAGGAGGACGGGTTGGTGCAGGCGGCAATGCCCACCGGCGCCACCGACATGGTCTGCACCGTCCCCGCAGGCACGTTCCCCCGGGGCCGGGCTCCACCGCCTGGGCAGGAGGTCCACCTGGGTCTGCCCGGCGGCCAGCACGCCATCCTGGGTGGTGGCAAAGGCCACCAGGCCCGCCGTCAAACACACCGTCCCCTGGGGGATGGGCAGGTCCGCCGTCCCCCGCCGTCTGGACGGAGAACCGCAGGGTCCCCGCCGCCCGGCTGGCCGAGCAGCCGGGTGATGCCCCGGGAGAAAGGCGTGCCTGTCCAAATCCTCCCGGTGGCGGTCTGGGGGAAACACTGCTTCCGGGTCCATGCACTCTCCAGGTACAGGCCGTAGACCTGGGCCGCCAGGGCCCGCAGCCGCACCGCCATCTCCCCTGGCCCCCGCCAGTTCCATCCCCGTCTCCTGGGCAAACTGGTCGGCCATCTCGTCATAGATCGCTTCCGCTGTCTTCATGTCCTTCACTCCCCTTCTCTCACAGGGGACCTCCGCCGTGAGGGGCGCCCCCTTCCATTTCAGTTCCACGTGGAGGCGCTGGCCCCCTCGTCCCAGGTGGCCCCCGTCACCTGGAGGTCGGGGACCTCCGCCAGGGCCTCGGCGGCATACCCCGCCCCCACGGTCCCCCGGGCCGCCGGCTTCTCCCGGCCCAGGAGGTAAGCCGAGCTGCCCACCTGGGGCAGCAACGGAAAGCTTCCCCGCCGGGCGGTGAGTTGGAAGAGCACCCGCTCCAGGACTTCCTCCCCGCCCCAGGCCTGGCGGAAGCCCCCCATGCCGTCGGGGCAGTAGTCCCCCATTCCGCAGGAGGGCAGTCATGGGACCACCTCCTGCCCGTTCACCGTGAGGGTACCGTCCACCTCCACCGGCCCCTGGAGGCGGGTTTCCCGTCCTTCGTCAGCCGGACCCCCACCCCGGGGGCCACGGAGAGCCACACCTCACCGGGGACCGTCCCTTCTGCCTCCGGGCGCCCACCAGGCAGGGAGATCCTCCGGTCCGCTCTTCACCACCAGCACCGCCTGCCCCGGCTGGGGGTCAGTGGTAGCCCCGGCAGGCACACCGTCACGTTCCGCCGCTCCCCCGCCAGGGCCACCCCACCGGGGGCCAGGGTCACCTGCCCCAGTTCCGCCCCTGGCTCGGCCAGGGATCGGCCTGGGGGTCTTTGCCATCCACATACGCTTGCCTCCTCTCAGAACACCCGCCTGGGGTCGGCCCAGGACCAGGGTGGTCTCATAGCCCCCCCCCCAGACTTACCTTGCCTCCCCTGCACCCGCCAGCGTCCGCCGCCCCAGCCTCCAGGTCCACCAGGTCCCCAGGCCAGGCGGCAAGGGCAGGGCCACCGTCACCTCCGCCGTCTCTGCAGTTGGGAGGCCGACCGGTCCAGCTGGAACTGGGCCTGGTACCGCCGGGTCTGGTACCCCCCGTCTTCCCGGGGCAGCAGGAGAACCCGGCTGCACTGGCCCCCCACGGGCTCGGAAGGTTTCGTTGGCCACCGTCTGCCGGGTCCAGCCGGACACGTCCTTCACCGTCACCTGGGACAGCACCCGCACTGCTTGTCGCCGGACCACCCGGGTCACCGGGGCCCCGCCGTCCAGCACCAGGGGCGCCCGTCCTCCCAGGGGTGGAGGGCCAGCTTCCCCGCCCGGGTAACGCGGCGACCGCCGCCGTGGTAGCGGGCAAGTCGTAGACCACCTTCCAGCAGCTGCCCCGAGGCCACGGAGAACCCTGCCGCCGCCGGCTAGCTCACCCCCCGGTCCAGGGCGATCCTGCAGGGCTCACATACCCAGGATGGCCTCCCAAGCGGCCAGGCCGAAGCCCGCCGCCTCGGCCTGTTGTCCAGCAGCAGGGCCTGCATCCCCCGGCCGGAGCAGGTGGCCGTACCCCTCCGGCCCCCAGCAGGTCTCGCACCACCCCCCATAAACAGGGTCTGCCTCCCTGGGTCACCTGGAGATGGGTGAGGTCGGCCAAGATGGCCTCCTTCCCCTCTGTCCACAGGGTTTTTGCCAGAAGCTGTGGGGGTCCCCCACCCCGTATTCCAGCCGCCAGGCCAGAGGGGTGGGCAGGGGATAGTCCGCCCAAATCTGTAGCAGGTCAACGTCCACGTGGTCTGGGCATCCCTCTCATGGCATCATCAGCACTTGCCCCGGCTGGATCACGTTGGGGTTCTTCAGCTGGGGTTCTTCAAACCCAGTTCCCCAAGGCCCCCCCAGGCCTGGGCGATGCCCCCACAGGGTCTCCCTGGGCCACCGTATGGGTCCGGCCCCCCAGGGCGGTCGTCCACCCTCGGTCTGAGGGGCGCTCCCCTCGTCGGAGGCCTGCCGGGGGCCAGGGTGTCCCAGGTAGCGGCTGTAGGTCTCCCAGAAGGTAAAGGTGTACCGCACATATGGTCCTTCCGGGGCTCCTGAGTCAGGGCCAGGGCCACGAAGTAGACCCAAGGCCTAAGCCAGAACGTCCCTGGCCTGCCTAAAACACCGAGGCCAGGCCCGGAAGGTGTCGTAGCCCCGGCCCCACAAACTCCCCTCCCCTGCATCACCCGGTGGCCCATCCCCAGATCCTGCATATGTACCGGGCTCAGGGGCACCTTGTGCACCGCCACCTGCCGGTCATGGGTGATGGTATAGGTCCTGGGGTTGTGGGGGCCACACGAACCCCTTTTGTACTGCATGGGGGGCAGTTCCATGCCCATCCTCCCTCTCCATGGTCTCAATACAGGGGGAACCCCTGTCATACCGCCGGGCGTCCCAAGCCCACCGCCCGGTCCAGGGCGGCCCAGTCCGTCCCCCCCTCTCAGGGAGGGCAGGGGGAACTGTGCCTGTGAAGCTGCCTGCCAGCACCACCGGACGGCCTAGGGCAGTCCGACAGTTCTCCTGCACTCCCTGTCCCCGGGGGCAGCGGGAGGCGGTCCTCCTGGGCCGCCCCCGCCAGCAGTTCCGCCAAAACATTCTCCTGTCAGCACTCGGGGGCCCGCCGCCGGGAGATCCCCTGGCCCGCCTCGGGCCGAGGTGCCTCCTGCCCTTCCAGCAGGGGCCCGCCTCCCGCCGGTTCCGCCCTGTCTTCCAGAAAACCCGCCGCCCAGGCCACAGAGTCGTCTGCTCAGGCAGAGTGGCCTCCGTCCTATTCTCTCCCGTCTCACCAGGGGGGCCAAGTAGTCCCTCACGTCTCGGTTCTCCTTTAACGCCGTGAACCGGCCCAGTCAGCGGGGTTGGTCCCGTGGTCGGTCTGGCCAAACAGCCTGGCCACCGGGCACCGGCCTGCCTCGGCTTCCTGGGTTTAAGAAAGAGCTGTCCAGGGCCATAGCATTACGTGCAACTGAACGAG
>VOFG01002347.1_pt1 | contig 27009 bp, 56 predicted proteins | sample 5384171 | NCBI WGS metagenome assembly VOFG01 (sample SAMN12384726, study PRJNA508395) | human gut metagenome | isolation source: healthy gut F | host: Homo sapiens | reverse complement strand
TTATTGCTTAAGCCTGTACCCGCCCGCAGAAATACGGCAGGACCGACTGCACTTTTTTGAACAAAAATCCACCTTTTTAAAACAGCAGGCACTGGTCGGCGGCTGCTCTGTCTGTTATAATAAAAAGCACGATACTGGCGGCAGAATGCCCGCATACAAAACAGACAGAATTTGGCAAGGAGTGATACCATGCTCGACCTCAGACAGTGCGCACTCGGTATTGAATTCGGCTCGACCCGCATCAAGGCGGTGCTGGTGGACGGCAGCCATGCCCCGGTGGCGCAGGGGACTTCACTTGGGAAAACCAGCTGAAGGACGGCGTCTGGACCTTACCCGCTGGAGGCCGCATACCGGCCTGCAGCACGCCTACGCCGCGCTGGCCGCTGATGTGCAGGCAAAATACGGGCAGTCCCCAAACGGTGGGCTGCATCGATCTCGCAATGATGCACGGCTATCTGGCCTTTGACGGGGCCGGCCAACTGCTGGTACCCTTCCGCACATGGCGCAATACGATGACCGGCCCTACGGCGGCAGAGCTGACCGAGGCGCTCGGCTTCAACATTCCCCAGCGGTGGAGCATCGCGCATTTTTATCAGGCGCTTCTCAATGAGGAGGGTCATCTGGGCGAGCTGGCCTTCTTTACGACGCTGGCGGGCTATGTCCATTGGCGGCTCACCGGGCAAAAGGTGCTGGGCGTGGGCGATGCCAGCGGCATGTTCCCCATCGACAAGCGCCACCGGCGGCTATGATGCCGAAATGCTCAAGACCTGCAGCCGCCTGATCGCCGGTCACGGCTTCGGGCGTGAACTGGCCGAGCTGCTGCCCGCAGTGCACCCGCCGGTGCCGATGCCGGTGCGCTGACGGCGGAGGGGGTGCCCGCCTGCTGGACCCCACAGGGGACATTGCAGCCCGGGTGTGCCGTTCTGCCCGCCGGAGGGGGGATGCCGGGACCGGCATGGTCGCCACGAACAGCGTGGGCCCCGCGCACCGGCAATGTATCAGCGCCGGCACCAGCATGCTGCAATGGTCGTGCTGGAAAAGCCGCTCTCCGCGTCTACCCCGAGATCGACATGGTCACGACCCCCAGCGGCGAGGCTGGCCATGGTCCACTGCAACAACTGCACGCAGCGATCTGAACGCATGGGGTCAGCCTGCTGGCCGAGCGCGGCGCTCTGCGGGGTTGAGGTCGATAAAGGGAACGCTTTTCACAAAGCTGTTCAATGCGTCGCTCAGGGGCGCACCCGACTGCGGCGGTGTGACCCCGGTGAACTACTTCTCCGGCGAGAGCGTGACCCATTTTGACGCGGGTCTGCCGCTGCTGCTGCGCCGCCCCGATGCCGATTTTACGCTGGCCAACTTCATGCGGGCCAACATTTACTCGGCCTTTGCCACGCTGGCCATGGGGCTGGAGATTTTGAAGAACGAGGATGTGGCCGTGGATACCCTGCTGGGCCACGGCGGGCTGTTCAAGACGCCGGGCGTTGCCCAGCGGTATCTGGCAGCGGCGGCGGCAGGCGCACCGTCACCTGCATGGAGACGGCGGGCGAGGGCGGTCCCTACGGCATGGCCCTGCTTGCAGCCTACCGCCTGCACCGCGCCGAGGGGTGAGACGCTGGCCGACTACCTCAAGACCCGCGTCTTTGCCGGGGCACGCAGCACGACCCTGACCCCCGATGCCGCTGATGTGGCCGGGTTTGCCGCCTTCCTCCGGGGGAGTACGAGCGGGCACTCAAGGCAGAGCGGGCGGTGGTCTGAGGTAAGCGGCCCTTTGAACGAATGTCCCCTGCATAAACACCCCCGCCCCCTGCATACTGTCGGTACGGAGGTGTTTAGCTATGAACTATCTTGACTGTGCGCGCAGTATGACTGCTGCCATAATAAAGGCGGGCTGCTGCTGCCTGAACAGCATTCAGGTCCACACCGGCCCCGGGGATGCTGTCTGCGGCAGCTACCGCAACAGCGAGGGCTGCGGCAATGTCGCCACCGACAACCCGCCCGCCTCGCCCGAGACCGACATCACTGTGACGACAAGGGCTGCCGCTATCTGGAGGGACGCTGCTGCTGTGCGGACCATGTGAGCATTGACGAGTGCAGCTGCGGCCCCGAGGTGCGCCACCCGCGCCCCGAAGGAAAACAACGGATAAACTAGGGGCGATACCGCATAATTCTAAGTGCCGATACGGCGAAGCGAGGTGCGGCAGCTGCTAAACCAAAAGCGCAGATAATACTGTATGTCTTATCGAGCATTTTGGCAACGCAGATGCCGTGCCGCACCCGCCGAAAGCAGTGCTTAGCCGTAAGGCAGGGAATTGTGCGGTGTTGCCTAAGTATTGCCAAAGGGCACCGCTTATTTTAGGCGGTGCCCTCTTTGTGTTGCGAAAGGGTACATTTTGTTGTATAATAAGACGATATAGTAGGTCGTGTACGCCCTTTTGCGGGGTAAACGCGGCGGTGCGGGTGCCGTGCGGGGCGGATGTCATATCCGCCTGCATCGCTGACGCAGGCTGCACGGGTGCATGTGAAATGCGCCCCCTACGATAAATTTGCTGTGTAAAATGAGGTGTCACTCTATGTCCGGAGATCCCTGTCACGGTGCCGTTTGTCTCTTTCCGCCCGATGGAGCGGGAGCTGGATGCCGAGCTGCGCGGGCGTTTGCCCGCGTGCTGGACAACAGCTGGTACATCGGCGGCCGCGAGGATGCCGCCTTTGAAAGGCATTTGCCGCCTACTGCGGCGTCAGGCACTGCATCGGCTGCGGCAACGGACTGGACGCGCTGGTGCTGATCCTCAAGGCGATGGGCATCGGCCCGGGCGATGAGGTCATCCCCCTCCAACACCTTTATTGCAACGGTGCTGGCCATCAGCTACGCGGGCGACCCTGTGCTGGTCGAACCCACGCTTGCAAGCTATAACATCGACCCCGCCCGCATCGAGGCCGCCGTCACGCCGCGCACAAAGGCCATCATGGCGGTGCATCTCTACGGCCAGTGTGCCCCGGATGGATGAAATCAACGCCATTCCGCAAAAAAACATGGTCTCAAGGTCATTGAGGATGCCGCACAGGCCCACGGCGCGGTTTATAAAGGCCGCCGGGCGGGCAGCCTCGGCGACGCCGCCGGGTTCAGCTTCTACCCGGGCAAGAATCTGGGGGCACTGGGCGATGCAGGCTGCGTGACAACGAATGACGATGCGCTGGCCGAGAAAGATCCGCGCCTTGGGCAACTACGGCAGCGACTACAAATACCACCATATTTATAAGGGGCAGAACTCCCGTCTGGACGAGCTGCAGGCCGCTTTTCTGGCGGCCAAGCTGCCGCATCTCGATGCCATGAACGCCGAGCGCCGCCGCATCGCCGCGCGCTACCTCGCCGGGATAGACAACCCCGCCGTGGCGCTGCCCGCCGTGCAGCCCGGCTGTGAGCATGTCTGGCATATCTTTGCCGTGCGCTGCAAGACCCGCGATGCGCTGGAAAAGCATCTGGCAGACCGCGGCATCGGCACGAACAAGCACTACCCGACACCGATCCATCTGCAGGGGGCCTACCGAGCTGGGCCTTGCGCAGGGCGCACTGCCGCTGGCAGAGGAAATCTCCGCCACTGAGCTGAGCCTGCCGATGTATTACGGCATGACCGAGGCGCAGGTGCAGGCAGTCATTGACGCCGTGAACGAGTATGAGGGGTAAACCATGCCGAAGGTCGGAATCATCATCTCCAATTACAACGGCTGGCAGGACACGCTGGTCTGTCTGGAAAGCCTGCAGCGGCAGACGTTTACCGATTTTGAGATCATCCTGATCGATGACGCCTCGCCCAATGATTCGGTGGCGCAGCTGCAGGACAAACTGCCGCCGAACACGGTGTTTCTGCCCCAGCAGCAGAATGTCGGCTTTGCGGCGGCCAACAACATCGGGATCCGCCGCGCGCTGGCCGATGGCTGTGATTTTGCGCTGCTGCTCAACAATGACACGGCCGCGCGCCCGGATTTTCGAAAAGCTGCTGGCCGCGAAACCCCCGGGGCGGTCAGCTGCCCGAATGCTGTTTATGGACCCGCCGGACGAGATCTGGTTTGCGGGCGGCGCGCTGGACCCCAAGACCGGCAGGGTGAAGCATTTGGGCGGCCATGAAAAGGACGGCCCCGCTTTGCGGAGAAAAAGCAGGTCAGCTTTATCACCTTTGCTGCGTGCTGCTGCCGCGCGCGTCATTGAACAGGTCGGCTATCTTGATGAAACGCTGTTTATGTACTGCGAGGATGTCGATTACTGCTTCGGCTGACCCGCGCAGGCGTGCCGCTGTGGTTTTTGCCCGATGCCGTCATCCACCATAAGGCCGGCGGCAGCGCCCGGCGGTATGCTGTCGGTGTATTACATCACGCGCAACACACTGTATTTGACCTGCAAGGGCAGAAGCACCGCCTATGCAAGGCTGAAAACGATCCTGCCGCTCCTCACCGGTGCGGCCCGCTACGCCCTGACCAAGGCGCTTGGACGAAAAAGGGACGCAGCTACGGCGCGTTCAGAGGTGCCGTGGACTTCTGGAACAGGGAAGATGGGGCGGATGGAAGGATAAGTGGCGGCAAGCCTGACAGGGCGTCGGGGACGCCGCCCTCTACGGGTGACCGTTGTGGGGTCGGCGTCCTCGACGACCCGTACCACGCTGCCTGTAGGGCATTTTGTAAAACCGAAAGGAGGCCCACTGTGCCGCAACTCACCATCGTCATCCTGCAATACCGCCCGGACGCCCGGGGCGCTGCGCGCACACTGGCGGCACTGGCCATGCAGGACACCCGCGATTTCGCCGTGGTGCTGGGGATGACGGTTCACCGCAGGATTATTTTGCCGAGAGCCGCGCATATCTTGCGGCCCACGGCATCACCGATGTGCAGACCGTCAAAAGCTGATGCCGAACGGCGGCACTGTGAAAAACATGCAAAACGCCCTGCGTGCAGTCACCACCCGGTGGGTGCTGACCCTTTCGCCGGGAGATTTCCTCTATGACAGTGAAACGCTGCGCTGGTGGCTCGGCCGCCTGCAGGCAGATGCGCCGCGCGTGGCCTTCGGCCGGCAGGCCTACTTTGCGCCGGGCAGCGACCCGCACCCGGTCCCGGGCGAGACCCCCCGTTTGACCGCACCCCCCTACGACCCGGCGCACTACGATGCAAGGACCGTCCGCCGCAATCTGCTGCTCTACGATGACGGCATCAGCGGCGCGGGCCTTGTATGAGCGGGCGCTGCTGCAGACCGCGATGGATACCATGGCCGGCGTGTCCGCTTGGCAGAGGATTTTTCGCTGCGGATGTTCGCCGTGCAGGGGATACAGATCACCCGCTATGACCGCCTGACCGTCTGGTATGAGTACGGCGGCGGTGTTTCGACCGATGCCCGCGCCCGTGAGCGGATGCTGGGTGAATGGCGCGCCATGCTTGCGCTGCTGCTGGGAGAAATTCCCGCGACTTCACGGTGCGGCTGGCCTATGGCGATACTACTTCAATGACCGCAGGAAATCCCGGCTGGTCCGGGGGCTGGTCGGGCGGCTCATCCGCAGAACGCCGCAGAGCGCCCCCCTTCAAAAAAGCGCAGCGTGCATGGACCCCGCCCACAAACGGCGACATAACCATCCTGCGCGCCATCTGCGCATTTGCGGAAAAGTGAAAAGGCGTCCACTATGATTATCCAGACAATCCATATGAAAGCGTCACGGCGGAAGGACGGGGAACGCTCTCGGTCTTTTGAGGGCAGCCGCGATGTGCCGTTTGACATCAAGCGCATCTACTATATCCACGGTGCGCCGCAGGGCACCCAGCGCGGCGGCCATGCCCACAAGGCACTGCGGCAGGTGCTGTGGTGCCCCTACGGCAGCATCCTGATCCGGTTGGACGATGGTCACGAAAAGTGAAGTCTGCTCAACCCCGCCAAGGGGCTGATCGTCGAGCATAATATGTGGCGGGAGATGATCTGGCAGCAGGAAAACTCTGTGCTTTGTGTTGCCGCAGACTCCACTACGAGGCCGAGGGATTATATCCGGGATTATGATGAGTTTATCCGGTGGGTGAAAGAAGAATGATGCAGCTTCGTTGTTTACAGCCGCAGGATGCCCCCTCATGCTGGAATGGATGCATGATCCGGACGCGGTGCGGTATATGCGTGCTGATTTTTTCAGGCATGACGCTTGCGGATTGTGAGCGCTTTATTGCTGCGGCACACAGGATACCCCAGTCTCCACCGCGCGGTGGCAGATGAGGCGGGGGTTTATCGGGAACGATAAGCCTGAAAAACCGCGATGCAGGCCGAGGAGAGGCTGAGTTTGCCATTGCGGTGCGGCGCTGTGCCATGGGCCATGGTGTGGCCGCATGGGGAATGCAGGCAATTTTGCAGCTCGGCTTTTTCGCAGCTGGGGCTGCGCCGTATCTACTGGTGCGTTGCTCCGCAGAATGTGCCGGGCCTGCCGTTTTATGCAAAAGCAACGGGATATACCCCCTCAAGCCGGAGCCGGACGAAAACGGTCTGCTCTGGTTTGGTGTTGAACGGATAAGGAGTTTGTCATGCAGCAGCCCAAGGTCAGTGTGCTGATCTCATTCTACAATTTAACCGTATGTGGATCAGACAATGGAAAGCGTCCTTGCCCAGAAAACGGATTTCCCCGGTCGAGATCCTCTGCGCGGACGATGGCTCTGAGGACGGGACCGTAGAACCCTGCACGGCTGGGAAAAAGATACCCCGACCGTGTGCGGGTATTCGTTATGGACCGCATACCGGGCAAAAAATATGAGGGCAATGAGCGCATCCAGCGGATGAACGCGATCCGTGGGCGGCTTTTCTATGAGGCAAAGGGGCGGTATGTCTGCTATCTGGACGGCGATGACTTTTATACCGATGACCTGTGCAGAAGCAGGCGGATATTCTGGATGCAGACACTGCGCACAGATATGTGGCCTGCGGCCACAACGGTTGCTACTATTGGGAAAGCACCGGCAGGACACAGCCATCGAAAAGCCTGTCCGGGAGTGCGCGCTGACGGCCAGAGAGATTGGAGCTTCTATATCCACACCAACGCCATGATGTTCCGCAATGTCGGGCTGCAGGGGATAGATCCCTACCCAGCGGTGTGCAGATCATTGACAATATCTTTACCTATATGTTCCTGCCTTAACTATCTGCCGGACTGCATGTTCAACTACCACCAGATCGGACAGCACCTACTACCGCCGCAGCATCTATCAAAACTATATCTTAAACGCGCTGATGCTTTGCAGCAAAAGACCATACTGCGCGGGCTTTTCGGCGCGGGACTGGTGCTTGTGTACATACACCCAGCTGTTTGAAAACCGCCGCGATCCCCAAGCTGACGGAGGAGGCTAAGACCTACCTGCCGAACATTGACCGCTACCGTGCGGGCCGGCTGCGCCACATTGTGAACTATAACAATGAAAATGCGCTGTCTCGCCTTTGGTGTGAGATCGAGAATCCCGTTCTGGTTCTTTGTGACGAAAGTCTGCCGCCATTATATTTGGAAGCCGCATGTCCGCGCATTGCTGGAGGAAGCACGCGCAAAAACCGAAAAAGGGGAGTGCTGAATCATGGAAGAAATGAAGGAACCCACCGCGGAGGAGCAGGCTGACATCCTGCGCCATGAGCTGGAAGCTGTCTACGGCTCGTCCTCGTACAGGATCGGCCGCGCCGTGACCTGGCTGCCCCGCAATGCAAAGCGCGGCCTGAAATATCTTTTGCACAACGGCCCGATTATCAGCGCAAAATATATCTATACCTATGCAAAGTATCATAAAAATCGCAAACAAAAACTATGCCTACTGGGCCTGCCTGCAGGAAAAAAAAGACTATCCGGCGGCATTGAAGCAATGGTTTTTGGAGAATAACTACACCCACACGCCGCTTGATCTGGAGCATCCCAAGACCTTCAGCGAAAAGACCCAATGGATGAAAATTTACGGAGGGCTAAACAACCCAGCAGGACCTTGTGGATAAGTATGCTGTCCGCGCGTGGGTCAAGGAGAAGATCGGCGAGGTACCTCATTCCGCTGCTGGGCGTCTGGGATCGCTTTGACCAGATCGACTTTGACAAGCTGCCCGATAAGTTTATGCTCAAAACGAACCACGGTGCGGGCTGGAACTATCCTGTGCCGGATAAATCGAAGCTGGATAAGGAAGATGCAAAGAAAAGTTTGATCTATGGACAAAATTGAACTTTACCTACTACCTCGGCGGACTGGAATTGCGGTATGAGCATATCAAGCCCAAAATTTTGGCCGAGCAGTTTATTGAGAATGACGGCGGAGATCTGTACGATTATAAGTTCTGTTGCTTTGATGGCGAGCCGAAAAGTCATCATCTACATCATGAATCGTTATGTCGATGCCGATGAGCGGATTGTCTGCTTTGATACGGACTGGAATTTGCTGCCCTTCAACATTTTCACCCGCTGGAGCAACCTGATGACATCCGCGTCGAAAAATCTGGAAAAAGATGGTTGGAATCGCCCGCACTTTGAGCAAGGGCTTCCCTTTTGTGCGCGTTGATCTATATGCATTGAATGATGGCTCCATCAAATTCGGAGAGATGACCTTTACGACCTATAGCGGTATTGCGCCGTGGCATCCGGCGGACGCCAACGCCTACATGGGCAGTCTGATTCATCTGCTGGCGTTGACGATGAAGGAGACAAGTAAATGCCGACTGTCAGCATTGTAGTGCCGGTCTACAAGGCGGAAAAAACGCTGAACGCCTGTGTAGAAACATACTCAGCGAACCTTTTCCGACTTTGAGCTTCTGCTCATTGACGATACCAGCCTGACCGCTGCCCGCAGATGTGCGATGCGTGGGCAGAAAAAAGACCCCGCATCCATGCGCTGCACCCGGCAAGACCGGCCCGGGTCCCGTCCGGCGCACGCAATGCGGGGCTGGATGCCGGCGCCTGGATCACGATGGTGGACAGCGATGACACGGTTGCGCCGGACCTGCTGGAAACACTTCTGGCAGGTGCAGGCGCACCGGCGCGGAGCTGGTGCTTTGCAACTGTTGCCCCGTGACAGAGGACGGCGCACGGCACCCGCTGCCGGAAAACGAGCGTTTTACAGAGAAACGCGCTGCTCGGGGTGGAAACCTTCTGGGACGCCTTCGGCACACCGTGGATCAACCAGTTCACCGGCACGGCGCACAGGATGTACGCCGGCCGGCTGTTTGCGCATGCCCGCTACCCGCTGGGCATGCTGCATGAGATTACTACCTGCTGCCCGACCTTATCGCGGGCTGCACAAGGATCTTGCCTGCCCTATACGGGCTACTATGTCCTGCGCCATGCAGGCAGCATCACGGACGGTGCCAGACACGAGGTGCGTTTGGCGATGACCCAGGGGATATCCACCGGGCAGAGTATTTTCTGGCGAACGGCTGGTACGACCGTGCCGAGGGGCACTGACGGATGCGGCGCTCTTCCTGCACAGCAATAAGCGCGCCTGCCGACTCTGACAAAGCCCGCACCGGGCGGAGTTTGCCGAAACCAAGCGGGAGCTGTGCCGTGTCTATGACGCATTGGCGGCGCAAAGGGTACAGCATCGCTGAAGCTGCGCTGCCGCCCTGCACATCGGCCTGCCGGTGTTGCGGGCCTGAAAGCACGGCGGTAAACGCCGACCAACAAGGAGCTTCCATGCCGACTGTCAGCGTCATTATCCCCGATCTATAAGGTGGAACGTATCTGGATGCCTGCGTTGAAAGCGTCATCAGCCAGACCTACACTGATCTTGAATACTGCTGGTCGATGATGGGAAGCCCCGATTGCTGCCGGCGATGTGCGATGCCTGGGCGAAAAAGGACCCCGCATCAGGGTCATACACCGCAAAAACGGAGGTCTTTCCGCTGCGCGCAACACCGGCATTAGAGGCGGCAAGCGGCACATTTCTGATCTTTACGGACAGCGATGACCGGATGGAACCGGATGCCGTCCGCCGCGCGGTGGAGCTCAGCGGAAATATGACACTCCTCGTGCTGTACAATCTGACCTACGTGGACGAGGAAAACCGTCCGCTCCCGCAGCCGGATTTCAGCGGCTTCCGGGATGAGGTCCTGTGCGAGGACGAGGTCTGGGCGCGCTATTTTGCGCTGGCCGAAACACGGATCTACTATGTGGTCGCATGGAATAAGCTGTACCGACGCAGCCTTTTCCGCACGCTGCGCTATGCAGCCCCGGCAAGCGGTATGAGGATCAGTTTCTGCTGCCGTATCTGCTCGGACAGTGCGGGACCATCGTCTGCCTTGCCTATCCGGGCTATCGTTATGCAGCGCAAAGGGCAGCATCATGGCAGCGGGGTCGAGCCGTAACTATCTGGATCGGCCTGAATTTCTGCTGGAATGGACAGCTTGCTTCTTCGGCAGAGGGGACTTTGCCTGCGGGCAGAGGGCCTGCTGAACGATGCCATCGACAATCTGACGGAAAAGCAGCGCTTTGATTTGACCACCCGGCAGGCCGCTACCGCGCCGCCTGCCGCGGCTGTGCGGATGCCACCGCCTGCTGGCCCGCACTACAGGGCAGCGCAGCATGTGGCTGCGGGCCGCGTTGCTGCGCAGGGTCTGCCGGTGATTACAAGGCCTTTCTGCGGCATAAGGCGGCATCGCCTAAAAACTAAAGGCTTTCGCATGGAAAAATCACAACTGGAAAATTATCATGTTCACTACGGCCCGGCTCCAGGGGCTGGAGTCGTGGTGGACCTGCGCGAGCTGTGGCGCTACAAGGATCTGATCTGGCTGTTTGTCAGCGCGACTTCAATGTCATGTATAAGCAGACCGTCTTTGGGGCCCGGCGTGGATCTGATCAACCCGCTGCTGTCCACGGCTATGTACTGCGTTATGTTCGGCGTAATCGCCCAACTGTCCACGGACGGTGTGCCGCAGATACTTTTCTATCTGGCCGGCACGGCGCTGTGGGGACTTTGCGGCCTGCATCAACAAGGTGTCGGGTACCTTTACAACGAACTCCAACATCTTCAGCAAGGTGTATTTTCCGCGGCTGGCGATGCCGCTCTCCACGATGCTGTCAGGCTTGATCAACTTTCTTGTGCAGTTTGTCCTGTTTTTTTCCCTGCTGCTTGTCTATCTTGCCAAGGGCGAGGTCAGCCCGCAGTGGGCGCTGATGCCGCTGGCAGCGGTACCGCTGGTGCTGCAGGTCGGCCTGCTGGGCCTTGGCTGCGGCATCATCGTGTCCAGCCCAGTGACGACCCGCTACCGCGATCTGATGGTCGTTGTGACCTTCGGCGATCCAGCTGTGGATGTACGGCTCGCCCGTCGTCTACCCGCTGTCGATGATCGAAAACCCGCTGCTGCGCGGCGTCATGATCGCCAACCCCATGACCGCGCCGATGGAACCTTCCGGTATATCTTCTTCGGCAGCGGGCAGGTGACGGCGTGATGTGATGGCGGCATCGCTGGCATGGACCGCGGCGCTGCTGGTGCTGGGACTGTCGCTTTTCAGCAAGGTCGAGAAAGACCTTCGTCGATACGGTGTAAGGGGCGCGTGTGATGAGTGAAAATAAACTGATGATCCGCGTCAAGGATGTCAAAAAGCAGTATCGCCTCGGCCAGATCGGCGGCGGCACGCTGCGCGGCGATCTGCAGGCTGGTGGGCCAAGCGCGGCAAAGGAGGACCCCAACACCTGATCGGCACCGACCAGCGCCTGATCGGTACGACGTTTATGGCGCTGAACGGCGTCAGCTTCACGGTCAACAAGGGCGAGGCCGTCGGCATCATCGGCTCGAACTTGGTGCGGGCAAGTCCACGCTGTTAAAGCTGCTGACCCATGTCACTGCGCCCACGGAGGCGACATTGACCTGTACGGCCGTGTGGCCTCGATGCTGGAGGTCGGCACCGGCTTCCCACCCCGAGATGACCGGCCGTGAGGAATGTCTATCTGAACGGCGCGATCCTCGGCATGACCCGCGCTGAGATCGATGCCAAAATGGATGAGATCATCAGATTTTCCGGTGCGGGACTTCATCGACACGCCGGTCAAGCGCTATTCAGCAGTATGTTCGTCAAGCTGGCCTTCAGCGTGGCGGCCCATCTGGACAGCGAGATCATGATCATGGACGAGGTTCTGGCTGTCAGGTGATATGAAGTTCCAGAAAAAGTGTCTGACGAAGATGCATGCCGGCCGCCCAGGCCTCGACGGCAAAGACCGTGCTGTATGTCAGCCACAACATGGCCACGATCCGACCTGCAATGGCCGCCGCTGCATCGTTCTGGACAAAGGCAAGGTCGTCTTTGACGGCGGCGTCGATGAGGGCATTGCACTGTATTTGTCCACTAAATCGCAGGAAACGGCCTTTTATTGATTATTCGAAGGTGAAGCGTGATAACTGGTTTCAAAGCGCGATAATATCCGACTGCAGAGTGTGGAACTGATAGACACAGATAATGAAGTGTTGGAACGCCGTAAGCCTGTGCAGGTTCGCTACCGCGTCTATGCGAATGAGGCAGCCAGCGATGTAGGGCTGCGTTTGGAGATGCGTGATGAAGTCGGGAATCCGTTGGCGGCTACCTGCGTGTATGGGCTGGATCTGCAGCCGGGGTATACAAGCTTTGTGGCGCGGTACGATTTGACAGTGCTGGCACCCGGCAAATACGGCAGCTATTTTACTGTAATTACACAGGGCGAAGGTGGTGCCCATACGGTGGAGGATTGGGTTCCCGGTATGATGTTCCGTATGGTGGATACCTTGACGGAGGGCGAGACCGAGTGGAATGCTGCTGCATGGGGGCCTATTGAGCTGCCTAATGCAGTGGTATCGGAGGTTTGCCATGACTAAGGTTGCGGTGCTCTATATTGCTACCGGCCAAATATACAGTGTTCTGGCCTACAAGTTTTTATGAGAGCGCTGAAAATATTTGTTGAAGGACTGCGAGGTACATTACTTTGTCTTTACCGATGCAGATGACCTGACCGGTGCGCCGCAAGGCCGGGTGCATATCTGTCCGCATTGCTCATGGCCGTTTGCGACATTGCGCCAGTTTGAGATATTTCTAAAGCAGGAGCAGGCGCTGAAAGCGTTCGACTATATCTTCTTTTTTAATGCAAATGCGCAGCTCATGCAGCCTGTAACGCAGGAAATGTTCCTGCCGCGGGCTGAAAAAAGGGGAAAAGTTGCTGGTCGTACAGCATCCTTCGTTCTATGCCAAGCCTAACTACGAGTTCACATATGACCGTAATCCCCGCAGTACAGCCTGCATTCCGTACGGAATGGGGCGGTATTATGTCTGCACGGTGTCAATGGCGGTACAGCCGAAAGCATTTCTGAAGCTTTGTCATACATTGGATGCATAAAAATGTTTCGCAAAAATGTCGTGCCCTGGGCATGATGAATCTCAAATCAATCGATATATCCTGTTCCGTAGGATATACGGGTGCTGTCCCCGGCCTTCTGCTATCGGAGGGACTGGAATCATCTGCCGTTTCCACCATTTGTCCTCATTCGCAGCAAGGCACGTTATCTGGACATTCCGGCGCTGCGCAAAAGGGATGCGCCGCGAGACAAAACTCGCCGGCAGCAGAGAGATGGAACCGCTTTGCTATGCGTGCCGCCCGCTGGACGCAGAACCACATTTTTCAAAAAAAAGGAATGACAATGAATGATACAAATTGGCAAAGCCGTGTGACACTGCTGGTCAACAGCTGTGATGCCTATGCAGATTTGTGGCAGCCATTTTTCACCTTGCTTACACGCTATTTTGTGCCGCTGCCGGATGAAATTTTGCTGAATACAGAAACAAAGGAATTTCATCTGGACGGTGTAAAAACTCCGCTGTGTGCACAGCAATGCCCCCCACCTATGGTGAGCGGATGACAGAGGCCTTGAAGCAGGTAAAGACCGAGTACACGCTGCTGCTGCTGGATGATTTTTTCTGCGTCAGCCGGTGGATATTGGGCGGCTGGAGGATATTGTCCGCTGGATGGATGCCGACAGGGATATTGTCTATTTTAACAGCGATGTGACAGAGGCTGTCTGCGATCTGGAAGTGGGGCGCTATCCCGGTTATCGCCGACTGCCTGCGGGCAACCGATATACGCTGAATCTGCAGGCTGCTGTTTGGCGTACAGAAAAATTTGCTGAATATTGGCAGCATAAGGTCAGCCCGTGGGACTGGGAAGAACGCTGTAATGTACTGACGGCAGCCATCCCGTGATAAGTTCTACTGTGTACTGAATGAGGAAGCGCGCTTTCTGGATTATAGCTACCGTAAGGGGCAGTGGATGGGAATCTGCCATGGAAAATGGGTCGAAGCGGATGTGGTTCCCCTTTTTGCCAAAGGGATTCAGGTGGACTTTTGCCAAACGCGGCTTTGTAGACCTGAACAATCGCCCGGCCAGTCTGAATAACGGGTGGACAGGGCAGAGCAGTATGCCCGCGTGCGGTCTTGCCTTGGCGTACAATACCTTCTTCCCTATTTCGTTTTCTGCCGCCGGTGCGAATTTGTACTCGTGGAAGAATCATTGTGCTGTGGATGAGGACTATTTCGACTATCTGCAGCGCAAAGCGGATCTACAAAACAAAACAGGCAAAAAGCTGCTTTTGGACCTATGCAGCGATAAAACCTCCGCCCCGCGGTTCAAAAACGCGGGCGGAGGTTTTATGGATTACCGATAATCAATCGGCAGTGTTGGCAAACCGTTTAAACTCCAATCGGCCAAATTCCCGTCTTGGAATTCGCAATACCCCTGTGCGGCGATCATGGCGCCGTTGTCGCCACAATTTCAGCTCGGGCAAAGACACGGGCACCCAGCTTCTGCGCGCCGTCATTGACGAGCTGGCGCAGGCGGCCGTTGGCGGCCACGCCGCCCGCTAAAACCACCTGTTGGGCGTTCGTGTCGGCTGCGGCGGCCAGCAGCTTTTTCGCCAAAATCTGGTCAATGCGCTCCTGAAAGCTGGCGGCCATGTCAGCCACATTTCACGGCCTGGCCCTTCTGCTCGGCGTTGTGGACCTCGTTGATGACGGCGGTTTTCAGGCCGCTGAAGCTCACATTGTACTTGCCGTCCACATGGGGCACGGCAGCTTGTACGCCTTGGGGTCGCCGCCGCGCGGGCAGCGGCGGCCACGCTGGGGCCGCCGGGGTAGGGCAGGCCCAGCGTGCGGGCAACCTTGTCATAGGCCTCGCCCGCAGCATCATCGACGGTGCGGCCTAAGATTTTAGTAGCGGCACCAGTCCTCGACCAGTACAATGTGGCTGTGCCCGCCGCTGGCGACGGGCACAAAACGGCGGCTTCAAATCCTGATGCGTTAAATAGTTGGCCGCAATATGCCCGCGCAGGTGATGCACCGGCACCAGCGGCTTTGTTTGCCGCATAGGCCAGTCCCTTGGCAAAGTTTACGCCGACCAGCACCGCGCCGATCAGTCCCGGCGCAAGGTCACGGCCACAGCGTCCACATCGGCAATGGTCATATTGGCGTCGGCCAGCGCCTTGTCAGCGGTGGCGCTGATATATTCCGCGTGGCGGCGGCTGGCGATCTCCGGCACAACGCCGCCGTAGAGCGCCTGCTCTTTGACACTGGTGGAGATAACGTTGGAGATGACCTTCCGCCCATCCTCCACAATCGCCGCCGCGGTTTCGTCGCAGGTGGACTCGATACCTAAAACATACATACAAAAACCTCTATGCGGGGGGCGGGCATGCCCGCCCGCAGGCGTTCTCGTGCTATTTTCCCGGAAAGCTGCAGCCTCCGTCAGGCTGCGGGCCGGTCATCCGGCTCCTACAGTTGTGCCGCTGTTTTTAATGGGCAGCAACCCATGTCTTGCCGGTGCCTACCTCGGTCGTCAGGGGGACGCTGTAATGCACAACGTTTTCCATTTCCTCTTTCAGGATGCGCTTTACCTCATCGCACTCTGCCTCGGGCGCCTCGACGATCAGCTCATCGTGGACCTGCAAAAAGCAGGCGGGCCTGCAGCTTTTCCTCGCGCAGGCGCTGCCAGACATGGACCATCGCCAGCTTGATGATGTCGGCGGCCGTGCCTTGGATCGGCGTGTTGCGGGCCATCCGCTCCCCGCTGGCGCGCACCTGAAAGTTGGAGCTGGCAAGCTCCGGCAGGGCGCGCGGCGGCGGCCGCACAGCGTTTCCACATAGCCCTTGTCGCTTGGCGTGGGCGATGCAGTCCTTCACTATAGCTGTCCACCTTCGGGAAGGTGTCAAGGTAGGTCTTTAAGAAAGCTGTCCGCCTCTTTGACCGAAATACCCAGATCCTTGCCTTAGCGAGTACGCGCCCTTGCCGTACATGATGCCGAAGTTGATCGCCTTGCTGGCGCTGCGCAGCTGCGGCGTGACCTCGCTCTCCGGGATGTGGTAGATCTTGGCGGCGGTCGAGCGGTGGATGTCCGCACCGTTCAGAAACGCCTGCTGCATGTGCTCATCACCGGTGATGTGGGCAAGGATGCGCAGCTCGATCTGAGATAGTCGGCGTCCACCAGCGTTTCACCCTCGCCCGCCACACAAAGTAGCCGCGCAGCCGGCTGCCCAGCTCGGTGCGGATGGGAATGTTCTGCAGGTTCGGTTCGGTCGAGGAGATGCGCCCGGTGCGGGCCTCGGTCTGGATAAAGGTCGAGTGTACCCGGCCATCGGCGGCCTCGGCGTCCAGCAGTCCGTCCACATAGGTGGACAGCAGCTTGGCGTAGGTGCGGTATTTTAAGATCTCGTCAATGACCGGGCTGTAGGGCGCAGGCTCTCCAGCGTTTCGGCATCGGTGGAGTAGCCGCGCGCCGTCTTTTTGCGCGGCGGCAGGCCCAGCTTGTCGAACAGCGCCTTGCCCAGCTGCTTGGGGCTGTTGACGTTGAACTCATAACCGACTTCTGTATAAATATTGTGCAGGATCCCGTCCAGCTCGCCCCGCAGGCTGTCGCCAAAGGCGCGGATACCGGCGGCGTCGATTGCAAAACCGATGCGCTCCATGTCCGCCAGCACCCGGGCCAGCGGCAGCTCATCTCGTCCAGCAGCTTGCGCTGGCCGCTCGTCCAGTGCGGCGGCAAGGGGTGTCGCAAAGGCCGGCCAGCACGCCCGCATCGGGGCGTCCTCACAGTGGAAGGCAGCGTGTACGCCGTACTCGGCGGCCAAAGACTTGACCTCATAGCCGCTGGCGGACGGATTCAACAGGTAGGCGGCCAGCTTGCCGTCAAAGCGCAGCGCCTTGCCGACGCCGCCGTGTGCAAGCGCCAGCCGGTAGAGGGGCTTGGCGTCAAAGGCCCAGATCTCGGCATCACCGTCCAGCAGGGCGGCCAGACGATCGGTGTCGGGCAGGTAGACCTCGCTGCCCCTGCACGAGATACCAGCTGCCGTCCCCGGTCTTGGTGACATTCTGCGCGGCGTAAAAGCGGCCCTCCAGCAGCAGCGGCAGGGGGGAAGGCTCCACTGCCTGTACCGGGGCGGCGTCGGCAGCCGCAGCGGGGGCGGCGCCGCTCTCCAGCCCCCAGCGGTCGACCAGCTTGTGCATTTCCAGCGCGGCCAGCAGCTGCGCGGCGGCAGCCGGCCGCCGGGGCGGCGGATATAGGCGTTGCAGGGTCGGTCTCAATGGGGGCATCCCGCGATGGTGCCCAGCATATAGGACAGGTCAGCCTTGTCGCGGTTGGCGGTCAAGCTTGGCGCGCTGGCCGGGCTTGACGGCCTTGTCCTCGATGTTGTCGTACACGCCCTGCAGGCTGCCGAATTTCGAGATCAGCGCCAGCGCGGTTTTTCGCCGATGCCCGGCACGCCGGGAATGTTGTCGACGAGTCACCCATCAGGCTTTTTACATCAATGAGCTGGGGCGGCTCAATGCCGTATTTTTCCCGGATGGCGGCGGGGTCCATGGGGATGGTCTCCTTGTTGGTCGCCAGCAGAACGGTCGTGGCATCGTCCACCAACTGCAGGCTGTCCCGGTCGCCGGTCGCCAGCAACGTGGTGCCGCCGGCAGCCTCACAGGCAGCAGCCAGCGTGCCTAAAATATCGTCAGCCTCCCAGCCTTCGGCCTGACCTGCACAAAGCCGAGGTCGGTCAGCAGCTCCTTCAGGACCGGCATCTGCTGGGCCAGCTCCTCCGGCATGCCGTGGCGGGTGGCCTTGTAGCCATCGTAGGCATTGTGGCGGAAGGTGGGGGCGCGCTCATCCCACGCGATGGCCACGGCATCGTCTTGTGGGCCGCCAGCAGATTCAACAGGATATTCTGGAAGCCGTAGATGGCGTTGGTGTAGCGGCCATCCTTGGTTGTCAGCAGCTTGATGCCGAAAAAGGCGCGGTTGACAAGGCTGTTGCCGTCCAGAACCATGAGTTTCATAAAGCTATTCTCCTTACAGACAATCTACATTTCAGTATACCACATTTGCGGAAAATATGGTAGAATAGATTACAAAAAGCCTTCCCCAAGGGGAAGGTGGCGCAAAAAGCGCCGGATGAGGGAGCGAACTTGCTGTGATAACCCGTGAACGGGTTGCGGTGGGAACGTCAGCAGGGCGTCGAGGACGCCCCCCCTACACCCGTAAGGGCGCATTCCATATGCGCCGAAGATTTAAAGCCTTGCCGCAACTCTGCACGGGCGGGCAAGTACGCCCCTACAACGCGATTTTTATAGAAAGGGCATATTTTATGCAGCTACGCAACCTACAAATCCCCGCAGGTGCGGTTTTTTGCACCGATGGCGGGGCTGACCGATGCGGCGTGCCGCCATTTGATGGCGGACCACGGCGCGGCCTGGACGTCAGCGAGATGGCAAGCGCCAAGGCGCTGACCTTCGGCGACTGCAAATCTCTGGAGCTTTTGCGGGACAAGCACCCCACGGCCTGTATGCCACCCAGCTTTTCGGCGCAGAGCCGGAAACACTGGAAAAGGCGATACTCTTTGTCCGGGAAAAGGGCGTCCCGGTTTGATATGCTCGACATCAATATGGGCTGCCGGCGCCCAAGATCACCGGCAGCGGCGCGGGCAGTAAGCTGCTGCTCGACCCACCGCTCTGCGGGCAGATGGTTGCCGCCGCCCGCCGCGCCCTGGGCGAGATACCCCCTGACCGTCAAGATGCGCATCGGCTGGGACGCCGAACACCTGACCGGCGTGGAGGTGGCGAAAGCAGTGCGAGGCCAACGGCGCGGACCTGATCGCCGTACATGGCCGCACGCGGGAGCAGATGTATATCCCACCTATCGACACGGCGGCGATCGCGGCCATCAAGCAGGCAGTCCGATCCCTGTGCTGGCCAACGGCGACGTGACCACCGCCAACGGTGCGCTTACCTTATTAAAAGAGACCGGCTGCGACGGCGTGATGATCGGCCGCGGCGCTGGGCGACCCATGGCTGTTTGAGCAGATCCGCGCGGCGATTTTGGGTGAGAACGCCCGCCCGAGCCGACGCTGAACCAGCGCATGAGCACCCCTGCGCGCGCAGATCTATGAAATGTTGCGAGGAAAAAAAAGGCGATGTGGGCCGCCATGCCGCAGGCCCGAGCCAGGCCATGCACTATATGAAGAGGGCCTGCGGGGGGCAGCCTCCCTGCGGCGCTACTGCTCCATGCTGGAGCATTTCACCGATGTGGACAAGCTCATCGATGCGGTGTACAAGCTGCAGTAATGTAGAGTAGGGCATGCCCGGCCCTTCCTCTTAAAATCTACCGCGCGTCAATTCATCCAGATTCTGCTCATAACAGGGCAGCATGTGCGCGATAAAATATTCTGCTTCAGGGGCAGCTCATGGCGTGCAGGGGCGTCCATCTGCTGGGTGCGGGCGGCCTCAAACTCGCGGTTGCCGCCGCGGTCCTCCTCAATGCGCTTTGATGATGGCCGAAAGCCGGTCTGCCGCCTTTAAAATCTTGCGCTCGGCATCGTTCAGCACGCTGCCGGTCAGCCAAAGGCCTGTGTCTCGGCCTGCAGCTCGGCGGGCTGCAGGCTGGCCATAACGCGCCAGGCGCTCTCATGCTCCACAGCCTTGTAGGCGGTGCGCAGGGGCATCGTTTTTTGTACTTGACGGGCGTGGGCATGTCGCCGGTCCCAGGATCTCCGGCGCATCGTGGTAGAGGGCGGCTGTGGCCACAACCTCGGGCCGCAGGGCTGCGCCAGTGCCGGTGCAGCTTTTGCCGATCAGGCAGAGCGTGTGCGCCAGCATCGCCGTGTCGGCGGTATGCTCGCTCAGCGATTCGGCCCGGTGCTGCGCATCAGGCTCCACCGTGTAATGTATTTCATGCGGCTGAACAGCGCACTGAACGGATAGGTTTTCATCTTCACTTGACCTCCGGTTTTGTGGTATACTGGGGTTGCTTTCAGTATACCACAACTTTTTGAAATGTGAGGCCCCATAAAGGGTACTATGAAAAAATCTGATAAAAATCGAATTACTGGCGGGTGTTCGCGCTCTGCTTTTTAACGGCGGTGCTGCTGTTTTTGCCGCACTGCATCATAGATGCGGCTGCGGGCGGCGGGTATTTCCACTATGCAGGGGACTTTAACGACCAGCAGATCAACTTTTACCAGTACGCCAACGCCTTTGTCAAGCAGGGGGGCACCTTCAGCTGGGCTACCGATCTGGGCAGCGGGTTTGTAAACTCCTACTCGTTCTATCTTTTGGGCAGCCCGTTTTCTGGCTGTCGCTGGCGGTGCCTGCGCGGCTTATGCCGTGGGCGATGGTGCCGCTGCTCTGCCTGAAAATCGCGGTGGCCGGGGGCGGCGGCTACCTTTGGGCGCGCCGCTGGGTGCGGGACGAAGGCTGGTCGATGCTGGCCGGCTGCCTGTATGCCTTCTCCGGTTCACGGTCTACAACATCTTCTTCAACCACTTTCTGGATGTTGTGGCGCTCTTTCCCTACCTGCTGGCCGCGCTGGATGACGCCGTCCATCGACGGCAAAAAGGTCGCTTCCCGTTCTGGGTGGCGGTGAATCTGCTCAACAACTACTTTTTTTTTGCCGGGCAGGCGGTGTTTCTCATCATCTACTTTTTTCTGCGCATGCTGGCAGGGCGGCCTACAAAATCGGCCCCCCGCCGTTTGCCGCCCTGGCGTGGGAGACCCTGCTGGGCTGTGCCATGGGCTGCGTGCTGCTGCTTCCCATGCCGGGCTTTCGCTGCAAAACCCGCGCACCATCGACCCATTCAACGGCATACGGCTACCTGGTCTACGGCAAGGCCCAGCAGTACGGGGCCATTTTTTACAGCCCTTTCTGATGCCCGACGCCCCTACTTTAAGGATATGTTTCAGGAAGGCATCCTCAAACATACCAAGCATGACGGCCTATCTGCCGGTGGTGGGCGCTGCGGGCGGGCTGGCCTTCTGCCGCACGCAGGACCGCCACCCCTTCACCTACATTTTAAAGGTGTGCGTGGTCTGCGCCTTTGTGCCCATGCTGAACAGCGCGTTCTACGCCCTCAATTCCAGCTTTTACGCGCGATGGTACTATATGCCGATCCTGGTGCTGTGTGGCGCCACCTGCGTCGCTCTGGCACGGCCCACCTGGCCGAGGCAGCCTGCCGCGCGCCTTTGGGCTGACGACCGTTCATCACGCTCGGCGGCGGCGTTCGGCCTGGTGCCCAATACCGACAGATGACGGCGTGACCACCCTCGGCGTGCTGGAGGAACCTGCCCGGTTCTGGGCCATCCTCGGCGTATCGGTGCTGGGATTGGTGATCTTCGGCGTGCTGTGGCATTTCTGCCGCCGAAGCGGCGGTGGGGCGCGATTCTGACCGCCGCCGTGCTGGGCTTCAGCCTTGTGTACGGCTGCGCTGCATCTCTCCCGACGAAATACGCCCAGTGGGATGTGGACGGCAACCTTATTGCCGAGACATACGACTCCGCCGATGCGGTCGCGGCCGCCCCTGCCGGACGATGCCTTCTACCGGATCGATGCCTACGGCGCGCACAACAATCTGGGGCTGTGGTTCGACCGCAGCTGCCTGCAGTTTTTCAACTCGACCGTAGCCCCGAGCATCATGGAGTTTTACCCGCTGTGGGCGTCAAGCGCGATGTCAATTCCAAGCCGGATGCTGCCAACTACGCGCTGCGCGGCCTGCTCAGCGTGCGCTATACGCTGACCGCCCGTGACAAGGTGAGCGACTGGGAGAAACAGGCCCTTTCATTGGACAAAATACGCCGAGACCGATGCCTATCTGATTTATGAGAATGAAAAACTGGGTGCCGATGGGCTTTACCTATGACTACTTATGTGACCGCCGACCAGCTGGAGCGGGTGGGGAGGAGGAGCCGCGCTCAGATCCTTTGCCGCGCGCTGCTGCTGGATGAGGACCAGATCTCGGCCTTCGGCAGCCTGCTGCGCCCCTGCCCGATGCGGAGCTGACCCGCGCAGCGCAGGAGAACTATGCCGCCGACTGTTGCCGACCGCCGCGGCTGCCGCCGTGGCAGGTTACCGCCACAGAACCGGCTTTACCGCCAAAACCGACTATGATACCGATGCGCTGGTGTTTTCAGCGTGCCCTATGACGATGGCTTCACCGCCGCTGTCAACGGCGAGCCAGCCGCCATCGAAAAGGTCGATAACGGCATGATGGCCGTGTATGTGCCCGCCGGGGAAAATGAGATAGAATTTACCTACCATACGCCGGGGCTGAAGATTTCGGCGGCAGTCCAGTGCCGCGGCACTTGCAGTGTATGGAGTGTATTTGGGAATTTTGAGGAAGAAAAGGGGCATAACGGCAAATGCGGCGCGAAAGCGAAAGTTTGCAATAGAGGCAAACGACCCGGGCGTCGAGGACGCCGCCCCACAACTGGATAAAAAGGAGTTCTAAAGGCACAGTGCGGTGGCCTGAGGGAGGCCGCCCACCGGGCATACCATCAGGGCTGCAGCCTTCCCCCTGACGGCGCGGGCGGGCAGGTGCCCCTATGCACATCCTGTTCCCCACTGCGGGGTTCGGGGGAACCCCGACTCCAAAAAAGATGGAGCAAGGCCAGTAGGCGTTAAGCGCGAACAGTAATACTGCGTTCGCGTAGCCGGAGGGCCTTGGTGACTTCCTTCGGGGGTCTTGGGGGCGTGCAGCCCCCGGCCCCGTCCGCTGCGTCGCAACAGCGGCAATTTTCTTTTGGTTCTTTCTTTTTGTTGGCAAAAGAAAGAATAACCCTCCTGCCGTTAAAACTTTAGCCGAAAAGGAAAAACCATGCCAAACCATGCTGAACAATTAGCACAAGAACTGAACCTGAGCGTCAAAAACGTGCAGGGCGCGATTGAACTGATCGACCAGGGCAATACGATCCCGTTTATCGCCCGCTATCGTAAGGAAGCCACGGGCTCGATGGATGACCAGGTCCTGCGTGACCTCGGAGACCGCCTCGAATACCTCCGCGGCCTCGATAAGCGCAAGGATGAGGTCACGTCCTCCATCACCGAGCAGGGCGCCATGACGCCCGAGCTGACCGCAGCCCTGACCAAGGCCAAAACGCTGGCCGAGGTCGAGGATCTTTACCGCCCCTACAAGCCCAAGCGCAAGACCCGCGCCAGCATCGCCAAGGCTCGCGGGCTGCAACCGCTGGCCGATGCGATTTTGAAGCAGGACGCCGCGTTCGACCCTGAAAAGCCGCCGCCGCGGACCTCAACGATGGAAGTCCCGATGCCGCCGCTGCGCTGGCGGGTGCCAAGGACATCATTGCCGAGGCTGTTTCCGATGATGCCGCCTGCCGCGCCGAGCTGCGCCGCTACTACCGCGCGTTTGGCCGCATCGCCAGCGCCAAGGCCAAGGACGAGGACAGCGTCTACGCCCAGTATTACGACTTTGCCGAGCCGCTGAACAAGATTCCCCGGTCCACCGTGTGCTGGCGCTGGACCGCGGCGAGCGGGAGGGCTTTTGAAGGTCAGTATTCAGGTGGATGCCGAGCGTGCCGCCGGGGCATCGTGAGCCTGGATGTTCGCCCGCAAAAAAGACCGGCGGTGCCAGTGCCCAGCTGGTGGAAGAAGCCGCTCTGGCGATGCCTACAGCCGCCTGATCCACCCCAGCCTGGAAAACGAACTGCGGGTGAACTTTCGGACGCCGCTGCTGAGGGTGCCATCCATGTCTTTGGCGACAACCTGCGCCAGTTGCTGCTCCAGCCGCCCATCCGCGGCAAAACCGTCATGGGTCTGGACCCCGGCTACCGCATGGGCTGTAAAGTGGCGGTGGTGGACGGCACCGGCAAGGTGCTGGATACCAACGTGGTATACCCTGTGCCGGAGTTCAAGCGCGTTGACCAGGCAAAAAGACCATCAAATCGATGGTTCTCAAAAACGGCGTTGAGGTCATGGCCATCGGCAACGGCACCGCCGGCCATGAGAACCGAAGAATTCGCCGCCCAGGTCATCCGGGAACTGGGCGACGAAAAAACTGCACCTGCAGTACATGGTCGTCAGCGAGGCAGGCGCGTCGGTCTACTCTGCCAGCAAGCTGGCTGCCGAGGAGTTCCCGGAATACGATGTCAACCTGCGCAGCGCCGTTTCCATCGCCCGCCGCTTGCAGGACCCGCTGGCAGAGCTGGTGAAGATCGATCCCAAGGCCATCGGCATTGGGCAGTACCAGCACGATATGCCCCAAAAGCGCCTGAACGGACGCTGGACGGCGTGGTGGAGGACTGTGTGAACAGGTGGGCGTTGACCTGAACACCGCCAGTGCGCCGCTGCTGCGCCGTGTGGCGGGCGTCAGCGCTGCCACGGCCAAAATATCGTCGCCTGGCGTGAGGGAGGAGGGGCTTTCACCTCCCGTGCCCAGCTGAAAAGGGTCAAGGGCCTCGGCCCCAAAGCCTATGAGCAGTGCGCGGGCTTCCTGCGCCTGCCCGAGGCCAAGAACCGCCTGGACGCCACCGCTGTCCACCCCGAAAGCTACCCGGCCGCCAAGGCCCTGCTGGATGCCTGCGGCTACACCACTGCCGAGATCGGCAGCGACAAACTGGCGGGTTTGCCTGCCGCCGTCAAGGCTAAGGGGCGCCAGGAACCTGTGTGAGACGCTGGGCATTGGCGAGCCGACACTGAACGACATCGTGGCCGAGCTGTAAGCCGGGCCGCGACGTACGCGACAGCCTGCCCAAGCCCCTGCTGCGCAGCGATGTCATGAGCCTGGAAGATCTCAAGCCCGGCATGGAGCTGACCGGCACCGTGCGCAATGTCATCGACTTCGGTGCGTTCGTTGATCTGGGCGTGCACCAGGACGGCCTTGTGCATGTCTCCCAGATCAGCGATAAGTTCATCAAGCATCCCAGCGAGGTGCTGAAGGTGGGCGATATTGTCAGAGTGAAGGTTTTAAACGTGGATACCGCCAAAAAGCGCATTGCCCTGACGATGAAGGGCCTGCATTGACCCTTTGCATGGAAAAAGAAACTAAAAATTTGTACATCTGTTGCAATGCGGAAAAATCTGCCGCCTGTTTGTTGTGCCGAACATGCAAACAAACTGCGCAAAAAATAAGCGAAAATATTGTAAAACTATAAAAATAGATGGGCAAAAGCATAAAAATCGTGTAAACAAATGCCCCAAATCTGTTAAAACTGTAGCAAAGTCACCAAAACCAAAAATGAAGATTTGACGTTTCTGTGCAGGAAATGGAAAAAAATCGGCTTTGTGCATATTACACAAACCAAACGGGAACAATTATGCTATAATGCACAATGCAAGGACGGAGAACCGAGCTGGATACTCATACCGCAGAGCTGCACGCCCGGTTCCCGCCCGGACACCGGTGCTGAAGATGCAGCAGATTGCGTGGGATTATTTCGGAGGTCATTTATTATGGTGAAACAAGTCAAGGTTTCCAATTTTACTGAGGTCAAGGGAATCGTGTCTGCTGCCGCCAAGTGCTATAACGATGTCGGCGTGCATGACATGAAGGGCAGCATCGCCGATGCCAAGAGCATTCTGGGCATGATGAGCCTGGATTACAGCCACCCCGTCAAGATCGTCTGCGAGGACGAGCATGACCTGAATCGCATCGTCAATGCGATCAAGCAGTAAAAAGCAAACCGACCGCCCTGCAGCAATACGCCGCAGGGCGGTTTTTTGTTGGTGCAAAGGCGTTCCGCGGGGAAGGCAAGGAGCGCATCACGCCGCTGCGTAAAATTTTCTGAAAATAGGAACTTTGAAACGAGAGAAAACAAGAGCATTTAAGAGTATTTGAGAGCAAGCACAGAATAAATTAAAATTCTTGCCAAAAACCGTTGACTCTGCACGGCTTTTCTGCTATAATCACACTTGCGCGAAAAAAAGCGCCGCCAAAGCTGTTAAATACCGTTACAAGACGGACGTGTTACTTTCTTCAATGGAGGTTCCTACTATGAGCACGACTCTCCGCTAAGCCCGCTGAAATGGCTGACCGCAAGTGGTATGTGATCGACGCCGCCGGCAAACCCCTCGGCCGCGTTGCTGCCAAGGCTGCTGTCATCCTGCGCGGTAAGAACAAGACCACCTTTACTCCTAACGTTGACTGCGGTGACCACGTCATCATCATCAACTGCGCTGAGGCTGTCCTCACCGGCAAGAAGATGGAGAAGAAGTTCCATCGCACTCACTCCGGCTGGATCGGCGGCCTGAAGGAGACCCAGTACAAGACCCTGATGGCTGAGAACAGCGACAAGGCTATGACCTACGCTGTCAAAGGGCATGATTCCCTCAACACCATCGGCGCCAAGGCTATGACCCGCCTGCACTGCTACAAGGCTGCTGACCATGCCCATGCTGCTCAGAAGCCCGAAGCTGTTGAGATTTGAGTGAGGAGGCAATAGAAGATGTACGAAACCAAACCTTATTTCTACGGCACCGGCCGTCGTAAGCATTCCGTTGCCCGCGTTCGCGTTTTACAACGGCACCGGCAAGATGACCATCAACGGCCGCGACATCAACGATTACTTTGGTCTCGAGACCCTGAAGCTGCTCGTCAACAGCCCCTGGTCCTGACCGAGAACGAGGGCAAGTTCGATGTCGTCGTCAACGTGGTTGGCGGCGGCTGCGCAGGCCAGGCTGGCGCTATCCGCCACGGCCTGTCCCGTGCCTTGCGCAGTTCAACCCCTGAGCTGCGCCCGGCCCTGAAGAAGGCTGGCTTCCTGACCCGCGATC
>VOFG01001221.1_pt1 | contig 27087 bp, 33 predicted proteins | sample 5384171 | NCBI WGS metagenome assembly VOFG01 (sample SAMN12384726, study PRJNA508395) | human gut metagenome | isolation source: healthy gut F | host: Homo sapiens | reverse complement strand
GCCGTCGTGCAGGCTGAAGCGCGGCTTGCCGTCGTTCTTTTTGAGCATTTCGTGGTACAGGTCCATGTCGTACCAGCGCTGGAGCATCTCGGGCTCCCGCTTGGCAAGGCCGGCGCGCATGGGAAAGTCTGTTTTCGGCAGATTGATCGTGGCGTTGAAATCGTTCTTGGACATGGTTCTATCTTTCTCCTCTCAGAGTTGTATTTCCATCAAAAATTGCGCAGGGCGGTACGGCACCGGCCGTCCCGCCCTGGTTGATTGCATGTTCACTCAGCTGTTATGCAGGAAGTGATAAAGCTGCGTGGCGTCATCTGCTGCACTGTCGGCCGCGGTATCGTCGGCCTCCACCGGCTGCGCCTCCACAGGGGCGGCGGACACGTGGGCTGCTTGCGCGGCTGCTCGACGGCCGGAGCTTCCGGCTGCGCGGGCTCGGACACCGGCTCGGCCGGGGCTACGCTCACGCTTGCCGGCTGCGCAGCAGGCTGCGCGGCCGCGGTTTTCGCCCCGGAGAGCTTATCCAGGTACTCGAGCTGATTCAGGCACAGATTACGCACATCTTCCAGAAATTTTGCGCAGGACGTTTTGGCGGTGAGGAGCTTGGCTTCCTCATTGGCGGTTTCGTGCTGGAGGCCGCCAAGTATTCGGTCGGACGTGTTCTTGGCCTCGCCGAGTATCTTGTCGGCGCGGGCCTGGGCATCGTCCTCTATCTGCTTGCCGACCTTCTGGGCCGACAGTATGGCCAGACGCATGGCGTCTTCGCTGGCGCGGTACTCTTCTATCTTATCGACCAGCACCTTCATCTTGCCCTTGAGCACGGCAACTTCCTTCTGCGCGTTGGCAAGCTCGGTGGCCACTTCTTCCTGATAGTTCTGCACGGCGGCCATGTCGTATCCGCCGAACATCGCTTTTTCAAACGTTTTTTCCCGAATATCCTGAGGAGTCATGTTGGATAGTCCTCCATTCTTTCTATAGGTGTACTACACGACGGGCGCTGCAGAGACAGTATGCCCGGATTTACAGATGAACTCGCCCGACTCCATGTCGTCGAGCTGGTCGCCCATGAGGTCGACATTGAACGGCGTGATGATATACGTCGCGCTTGCCACGCGGCGGATCTTGCCGTCCTGCGCGTAGGCGACGCCGGACAGAAAAGTCGATCAGCCGGCGGGAGATGCCGGATCGGTCTTTTCCAGATTGAGGAGCACGGCGCGGCGATCGCGCAGATGGTCCGCGATCTCTCCGGCCGCGGCCTCAAACTGCTTCGGCGTGGCGAGCACGACCTTGAGCTGGCCGCCGCTGTTGAGGTTGACGACCTTGTCGGCCACGCGGCTGTCGCCTCTCGGCGCATAGCTCGGCGCGGGGCGCTCCGGCTCCGTCGGCTCGTCGTGCACGAAGGTGCTCCTTTTTCGGCGCGGGCGCCGGGCGGCGGGGTGCCGCAGCCGGACGCGCCTGCGCCGGACGGGCCTGTGCCGGGCGTGCCGGCGCGGGCTCTTCCGCGACCGGAATTGCTTCATCCTCATCATCGAAAAACTCGTCGTCGTCATCATACGGACGAGTCATTTTTTTCAGTTCATCCAAAAATCCCATTCGGACCCCCCCTTTTACGTGCCGGCGGCTGCCGTGCCGCTGCACTGATCTCTGCGGAGTGTGCCGAAGCGGCGCTCAGTGCCGGGAATAATCCCGCGCGCCAAAGAATCGACGAGCCGACGCGCACCATGTTCGCACCGGCGGAAATGGCGTCTTCAAAGTCTCCGCTCATACCCATGGACAGAAAGTCCATAAAAACATTATCGTATTTTTTTCTGCCGATGTCAACAAAAAGCTCATGCATTTTCGCAAAATATGCATGATTTCCGTCGGAAGTTTCTGCCACGGGCGGGATCGCCATCAGGCCGCGCACGCGAATATGCGCGCAGCCGGCGGCCGTTTCCAGCAATTCCGGCAGAGCGGCGGGGTCCACGCCGCTCTTGGCGGCCTCGCCGCCGATGTTCACTTCCAGCAGGATGTCCTGCACGATGCCCTGCCCGGCCGCGCGCTTTTCGATCATGGCCAACAGCTCGGGCGAGTCCACCGACTGGATGAGATCGACCTTGCCCACGACCTGCCGGACCTTGTTCGTTTGCAGGTGGCCGATGAAGTGCAGCGGCGCGCCGGTGTAGGCGTCCTGGGCGAGCTTTTCAGTCATTTCCTGCACGCGGTTCTCGCCGCAGGCGTCGATCCCGGCGGCGACGGCTTCGCGCACGCGCGCGGCGTCGTTCATCTTCGTTGCGGCCACGAGCGTGATGTCGGCGCCCGTGCGGCCCGTAGTGCGGGCGGCGGTGTCGATGCGCGCGCGGATGGCGGCAATGTTTTCGGCAATGGTGCTCATAGTGGGTGGCGCCTCCTTATTTCACGACCTGCCCGTTGGACAGGCCCTTGCCGGTGACGACGATCTCGTTGCCGGCGCGCAGGGCGTTGCTCTCCGTGCTCTGGGCGACGAGACAGTAGTCGTCGGTCTGATAGATGATCTCGATCGGTTTTTTCTCCAGCTGTGCCGCCGTGACGACGTAGACGAACGCCTGCCCGTCGTCGTCCATATGCACGGCCTTGAGCGGGACGCGCAGGCCGGTGTGCTCGCTGTAGACCACGTCGGCCGTCGCCTTGCGCATGGCCAGCGTGTCGGAAAGCGCGGCGTTGCACGCGAACACAACGGCGACCTTGCCGTCGCTGTCCGGCTCGCTCTTGCTCAGCACGGTCGCCGAGACGGTGCCGGTGTAGTGCTGCGGAAAGTCGAGCGTGGCGCTGCCGCCCAGATTCAGACGGTCGGCGTCGGCCTTGTTCATGACGGAGGCAAGTACCACTTTTTCGCCGTGACGAGCTTGCCGATCGCGTTGGCGGGCGTGGCAGGGGTCGTGCGCTCGAGCGCGTCCACGCCGTCGGGCGTGAGGTTTTCGAGCATGTCCGGCGTGAGCGATTCGTATCCGTCGGTCGTGGACGTGAACAGGCCCGCGGCCGGGGCCGTGATGCTGCCGCGGCCTGCGCCGGCGTTTTCGAGCTGGTGCAGTTCGGCATTGAGCGCGTCGAGGTCGCCCTGCGAGACGGTGCCGGTCGTGGAGCCGAAGAGCAGGGAGCTGAGATTCATGCAGATGTCATCCAGCTCCGAGGTGCTGCCGGCGGAGACGGCGGCATTGAGCTGCAGGATGGCGCTGTGCACATCGCTGTCGCGGTCGGACGCGCCGGAGGCGCTGCCCGCGCGTGAGAGCAGGCTCGAGACGTAGGCGATCTCTTTTTTTAGCTCGCGGGCGCGGCTGGCGCTGTCGAGCGCGGCCTTGGAGTCCACGCCGATGGCGAGCTCGCCGCCGCTTGCGACCTCCTTGCCGTCGTCCACGGACAGGGACAGAAATTCCTTGTCCGAGGCGATGACCTGCTCCTCGCGCACGACGATGCCGCTGGCTTGCCCGCTCTCGCTGACGGTCACGAGCACCGCCGGGGCGGTGGCGTAGGATTGCTGCGTCGAGCGAAACAGGTACACGCCCAGATACACGAGCATGGCCGCGAAGAGCACGAACATGGCGATGTTCGTGAAGGTATTCGTTTTCTTCAAATCCGGCCCTCCTTTCGGCGGGGGGCGGCGGGGAGATCAGCCCTGCAGCTCGAGTGAGACCGGCCGCGCCGGGGCGACCGTCGAGATCGCGTGCTTGTAGATCATCTGCTGCCGGCCGTCGGCGTCGATGAGCACGACGAAGCTGTCAAAGCTGCGTACAACGCCGCGCAGTTGAAACCCGTTCATGAGAAACAGGGTCACGGGGATCTTTTCCCGCCGGATGTAGTTGAGGAATGCGTCCTGAAGGTTCTGTGTCTTTTGCATGATCGCCGCTCCTTTGGCCGGAGCGGGTACACATTCATTCATCATAGCACAATCTGCCGCTCCGTGAAATAGTGAATTTATACAAATCCGGTAGAAATAGCAGTTTCCTCCGGATTTGTACAGGCCACTATTCTATACCGCGGCCGGATAAGAATTGCGTCGAAAGGCGGCACGCCCGGTCCATGACCGGCGTTTTTTCGTGCCGGAGCCAGAACAGGTCTTGATCGCGCCGCAGCCACGTGAGCTGGCGCTTGGCATAGCGCCGGGAGGCGAGCTGGATGGCGGCCACAGCGTCCTGCGGCGATGCTCGCCCTGTACGGCGGCGACGGCCTCCTTGTAGCCGATGGCCTGCATGGCCGTGCAGTCAGCCGGCACGCCGGCGGCCAGCAGCGCGCGCACCTCGTCAAACAGGCCCTGCTGCACCATGATGTCTACGCGCCGGTCGATGCGGTCGTAGAGATCCTGCCGGACGGCGAAATCGAGCGCGATCTTTGCCGCGTCGTACCGCGGCGGCACGGCGCGGGTCTCGGCGTCGTGCTGCGTGATGGTCTTGCCCGTGAGGATGTAGACCTCCATGGCGCGCACGATGCGCTTCTTGTCCGCGGGGTGGAGCCTGGCCGCCCGCTCGGGGTCGACCTTGCGCAGCTCGCCGAGCAGGCCCTCGCCGCCGATCTCGTCATAGCGCTCGCTCAGCTCCTGCCGCAGCGCGGTGTCGGCCGTGCCGTCGGCGAACGTGCGCCCGGCGATGAGCGAGTCGATGTACAGCCCCGTACCGCCGACGACGATCGGCAGTTTTCCCCGCGCGAGAATATCGTCCACGCAGGCGGCCGCCTGCGCCGCATAGCGCGAGACGGAGTAGTTTTCCGCGGGGTCGGCGATGTCGATCATGTGGTGCGGCACGCCCTGCATCTCTTCCGGCGTGGGCTTGGCCGTGCCGATGTCCATGCCGCGGTAGATCTGCATCGAGTCGGCCGAGACGACCTCGCCGCCCAGGCGCTGCGCGAGCGCCACGCCGAGCGCGGTCTTGCCCGAGGCGGTCGGGCCGGTGATGACGACAAGTTTTGGCTGCATCGTGGCAGTCTCCTTTCCGTGAGGGAGAATTCAAAAAGATTATGTTGAAAAGTATTAGAAATGTGTTAGAATGAAAGCACATTCCCCAGTTTTCAGGAAGGTGAACCCATGAAGATCAAAATTTCTGCCGACAGCACGTGTGATCTCTCGCCGGAGCTGATCGAGCGCTACCACATCGGCATCACGCCGCTGTACATCATCCGCGGCGAGGAGACCCTGCGCGACGGCATCGACGTGCACCCGAGGAGCTCTACGAGTACGCAAATGCCACGGGCAAGCTCTGCAAGACCGCGGCGGTGAACGTGTCGGACTATCTGGCGTACTTCGCCGCGTGCCGGGAGGAATATGACGCCGTGATCCACTTCACGATCTCGAGCGACATGTCCGCCTGCTACCAGAACGCCTGCATCGCGGCTAAGGAGTTTACGAACGTCTACCCCGTGGACTCGCGCAACCTCTCGACCGGCATCGGCCACCTGGTGCTCGACGCGGCCGAGATGGCCGAGCAGGGCATGGACGCGGCCGACATCGCATCGGCGCTGGAGAAAAAGCGCGAGAAGCTCGATGTCAGCTTCGTGATCGACACGCTGGAGTATCTCAAGCGCGGCGGCCGCTGCTCGGCGCTCGTGGCCATGAGCGCCAACCTCCTGCACCTCAAGCCGTGCATCGAGGTCAAGGACGGCAAGATGGGCGTCGGCCACAAGTACCGCGGCAAGCTCGAAAAGTGCTACGTGCAGTACATCGAGGAGCGGCTCAAGGGCCGCGACGACATCGACTGCCATCGCATCTTCATCACGGACTCCGGCTGTGACGAGGCCACGTGGCGGGAGCTCGAGCGTGTCGTGCGCGCGTGCCAGCCGTTCGAGGAGGTCATCCACACGCGGGCCGGCTGCACGGTGTCGAACCACTGCGGACCCGGCTGCATGGGCATTTTGTACTATCACAAGTAAACGAAGCTGTGCAGGCTGACAGGGAGCGCGTTCCGGCGCTCCCTGCTTCTTTTTTAAACAATGCGCTTGAAGAGCTTGTCCAGCTCCCGGCGCGTGAGCGTCACGGCGACGGGGCGGCCGTGCGGGCAGTATTTCACCTCGCCCGCGCACACCGCGTCCGCCAGACGCAGCAGCTCCTCGGGTTCGGTCTGCCAGCCGGCCTTGATGGCAGCCTTGCACGCCACGGTCTTGAGCACCTCGTCGCGCACGGATTGCGCGTCCATGTGCGCGCCGTGGCGCAGCTGCGCGCAGATCTCCTCGAGCGCGGGCAGTGCGTCCGCCGCGTCGAGCTGCGCGGGCACGCCGCGCAGAATGTAATCATTGCGGCCGAACGGCTCGAGCGTGAAGCCGAGCTCCGCGAGCACGTTGCCGTACTGCTGCAGCACGTCGGCATCGCTCGCGTCCGGCGTGAAGGGCAGCGGCTCGAGCAGCGTCTGCGACGGGATGTCGGCAGGGCTCTGCCGCAGGCGGTCAAAGTTGATGCGCTCATGCGCCGCGTGCTTGTCAATGAGGATGAGCGTCTCGCCCTTTTCGACGAGGATGTACGTGTGCATCGCCTCGCCGATCAGGCGGGCGGGCGGCTCGGCCGGGGGCGCGGCGCTCTCGAGCGGGGAGGGCGTTTCCGCCTCCGGCTCGATGGCGGTCTGCACGATCTGCGCGGCCGGCATAGCCGGCTCGGGTGCGGCCGGTGTGGCCGGTATGGGGCGCGCGGGCGCGGAAAACACCGGCGGCGGGGTCACGCGCGGCGCGGCGAAGGCCGACGCCGTCGGCGAGCGGAGCGCGGCCGTCTCCTCCGCCGGGGCGGCGGGGGCATAGGTGCGCGCGGGCGCAAATGCCGGCGCTGCGGGCGCGGCCGAGGCTGCTTTCGGCGCAGCCGGTACGAACGGGTCTGCCTTCGGCGCGGGCGCCGGTCTGGCAGCCGCCTTTGCCAGCGTGGTCACAGGCGCTTTTTCCGCTTCGAGCGCGGCGCGCGCGCCGTAATACACGGCGTCAAACACCGCGCGCTCGTGCGTGAACTTTACCTCGGTCTTGGCTGGGTGGACGTTCACGTCCACGGCCGCACAGCTGAGCTCCACATACAGCACGCACGCGGGAAAGCGGCCCACGAGCAGCGTGTTGCGGTAGGCCTGTTCGAGCGCGGCCTGCAGTGCGGCGGAGCGGATCCACCGGCCGTTGCAGAAGAAGTACTGCTGCGCGCGGCTGCCGCGCCCGGCGGCGGGCGAGGAGATGAAGCCGTGCACGCGCGCGCCGTCGGCCTCGCCCTCGCAGGGCAGCAGGCTCATGGCGAGGTCGCGCCCGAGCAGACTGTAGACGCAGCTGTCGAGCTTGTTGTCGCCGGGGGAGAAGAAGACCTCCTCCCCGTCGCGGATGCAGCGCACGGACACGTCCGGCCGGCCGAGCGCGCACCGCAGCGCGGCGGCGGCGCAGGCCGCGCCCTCCGCGCGGTCGGACTTCAGGAATTTGCGCCGCGCGGGCGTGTTGAAAAACAGGTCGCGCACGATCATCGTCGTGCCCTCGGGGCAGCCGGTCTCGTACATGTCCTGAATGTCGCCCGCGTCGAGCGTCATGTGCGTGCCGGATGCCGCGCCGCGCTGCCGCGTCGTGAGCGTGATGTGCGACACGGCGCTGATCGCGGCCAGCGCCTCGCCGCGAAAGCCCATCGTGCCGATGGCCTCGAGCCCCTGCTCGTCGTGCAGCTTGCTCGTCGCGTGGCGCAAAAACGCGATGCCTGCGTCCTCGGGCGCCATGCCGCAGCCGTCGTCCGTCACGCGCAGATACGTCGCGCCGCCGCCGCGCAGCTCCACCGTCACGGTGCGGGCCCCGGCGTCAAATGCGTTTTCCACCAGCTCCTTGACCACCGAGGCGGGCCGCTCCACGACCTCGCCCGCGGCGATCAGATCCGCCAGATGCGGAGAGAGAATTTGAATATCGGGCATCGTTTGCCCTCCTTTAAGTACAGTCCATGGGGCGCGTGCGCCCCGCGCGTATATTATAAAGGATTGTCATTGAAAATTCCACCGCGAAATGCTACAATGTTCTATCACACTTCAAATTTTATCCGGCCAGGCCGGACAGGCAGGAGCATTGCATGAGCTATCAGAGAACGGAGATCCCCGAATCGGACATCCAGCACCAGTTGGATATCTGCGCACAGCTGCGCGCGCACTTCACCGCCGGCGGCCGCCAGCCGCTGGCCATGGTCGATACCTACGGCTGCCAGCAGAACGAGGCCGACAGCGAAAAGCTGCGCGGTTATCTGCGCGCCATGGGCTTTGATTTCACACAGGACGAATTCGCGGCCGACGTCGTCGTCATGAACACCTGCGCCGTGCGCGAGCACGCCGAGACGCGCGTGTTCGGCAACGTCGGCGCGCTGACGCACACCAAGGCGCGCAACCCCAACCAGATCATCGCGGTCTGCGGCTGCATGGCGCAGCAGGCGCACGTGGCCGAGAAGCTGAAAAAGTCCTACCGCATCGTCGACCTCGTCTTTGGCCCGCACGAGCTGTGGCGCTTCCCGGAGCTGCTGCACACCGTCTGCACCGAGCACCGGCGCGTGTTCGCCATCGCGCCCGCGGACGGCAGCGTGGCCGAGGGCATCCCCCAGCAGCGCGACGGCAGCGTCAAGGCGTGGCTGTCGATCATGTACGGGTGCAACAACTTCTGCACCTACTGCATCGTGCCGTATGTGCGCGGGCGCGAGCGCTCCCGCCACCCGGACGAGATCGAGCGTGAGGCGCGCGAGCTTGTTGCGGCGGGGTATAAGGACATCACGCTCCTGGGGCAGAATGTCGACTCCTACGGCCGCGACCTTGACGAGGACGTGGACTTTGCCGACCTCATCCGGCGCATCAACGCCATCCCGGGCGACTTTGTCATCCGCTTCATGAGCAGCCACCCGAAGGACGCGACGGAAAAGCTCTTTCGCGCCATGGCCGAGTGCGAAAAGTGCGCGCACCAGATGCACCTGCCCGTGCAGAGCGGCAACGACCGCGTCCTGCACGCGATGAACCGCGGCTACACGCGCGAGAAATATCTGGCGCAGGTGGCGCTTGCGCGGCAGTACATGCCCGACCTTGTGCTTACGACGGATATCATCGTGGGCTTCCCCGGCGAGACGGACGCCGAATTTGACGACACGCTCTCGCTCATCGAGACCGTGCGTTATGACGCGATGTTTACCTTCATCTACTCGCCGCGCGTCGGCACGCCGGCGGCGCAGATGCCCGACCCCTACACCCGCGCGCAGAAGCAGGTGCGCTTTGACGCGCTCGTCGCGGCGGCCAACCGCATCTCGGAGGAAAAGCACCGCGCCTATGAGGGCAGCGTGCAGCGCGTGCTCGTCGACGGGGCCGACGGCCGGGGCGACCATCCGCTCACGGCGCGCACGAAGGGCGGCCGCCTCGTGCACATGCGCGGGGACGCGTCCCTCGTCGGGCGGTTCGTGGACGTGAAGATCACCGGAAGCAACACCTGGGCGCTCTATGGCGAGGAGGTATGACGCATGGCGGAACTGACGCCGATGAAGCGGCAATATTATGAGATCAAGCAGCGCAATCCCGATTGCCTGCTGTTTTTCCGGCTGGGTGATTTCTATGAGATGTTCGACGACGACGCGCGCCTGGCCGCGCGCGAGCTCGACCTCACGCTCACGACGCGCGACCGCAATGTCGAGGACCCGGCTGAGCGCACGCCCATGTGCGGCGTGCCGTACCACTCGGCCGAGGCGTACATCGGCCGCCTGATCGCCAAGGGCTACAAGGTGGCCATCTGCGAGCAGCTGGAGGATCCCGCGCTGGCCAAGGGGCTGGTCGACCGGGATGTCATCCGCATCATCACGCCCGGCACGGTCACGGCCTCGTCCATGCTCGAGGAGAACAAATCGAACTACCTCTGCGCGGTGTACCTCAACGCGCAGTCCGGCGGCACGGCGTTCTGCGACCTCTCGACGGGCGAATTCTGCGCCGCAAACTACCCGGCCGACGCCGTGAGCCACATCCTCAACGAGCTCGGCCGCTTCGCTCCGCGCGAGGCCGTGTGCGCCGACGCGGCGGCGGAAAATGACGACATCCGCACCTTCCTCACCAAGCGTCTCGGCAGTCTGGTCGAGGCGGGTGGCGACCGGTTTGAATACATGGCGGCGGCCGCGCGTGTGTGCGAGCAGTTCGATGTGCAGAGCACGGACGAGCTCGGCCTCGGCGAGGCGCCGGCGGCTGTGTGCGCGGCCGGGGCGCTGCTGGCCTACCTGCACGAGACGCAAAAGTGCGACCTCGGCCACATCCGGCGGCTGGAGCTGCTGGGCGACGACCATTACATGGAGCTTGACTACACCACGCGCCGCAATCTGGAGCTGACGGAAAACCTCCGCTCCGGCGAAAAGCGCGGCAGCCTCCTCTGGGTGCTTGACAAGACGAAAACGCCCATGGGCGGCCGCCTGCTGCGCGCATGGGTGGAGCGCCCGCTGCTCAGCCCCGTGCAGATCCGCCGCCGCCTCGGCGCGGTGGAGGAGCTGGTGGGCGACAACGTCCTGCGCGGCGAGCTGATCCGCTGCCTGCGCGAGATCGGTGACATGCAGCGCCTCGTCTCCCGCGCGGTGTACGGCTCGGCCAACGGGCGCGACCTGCACGCGCTGGCCCTGTGCTGCGCGCAGCTGCCGAACCTGACGGCGCTGCTCCGAGACGTGCACAGCGCGGCCCTGCGCGACATTGCGCAGATGGACACGCTCGCCGACCTCTGCGCGCGCATCGACCGCGCCATCTGTGACGAGCCGCCGTTTTCCGTGCGCGAGGGCGGCATTCTCCGCACGGGCTACAGCGAGGAGGTCGACCGCCTGCGCAACGTGCGCGATCACGGCGCGCAGACCGTCGCCGAGCTCGAGCAGCGCGAGCGCGAGCGAACCGGCGCCAAAAAGCTCAAGGTCGGCTACAACAAGGTCTTCGGCTATTACATCGACATTCCGAACAGCGCGGGCGTCACCGAGCTGCCGGAGGACTATATCCGCAAGCAGACGCTGGTTTCGAGCGAGCGCTATTTCACGCGCGAGCTCAAGGACCTCGAGAACACGCTCCTGACGGCGCGCGAGCGCATCGCGGAGCTGGAGTATTCGCTCTTCAACGAGGTGCGCCAGCTCGTTGCGGGCGAGGTCGCGCGCGTGCAGGCGGCGGCGGACGCCGTGGCCCGGCTCGACGCGCTGTGCTCGCTGGCAGAGACGGCGGTGAAAAACCACTACGTCTGCCCCGAGGTCGATCCTCTCGCGCACACTCGACATCCGCGAGGGGCGCCACCCCGTCGTGGAGCAGGCGCAGAAGGACAATCTCTTTGTCCCGAACGACACGTTCCTCAACGACGCGGACGACCGCGTCGCCATTGTGACCGGGCCGAACATGGCCGGTAAATCTACGTACATGCGCCAGACTGCGCTCATCGTGCTCATGGCGCAGATGGGCTCGTTCGTCCCGGCGAAGAGCGCCGTCATCGGCGTGGTCGACCGCGTGTTCACGCGCATCGGCGCGTCCGACGACCTGGCCGCCGGGCAGAGCACGTTCATGGTCGAGATGAGCGAGATGGCCAACATCCTCCGCCACGCCACGGCACAGAGCCTGCTCATCCTTGATGAGATCGGCCGCGGCACGTCCACCTACGACGGCATGGCCATCGCCCGCGCGGTGCTCGAATACTGCGCCGACCCCCGCCGCCTCGGCGCCAAGACCATGTTCGCCACGCACTACCACGAGCTGACCGCGCTCGAGCAGACGCTGCCAGGCGTGCGCAACTACAACATCACGGCCAAGAAGCAGGGCGGTACGCTGCTGTTCCTGCGCAAGATCGTGGCCGGTGCGGCCGATGACAGCTACGGTATCGAGGTCGCCAAGCTCGCGGGCGTGCCCGACGCGATCATTACGAAGGCCAAGACCTACCTGCGCGAGCTGGAGTCCGGCGCGACGGAGCTGGCCGCGCCCCGCACACGCGGCGCAGGATGCGGCGCAGATGACGCTCGGCGACGCGGCCGGGGATGAAATTGCCGAGCAGCTGCGCAGTATCGACCTCAACACCATCACGCCGCTCGAGGCCATGCGCCTGCTCTTTGAGCTGCAGCAGAAAGCGAGGGGCTGACGTGCAACATCCCAACACGGTGTGGACAGATCCCATGCCGCGCGGCGCGCACATCGCAGGCTGGGTGTATTTCCCCATCCATGCGGTCGTGCTGCCGCTGACGATCGGCGCACTGCTCATGGCGGTGCTCGGCAAGCTGCCGTCGGACGTGACGTGCAACGTTCTGTATTACCTCTGCGGCCTCGTGTTCACGCTCATCGCCATGTGGCGGTTCTGCGCCGCAGCTTTGACACAATGGTCGGCAGCATCCTGCGCTGCATCGGCATGATGTTTGCCGCCTACGGCATCGACGTGCTGCTCTCGCTCGTGCTGCAGCTCGGCACGAGTCTCATCGGCGAGCTGCCCGTGCCGAACAACGACGCCGTGACCGGCCTCGCCCGGACGGACTACAAGCGCATGATCGCCGTCGCGGTGCTCATGGCGCCGCTCGTGGAGGAGTGCCTGTTTCGCGGCGTGGTCTTCGGCACGATCCGGCCGCGCAGCCGCTTTTGGGCCTATGCCGCGTCGATCGCGCTCTTCTCGCTCTACCACGTCTGGCAGTATGTCTCGTGTACAGGATCCGAAGCTGCTGCTCTCGGCGCTGGCGTATGTGCCGGTGTCGGCCGCGCTCACGTTCTGCTATGAGCAGACGCGCTCGATCTGGCCGCCGGTGTTTTTCCACATGTGCATCAACGCGTTCTCGCTCGCGGTGCTCGCCGGGTGAGGGCAGAAAAAACCGCCGCTTTCCGAAGAGGAAAGCGGCGGTTTTGAGTTTGTCGGAAAAACCGGAGGTTTTCCCGACAAAAGGCAGTCTGCGCGCAGAATTTGTGGCGCACAAATTCCACACTTGCAGTCTGGGAAGTATTTTCTCTCACGCACATGTCGCGCGAGAAAATGATTGCACTTTTTTGCCGCCTGCGGGCGGCAAACTCTGCGAGGCTTTTTATTCTTTCACTTTTTCGTACACGCAAAACTGATAGCCTACGCCGTCGTGCTCCGCGCGCGGCTCGCTCGATACGCAGTGCCACGCGGGGTCGGCGTCCAGATCCGGAAAAAACACGTCTGAGTGGGGCGCCGAGCCGATTTTCGTGACGTATACGCGCGTCAGGTGGGGGAACATCTGCCGGAACACGCTGTCTCCGCCGATGACAAGCAGCGGTCATACCGCGCGGCGGCGGCGACGGCCCCGGCCGGGGAGTGCACCACCTGCGCCCCCTCGATTGTGATGTTCTGCCGCGTGAGCACGAGATTTTCGCGCCCTGGCAGCGGCCTGCCGCCGGGAAAATCGTCCAGCGTGCGCCGGCCGACGATCACGGCCGCGCCCATCGTGAGCTCGCGGAAGCGGCGGCGGTCGGCGGGATCACGAGCGGCTGCGTGCCTTTGGCCCCGATGCCCCAGTCGGCATAGACGGCGACGATCGCATCCATGGCAGTCAGTCCTTTACACCGCGATGGGGATCTTCCCCGTGAACTCGCTGTATTCGTAGCCCTCGACGCGGAAGCTGTCGCGGGTAAAGGCGTAAAAATCATGCACATCCGGGTCGATGAAAAACTGCGGCGCCGGTTTCGGCTCGTTCTGGATCAGCTGCTCGATGACCGGCACGTGGCGGTCATAGATGTGCGCGTCGGCAATGACGTGCACCAGCTCGCCCGCCTGCAGACCGGACACCTGCGCGAACATGTGCACGAGCACGGCGTACTGCACGACGTTCCAGTTGTTCGCCGCGAGCATGTCCTGGCTGCGCTGGTTGAGGATGGCGTTGAGCGTGTTGCCCGAGACGTTGAACGTCATCGAGTACGCGCACGGATAGAGCGCCATCTCGTGCAGATCCTCGAACGTATAAATATTCGTCAGGATGCGGCGGGAGGCAGGGTTGTGCTTCAGGTCGTAGAGCACGCGGTCCACCTGGTCAAATTCACCCTCGGGATACTGGTGCTTGACGCCGAGCTGGTAGCCGTAGGCCTTGCCGATCGAGCCGGTCTCGTCGGCCCACTGGTCCCAGATGTGGCCGCGCAGGTCGTGGATGTTGTTCGACTTCTGCTGCCAGATCCACAGCAGCTCGTCCACGGCGGTCTTCCAGTAGGTGCGCCGCAGCGTCAGCAGCGGAAATTCTCTGGACAGGTCATAGCGGTTGACGATGCCGAACTTCTTGACCGTGTGCGCCGGCGCGCCGTCGTCCTCCCAGCGGGGACGCACAGTCTGATCGGTGTCCCAGACGCCGTGCGCAGAATGTCGCGGCAGTTGCGGATAAGACCTCGTCTGCGTAGCTCATCGTTCGGCTCCTTTCAAATAACACTTTGAAACAATAGTTTATCATATTATCTGAAGCGTTGTAAATGGGGAAAAGAAGAAAACGGTGTCTGCTTCGGTTATTTGACAAACGTGGCAAACAATAACGTTGGATAATTTTGTTCAAATTGCGCGCTGAATTTGACGCACTTTTTGCGCAAAGTCCATCCCAATTTTTCTTCATGGGATGCTATAATCAAAGCAGCAGATACCCCGAAAAACAAAAAATGAAACGGAGGATACCACATGAAGCACACGAAGAAACTGCTTTCGCTGCTGCTGGTGCTGTGCCTGGTCCTGAGCCTGTCGTGCACGGCATTTGCAGCTGACGAAGCAAAGCCGCTGAGCGGAAGACCGTCATCCTGCACTCGAATGACGTGCACGGTGCGATCGATCTGTACGCAGCCATGGCATCCCTGAAGGCCGACTATGAGGCGCAGGGCGCCGAGGTCATTCTGGCCGATGCCGGCGACTACAGCCAGGGCACCGTCTACGTCAGCGTCCACAAGGGCGCAGACGCGGTGACCATGATGAATGCCACCGGCTACGATGTGGCCACCATCGGCAACCACGAGTTCGACTACGGCTATGCGCAGCTGGCGGAGAACATGAAGGCTGCCAAGTTCAAGGTCCTGTGCGCGGACGTGCTCGGCGCGGACGGCAAGACCATCTTTGATGCCAATACCATCATCGAAAAGGGCGGCGTGAAGATCGGCTTCTTCGGTCTCGAGACCCCCGAGGCCCAGACCAAGGCCAACCCGAAGCTGATCGAGGGCCTGAAGTTCCTCGCGGGCAAGGACGGCAAAGAGCTCTATGCCTGCGCGGACGCGCAGGTCAAAGCTCAAGGAGCAGGGGGCCGACATCGTCGTCTGCCTCGTCCCACTTGGGCATCGACGAGAGCTCCGAGCCCTATACCTCCTATGATCTGGCCGCGAATGTGGAGGGCATCGACTTCATCATCGACGGCCACTCCCACAGTGTGATCACCGCCGGCCCGAACGGCGAGGCTATCCAGTCCACGGGCACGGCCTTTGCCAACATCGGCGTCATCACCATTGACAACGCCACGAAGAAGATCGTCGGCAACGAGCTCAAGGGCATCTGGCACAAGGAGAAGGTCGAAGGCAAGGACGTCACCGTCGTTGACTACAAAACGCGCGATGAGAAGGTCGCCGCGGCCGCCAAGGCCATCATCGACCCCATCGACAAGGCCTATGGCGAGAAGTTTGCCGTGAGCAAGTGGACGCTCAACGGCGCGAAGGCCCCCAACGGCAACCGTGACTCCGAGACCAACCTCGGCGACCTGATCACGGACGCCATGCTCTGGAAGATCCGCAGCAGGCCACGATCTCTGTCCCGGTGGAGAATGTGGTCGCCATCACGAACGGCGGCGGCATCCGCGCGACCGTCAAGGCCGGCGACATCACCAAGAAGGACATCAACACCGTGCTGCCGTTCGGCAACACGCTGGCAGTTGTTTACGTGACCGGCGCCGAGTTGCTCGAGGCGCTCGAGGCCAGTACTTTCTGCACGCCGGAATCCCTCGGCGGCTTCCCGCAGGCGGCGGGCGTGACCTTCATGGTCAAGACCTATGAGAAGTATGACGCGAACCCGGAGCCCTATCCCAAATCCACCTACTACGGCCCGAAGAGCATCCAGCGCGTGACCATTGACAACGTCAACGGCAAGGCGTTTGACCCGACGGCTACCTACGCTGTCGTCACGAACAACTTCGTGGCCGGCGGCGGCGATACCTACCACGCCTTTGCGGCGGCGACCGACCAGTTCGACACCGGCCTGCCGCTCGACGAGGTGGTTATGGAATACATCACGAAGGAGCTCAAGGGCGTCATCGGCGAGGAATATGCCCTGCCGGGCGACCGCATCGTGAGAGCGGCGTCCGCTGAAGAGCTGGAGGCCCGCGGGACGTTCCTGGAGAATATGAGCCTGCTGTGTGACCTGACGGCGTACACGGAAGACTCCGTCCAGGGCGTGGTGGGCCTGCGTCCTAGATGGACGCGGCGGAGACGACGGAAGCGGTCGAGCGCGGGCGGCCACCCGGCCGACCTCTGCGGCTGCCATGCCGGAGCTGGTCTTTGTGCCCAACACCTTCACCGATGCGCAGAGCGGCTGGTACAAGGCGGCTGTCGATTTCGCACAGGCTTCCGGCCTGATGAACGGCATGACCGCGACCGAGTTTGCGCCGAACGTGACGACGACCCGCGCCATGGTCGCGCAGGTGCTCTACCGGCTCGCCGGTTCGCCGACCGTGGAGAGAACGGGCGCATTTGCGGACGTTGCTCCGGGTGCGTGGTATTACGATGCCATGCTCTGGGCCAGCAGCACCGGCATCCTGAAGGGCTATGAGGACGGCACGTACCGTCCGGCGCGGGCCGTCAGCCGTCAGGAGATGGCGACCATCCTCTTGCGCATGGCCGATGTGAAGCTCGGCGCGGATCTGGTCGATGCGGCTCTGGCTGAGATCGCGGACGGCGACAGCGTCGCTTCCTGGGCGAGAGCGGGCGTGGTGTTCTGCTACCTGGGCGGCATCATGAACGGCATGGATGCTACGCACTTTGCCCCGACGGGTATGCTCACGCGCGCGCAGCTTGCGCAGGTGTTCTTCAACCTCTACAACATCGGCATGGATGAAGTCATGAATTCCGGGGAAGATCCGGAGCCGGCTTCGTCGCTTCTGGCCGCGTGATTTTTCGCATATTACGCATATGAAATTTTTGGAGGCTGCTTCGGCAGCCTCCTTTTGATCGCGGCCGGAACGGCTGCGGATGGATTGTGCTTGACAATTTCGGAAAACCTTTTACAATATAGGCGAACCAAGCGGACCGACACAACCAAGGAGGTTTTTGATTATGAACATGAACAAATATCTGGACATCGCACCCGAGGTGCAGCAGGCACTCGCGGACGGCCGCCCGGTCGTCGCGCTCGAGAGTACGATCATCTCCCACGGCATGCCCTATCCGAAAAACGTCGAGACGGCCCTGCTCGTCGAGCAGACTCTGCGCGACAACGGCGCTGTGCCCGCCACCATCGCCATCCTCGGCGGCCGCCTGAAGGCCGGCCTGTCCAAGGAGGAGATCACCTACCTCGGCAAGGCCGGGCGCAAGGTCGCCAAGGTCTCCCGCCGCGACCTGCCGGTCATCTGCGCGCGCGGCGCGGACGGCGCCACCACCGTCACCACGACGATGATGATCGCCCACATGGCAGGCATTCAGGTCTTTGCCACCGGCGGCATCGGCGGCGTGCACCGCGGCGCCGAGACGACCATGGACATCTCTGCCGACCTTGAGGAGCTGGCGCAGACGCCGGTCATGGTCGTGTGCGCGGGTGCGAAGGCCATCCTCGACCTCGGCCTGACGCTGGAGTATCTGGAGACGAAGGGCGTGCCCGTGCTCGGCTACGGCACGGATGAGTTGCCCGCGTTCTACACCCGCGAGAGCGGCCTCGGTGTCGACGCGCGCGTCGACACGCCGGAGGATCTGGCTGCTATTTTCCAGGCGCAGCGCGACCTGGGCTCAAGACCGGTATGCTCGTCACAAACCCGATCCCGCAGCAGTATGCCATGGACAAGGCCGTCATCGACAAGGCGATCGATCAGGCGCTCGCCGAGAGCCATGAGCAGGGCATCCACGGCAAGGAGACCACGCCGTTCCTGCTGGCCCGTGTGGCGGAGCTCACCGGCGGCGACAGCCTCGAGAGCAACATCCAGCTCGTGCTCAACAATGCCCGCGTCGCGGCGAAGACCGCCGTTGCCCTCTGCAAATGAAGGGTGGTGCGTGGCTCGTGCTCGCGGTGTCCGCGCTGATGGGACTCGGCCTCACCATCGGGGCCATCGCCTCGCGCCGTCAGATGAGCACCGCCGTCGTCGTGGTGCTGTGTCTCGTCGGTATCGGCATCGTGCTCGTCGGCGCGGTGCTGAGCATCGGCATCGGGGTATTGTGAGCGCGTGAAACTGCATAAGGTAAAAAACACCGCAGGCCAACCGGCCTGCGGTGCTTTCTTGCTTGTGGGTTACTTCTCGTCGCCGGATTCGGCTGCGCGACGCGGAAGATCATGCGCGGGGTCTCGGTGCTGGCCTTCGTGTTCGGGGCCACGGACTCGGTAATGAACGAGTTGCCGCCGATGACGGAGTTGGCGCCGATGACGGTCTTGCCGCCGAGGATGGACGCGCCGGAGTAGATCGTGGCGTTGTCGCCAACGGTGGGGTGGCGCTTGCCGGTCACGGCGTGGCCATGGCGCGGGCTGAGCGCGCCGAGCGTCACGCCCTGATAGAGCTTGACGTGATCGCCGATGATCGTTGTCTCACCGACGACGATGCCGGTGCCGTGGTCGATGAAGAAATACTCGCCGATCTGCGCGCCGGGGTTGATGTCGATACCTGTCGCGCCGTGGGCATACTCGCTCATGATGCGCGGGATGAGCGGCACCTTGCTCTCATAGAGCTCGTGCGCCACGCGGTAGACGAAGATCGCGTACAGGCCGGGGTAGGAGAAGATGACCTCCTCCTTGCTGCCGGCGGCGGGATCGCCGTCGAAGTTTGCGGCCACGTCCTTCATGAGCATGGCCTGGATCTGCGGCAGGCGGCACAGGAAGCGGTCGCACACGGCGCTGGTGCGCTCACGCAGCTCGCGCTCGTCCTTGATCGTGTTGGAAAACGCTAGGTGCACCTGCTCGCACAGGTCGGTGTAGATCTCGCCGAGCAGGAACTCCGCAAACGTCTCGGCCGAGACGTGCGACACCGTGCCGCCCGCGAAATACGCCGGGAAGAACACCTTCTGCAGGTTCTCAATGATCTTGATGATGACCTTGCGGTCGGGCATGCGCAGCTGCTCGCTGTACATGGGTACCTCGGCCGTCTCGTAGCCGTTAGCGATCTGTGCCGCGACGGCGTGCAGCAGACTTTTTTTGCGTCATGATGGGGACACTCCTTCTTCTTTCACATAGCGCCACAGGCAAAAAAGCGCAGGAAGCGTTTCGCTTCCTGCGTTGCATGACCATGTGGATGCATGACGGACGTACCTTTTGGGCGCGGCCGTGGGTTTACCGGCAGAAAGCGACACTTCTTTGCGCACGACAACAACAGGCCGTCGGACATGCCGCGACCCGGATGCTGCTGCAGCTGCAAAGACGCATTGCTCAGACTCCTTCCGGTCATTTCCCCCGCTTAAGGGGAATTCCTCTTTCTTGTATAACACGATATGCCGCGCTTGTCAAGTGCGTGACGGCTCAGCTTTTTCTTCGGCAGCTTCGTGATGCGGCCGTCGCCGTGGTCGATGTACGTGTTTTCGAGCACGTCGATCGTGCTGCGGCGCCAGTCGGCGAGGTATTCCTCGCGCAGTGCCTTGCGCTCGGCCTGCTCCTCGGGCGGTCAGGTCGCGCTCGCGCGCGATGCGCGTCAGCTCGCTGATGCGGTCCATCTTTTCCTGTGTCAAGGCTCGCTCTCCTCTCAGTTTTTCAGGCTGTGCAGCGGGGCGGGGATGCGCCCGCCGCGGGCGATGAAGTCCGATGCGCTGCAGCGGTTGACCGGCATGACCGGCGCGCTGCCGAGCAGGCCGCCGAACGCCACCGTGTCGCCCACCTGCTTGCCGGGGGCGGGGATGATGCGCACGGCGGTGGTCTTGTTGTTGATCATGCCGATGGCGGCCTCGTCTGCGATGATGGCGGAGATCGTCTCGGCCGGCGTGTCGCCGGGCACGGCGATCATGTCCAGACCGACGGAGCACACGCACGTCATGGCCTCGAGCTTCTCGATCGTCAGGCGGCCGGCCTCGGCCGCGGCGATCATGCCGGCGTCCTCCGACACGGGAATGAACGCACCCGAGAGCCCGCCGACGTGGGACGAGGCCATGACGCCGCCTTTTTTCACCGCGTCGTTGAGCAGCGCGAGCGCTGCCGTGGTGCCGGGCCCGCCGACGGACTCCAGCCCCATCTCCTCAAGCACGGCGGCCACGCTGTCGCCGACGGCGGGCGTCGGTGCGAGCGACAGGTCCACGATGCCGAACGGCACGCCCAGCCGCGCGGACGCTTCCTGCGCCACGAGCTGGCCCATGCGCGTGATGCGAAAGGCCGTCTTTTTCACCGTCTCGGCCACGACGTCGAACGGCTGGCCGTGCACGCTCTGCAGCGCGTGCTGCACCACGCCCGGACCGGACACGCCGACGTGCACCTCGCACTCCGGCTCGCCCACACCGTGAAACGCGCCGGCCATGAAGGGGTTGTCCTCCACGGCGTTGGCAAAGACCACGAGCTTGGCGCAGGCCATGCCGCCCTGATCGGCCGTAAGCGCGGCGGCGCGCTTGACGGTGCGGCCCATCTCGGCCACGGCGTCCATGTTGATGCCCGCGCGCGTGGAGCCGACGTTCACGCTCGCGCACACCAGCTCCGTCTCGGCCAGCGCCTCAGGGATGGAAGCGATGAGCACGCGGTCAGATTCCGTCATGCCCTTGTGCACGAGCGCGGAAAAGCCGCCGAGGAAGTTGACGCCGATCTCGTGCGCGGCGCGGTCGAGCGCTTTGGCATACGGCACAAAGGACTGCGCGCCCGTGCCCGCTCCGACAAGGGAGATGGTGTGACGGACACGCGCTTATTGACGATGGGGATGCCGAACTCGGCCTCGATATCTTCGCCCGTGCGCACGAGATCGCCTGCAAGGCGGCAGATCTTGTCGTACACCTTCGTGCAGCTGCGCTCGATGTCCGTGTCCGCGCAGTCGAGCAAGGAGACGCCCATCGTGATGGTGCGGATGTCGAGGTGCTGCTGGTCGATCATGGCGATCGTCTGCAAAATTTCACTGCGGTTGATCATGGCTGTGCCCTCTCAGATGCGGTGCATGGCGTTGAAGATGTCCTCCCGCTGGGCGCGGATCTGCAGATCGCGCTGTGTGCCGGCCTCGTCGAGCGTGCGGGCGAGGTCTGCAAACGGCACGGTGCACTGCGCTGCGTCCACGAGCATGATCATCGTGAAGTATTCCTGCAGCACCGTCTGGCTGATGTCCAGTACGTTCACGCCGTACTGCGCCAGCAGGGCGGTCACGTCAGCGATGATGCCGACACGGTCTTTTCCGATCACGGTTACGATTGCACGCATACATTGTCCTCCTTATTGACCGATCGCGCCGAGCTCGTCAAGATCGCGCTCGAACGCGGGGATGAAATGCTCCAGAAAATACTGCACCTCCGGCAGGGGGGAGGCATCGAGCGCCGCGCGCGTCTGCGCCTCGGCGGAGAGAAACTCGTTGTTGCCGGCCTTGCGCTCCTCGATGCACTTGATGTAGGCTGAGAGCTTGTCGGCCGCCTTCACGAGCGGGTAAATGTCGCCGTCCTTATCCTCGGCGAGCACATCGGCGTAGGTCGCGCGCAGCTCCGGCGGCAGCATGCCGAGCAGCTTCTGCACGGCCAGATCCTCCACCGCGTGGTAGGCCGACATGATTTCCGCGTTGTGGTACTTGATCGGCGTCGGCAGGTCGCCCGTGAGGATCTCCGACGCATCGTGATACAGCGCCGCAGTTGCGAGCGCGTTGACATCGCACGGCTCGTGGAATATGTCGCGCCGGATGACGCCGAGCGCGTGCGCCAGCACGGCCACCATGTGGCTGTGCTCCTGAATGTTCTCGGGCAGGGCGTTGCGCATCAGGCCCCAGCGTGCGATATAGCGCATGCGCGAAATGAGCGCAAAGAAGTTGGAATCCATCATATGTCCTCTCAAAAACGAAAAATACAGATATGGACACATTTTATCATGCCGTTCGGAGAATGTAAACACGAAAAACTGTTGCAATATCAGGTTTTCCATGCTAAAATACAGTTTCGTGCAAACAGAAAATGATTTGAAATATGTATTTGCGTTGAGGAAGTGTGCAAAATGGAGAAATTGAGAAACGTCGCCATCATCGCCCACGTTGACCACGGCAAGACCACCCTGGTCGACGAGATGCTCAAGCAGAGCGGCGTCTACCGCGAAAATCAGGAGGTCGTCGACCGCGTCATGGACTCCAACGATCTGGAGCGCGAGCGCGGCATCACGATCCTGGCCAAGAATACCGCCGTGCGCTACGGCGACACGAAGATCAACATCGTCGACACCCCGGGCCACGCCGACTTCGGCGGCGAGGTCGAGCGTGTCCTGAAGATGGTCAACGGTGTCATCCTGCTCGTCGACGCCGCCGAGGGCCCCATGCCGCAGACGCGCTTCGTGCTCAGCAAGGCGCTCGAGCTCGGCCACCGCGTCATCGTCGTCATCAACAAGATCGACCGCCCCGACCAGCGCATCCACGAGGTCATTGACGAGGTGCTCGAGCTGCTCATGGACCTCAACGCGACCGACGAACAGCTCGACTCGCCCATGCTCTTCTGCTCGGGCCGTCAGGGCACCGCGTCCTACTCCCCGGATGTGCCGGGCAAGGACCTGCGCCCGCTGTTCGACACCATTCTGGAGTATATCCCCGCGCCGGAGCAGAATGTCGACGCGCCGTTCCAGATGCTCGTGTCGTCCATCGACTACAATGAGTTCGTCGGCCGCATCGCCATCGGCCGCATCGAGCGCGGTGTCATCCGCAGAACGAGGAGATCGCCGTGTGCAACTACCACGAGCCGGACGCCCCGGCCAAGAAGGCCAAGGCCGTGTCCATGTATGAGTTCGAGGGCCTGCAGCGCGTGCCCGTCACGGAGGCGGAGGCCGGCAGCATCATCGCCATGTCCGGCATCGGCGACATTACCATCGGCGACACGATCTGCGCGCCGAGCTGCGTCGAGCCGATCGAGTTCGTGAAGATCTCCGCGCCCACGATGGAGATGACCTTCTCCGTCAACGACGGCCCGTTTGCCGGCCGCGAGGGCAAGTTCGTCACCAGCCGCCAGATCCGCGAGCGGCTCTACCGCGAGACGCTCAAGGACGTGTCCCTGCGCGTGAGCGATCTCGAGGGCGCGACGGATTCGTTCAACGTCGCCGGCCGCGGCGAAATGTCGCTGTCCATCCTCATCGAGACCATGCGCCGCGAGGGGTATGAGTTCCAGGTCTCGCCCCCGCGCGTGCTCTACCAGACGATCAACGGCCAGAAGTGCGAGCCGATCGAGCGCCTTGTCGCCGACGTCCCGGCCGATGCCGTCGGCGCCGTGATCGAAAAGCTCAGCGCCCGCAAGGGTGAACTGCAGCAGATGGAGCCCATCGGCAAGCGCACGCGTCTGGAGTTTCTCGTGCCGGCGCGCGGCCTGTTCGGCTACCGCAACGAATTTCTGACCGATACGAAGGGCGAGGGCATCATGGCCTCCGTCTTTGACAGCTACGCCCCCTATAAGGGTGACCTCAGCCGTCGCAACACCGGCTCGCTCGTCTCGTTCGAGACCGGCGAGAGCATCACCTACGGCCTGTTCAACGCGCAGGAGCGCGGCCAGCTGTTCATCGGCGCGGGCGTGCCCGTGTATGCCGGCATGGTCGTCGGTGTGTCGCCGAAGCAGGAGGACATCACCGTCAACGTCTGCAAGAAAAAGCAGCTGACCAACACCCGCGCCGCCGGCTCTGACGACGCGCTGCGTCTCGTGCCGCCGCGCAAGCTGAGCCTGGAGCAGTGCCTGGAGTTCCTCGCGGACGACGAGCTGCTCGAGGTCACGCCCAAGAGCCTGCGCATCCGCAAGCGCATCCTCGACCATGAGCGCCGCATGAAGGCCGCCCACGGCAAGGGCGCGAAATAAGTCCCCAAAACGAATCCCGCCGCCGTCTCATGGAGACGGCGGCGGGATTTTTCTGCACACTGTGTGCGGTTTTTGTTGACAGAGATACGGCCTGTCCAGTAAAATGGGCACAAAGTACAAAAACCAGAAACAGAGAGGAGAACCGCACATGAAAACCTCGCCCGTGCGCAGTGAAACCGTGAAAAAGATCCTCCGCCCTGCGCTGATCGTACTGGCCGTGCTCATCGTCCTGCTCAATTCGATCACCATCGTGCAGGCGGGTCACACCGGCGTCGTCGTCACACTCGGCAAGGTCAAGGAGGGTGTGCTGGCCGAAGGCATCCACTTCAAGGCGCCGTTCGTGCAGAAGGTCGTGAAGATCGACAACCGCATCCAGAAGCTCGAGGTGCAGACCGAGGCGTTTTCCAAGGACCTGCAGAGCGTGCAGACGGTGCTGGCCATCAATTACCGCGTCGACACGGCCAAGAGCTACAGTATTTATAAGAACATCGGCGCAAACTATGAGACCGTGCTCGTTGTGCCGGCCGTCAACGAGGTGCTCAAGGCGATCACCGCCGTCTACACCGCCGAGGAGAGCGTCACGAACCGTGTGCTCATCTCCGAGGGGCTGGTCGAGCAGCTCAATGCCAAGCTCAACGACGCTGGGCTGTACGTCACGGACGTGAACATCATCGATTTTGACTTCTCGGACGCGTTCATCAATGCCATCGAGGAAAAGCAGGTCGCGCAGCAGCAGCTGCTCAAGGCCGAGACCGAAAAACAGACCGCCATCACGAACGCGGAAGCGGAGGCCGAGGCCACCAAGATCCGCGCGGAGGCGGAAGCCGAGGCCAACCGCTCCGTCAGCGCCTCGCTTACCGACCAGATCATTCAGAACAAGACCGTTGAGAAGTGGGACGGCAAGCTGCCCACCGTCACCGGCGGCAGCGGTACGATCATCTCGCTGCCGGGCGCGAATTAAGAAAGATTTCTCTTTACAAGTACCGCGGGGTGTGGTATTGTAAAACAGTCCATGTGCCCGGATCCGGGGCTTGCCGCTTTGCAGCGGTGCCTTTCCGCCCGGTTCTGCGCCAGCGGATACGAAAACAAAGAAAGGAAGTCATCACCATGATCACCAAAGCTGAAAAGACCGCAGTCATCGAAGCCAACAAGACGCACGAGGGCGACACCGGTTCTCCGGAGGTCCAGATCGCCATCCTCACCGAGCGCATCCACCAGCTCACCGAGCACCTGAAGGTGCACCCGAACGACAAGCACAGCCGTCTGGGCATGTACAAGATGGTCGGTAAGCGCCGCCGTCTGCTCGACTACCTCGCCAAGAAGGACATCGAGCGCTATCGTGCGATCATTGCAAAGCTGAACATCCGCAAGTAAGTTCGGCTTTTCCGAAGGGTATGAACGTTTGAACGCAGGGGGATAATTTCATATTGTCCCCCTGCTTTTTTCGTTTCCGCCCCGGCAGCCCATTTTCGGGAGCGCCGCTGCCCAGTATTTGAATCTGCGCCCCATCGCGCATGGGACGCGGATGCAAGTGCTGGCTCTGGCGTTTCCGCCAACAAAAGAAAGGAGCACCAGAACCCATGATCATCACCACGCACAAGCAGTTCCCCAACTACAAGCGCTACGAGATCGAGTATGAAGGCCGTCCCCTCGTGATGGAGACCGGCAAACTCGCAGAGCTGTGCAACTCCGCCGTCCTCGTCAGCTACGGCGAGACGACCGTGCTCGTCACCTGCACGGCCTCCGCCCGCCCGAAAGACGGTGTGGATTACTTCCCGCTGTCCGTTGACTTCAACGAAAAGCTCTACGCCGTCGGCCGCATCCCCGGCAGCTTCATGCGCCGCGAGGGCAAGCCCAGCCTGCCCGCCGTGCTTGCCAGCCGCCTGATCGACCGCCCGATGCGCCCGCTCTTCCCGAGCGACCTGCGCAACGACGTCATCATCGCCTGCGAGGTCCTGTCCGTCGACCGCGACTGCAGCCCGGAGATCACCGCCATGATCGGCGCGAGCGCCGCGGTGAGCATCTCCGACGTGCCGTTCAACGGCCCCATCGCCGGCATCGTCCTCGGCTGGGACGGGGAGAAGTACCTCTTCAACCCCACGCAGGAGCAGCGCAAGACCAACCGCATGACCACCACCATCGCGGCCACGCACAAGAAGATCGTCATGATCGAGTCCGAGGCCGACCAGGTGCCGGACGATGTCATGTACGAGGGCATCGTGCAGGCGCATGAGCACCTGCAGCCCGTGCTCGACCTCATCGACAAGATGGTCAGCGAGATCGGCAAGCCGAAGTTCGAGTATGAGCACGCGTCCTTTGACGAGGACCTGTTCGAGCTCCTGTGCGCCAACGAGATGGAGGCCATGGAGTACTGCATGGACACCGACGACAAGAACGTGCGCGAGGCGCGCGTGAATGAATGGATCGCCGCCGTGCAGGCAAAATATGAAGAGGAGCACCCGGACATGATGCAGTACATGGACGAGATCCTCTACAAGATGCAGAAAAAGATCGTCAAGAAGTGGCTGCTCGCCGGTCACCGCGTTGACGGCCGCAAGATGAACGAGATCCGCCCGCTCGATGCCGAGGTCGGCGTGATTCCGCGCGTGCACGGCTCCGGCCTGTTCACCCGCGGCCAGACGCAGGTGCTGTCCATCGCCACGCTCGCGACGCTGTCCATGGCCCAGAAGCTCGACACCATCTGGGAAGAGGAAGAAAAGCGCTTCATGCACCACTACAATATGCCGCCGTACTCCACCGGCGACGCCCGCGCCGCCCGCAGCACCAACCGCCGCGAGTACGGTCACGGCGCCCTCGTCGAGAAGGCGCTGCAGTGCGTCATCCCGCCGGTCGAGGAGTTCCCGTACGCCATCCGCGTGGTGTCCGAGGTGCTCTCGTCCAACGGCTCCACGTCTCAGGGCTCCATCTGCGGCTCCACGCTCGCACTCATGGACGCCGGCGTGCCCATCAAGGCGCCGGTCGCCGGCATCTCCTGCGGCCTGATCCAGGACGGTGATGACTTCACCACCTTCATCGACATTCAGGGCGTTGAGGACTTCCACGGCGAGATGGACTTCAAGGTCGCCGGCAC
>VOFG01004639.1_pt1 | contig 27120 bp, 41 predicted proteins | sample 5384171 | NCBI WGS metagenome assembly VOFG01 (sample SAMN12384726, study PRJNA508395) | human gut metagenome | isolation source: healthy gut F | host: Homo sapiens | reverse complement strand
CTCTTTGTCCTATAATAAATGAGCGTTTTCGGTAATTTTCCAGAAAGGAAGTATCTGAAAGATTTTTGTCAGTATATCTATATTTTTCAGTATTTCAGCAATAATTTCAGCTCTTGACGGATCTTTTTCCGGTTTCGTCTTCAATTGAGGTGGCAACATTCATAAGCTCTTCCGGAAAAATATTTTTAATGGATTTTACATTGATTCCGATTCCTACTACTGCATATTCCGGCTGTCCGGTTTCAAAGTTTACCGAAGCTTCGGTTAAAATACCGCAGATTTTTTTACCGTTTAAAAACAGGTCGTTTACCCATTTGATTTTTACGTCTGTGCCGCACACTTTGTCGATTGCCTGTGCCGCAGCGACTGCTGCACAGGAGGTTATCAGCTGACAGGTTTCCATATCGGTTTCAGGGCGCAGAATAATACTGAGATAAATACTTGTTCCATGAGGAGAACAAAAAACTTCTTCCCATCCTACCTTTACCGGCAGTCTGACAGTCTGCAATTACTGCTGTTGCATTTTTGCTCCTTTTCTCGCCAGATCCTTTGCGTAGTTGTTTGTAGAATCTGTTTCATCAAGTACGATTATTTCTCTGTCATCAGTTTTATCCAGAAAGCTTTTATAATTTCACGGTTTAAAATATCTCCGGTGCTTTTTTAAATGTAGCCCTTGTTGTTGATTGCCTGTATATCAAAGCCTTCTTCCTGAAGCTGTTTAACCGCTTTCCATACCGAATTTCTTCCTACACCCAGTTTTTGTGCCAGTGTTTCTCCGAAATATAATCGTCTGAATTAGCCTTCCATTACCTTTTCTTTAGTGGACATTTCAGTCACCCTTTCTTAAGTTTATTCATATTATAAATAATAACATATAAACCCGATTTTAACAAGGGAGGAAATAAAAGTGACTGAGGATATGCTCCTTTGTTCTGGCGATGTCAACCGACGCATTTTTTCGCTGCGCTTTCTTACAGTACCGAAAATAAAAATACCTGCCGTTTCCGCCTTTGTGATCAGTATTATAAGCTCGGCGGTTCTTTACGGCTTCAATGCTGATATCAGCGCCGCTGCGGAGCGTTTATTCCCCGAAAGCTTCTGCCGTACCGCAGGCGCAGTACTGTTAGGGGTAATAGGCATTACCGGCTTTTGTCAGAACGGTCTTAAATCCATTTTAAAGAAAACATAAGGGAAATGGGAAGGTATCCTTCAGTTGTTTCAATATCGGATTTGTCATAAGCGTATATTTAGATGAAACCAAAGCAGACGCAGACCGTTCTAAAATATTGTCTGCCAAAGAAGCCGTGGCTCTTGCTCTGGCATTGTCAGTGGATTCCGTATCCGGCGGATTGGGTGCGGGACTTTCCGGCGCAAATATATTAAGAGTGTGTCTACTAAGCTTTATATTCGGATTAATGGCAGTACCCGCCGGCGGAAAGCTCGGCGAAGGACTGAGCAAAAAGGGCCAGATCTTTCCTGGGTTTCAGGTGTATTTCTTATAGTGTTGGCGGCATATAAGTTAATAGGATAAAATTGTTAAATTATAAAGGTATTAGCATAAATTATTACAAATTTAGTATAAAAGTTTTTCCGTCTATTGACTATCAGGACGTATTTTGCTATAATGATATAAATGTAAGTGCAGCTGATTGCTTGCTTATAATCTTTGAATATTAAAGTGAGTTTTTCTGATGAAGAATAATGAACAGTATAAAAAAATAGTATCATTCTTTCAAGTTTGATTTTACTTGCCGCTTTGGCGGCGGATTTTATGTATATATGGTACGAATATTACAGTGATGCGATAGTTCTTCCGTTTTACAGACGCGGAAACTGGGTGGTAATTTTATCTATGTAATCCTTACCATGATTTTTTTTTCAAGGCTTACGGCGGTCTTACAATGGGATATCTGAAGCGGACGGATATGCTCTATTCACAGGCGATTTCCATGGTAGCGGTCAATATAATCACTTATTTTCAGATAAGCGCTATCGGACGTGACTTTATGAAGGTTTTTCCTATGTTTATAATGACGGCTACCGATTTAATAATTATTGCACTGTGGATAGCCGCTAACAATAAAATATACTTAAAGCTTTATCCTCCAAGGAAGCTTATAATAATATACGGCAGCCGCAATGCGGAAACGCTTACCAATAAAATGAGCAGGCGTGAAGATAAATATATGATCTGTGAATCCATTAACATTCATGAAGATATGGATAAAATAAAAGTGAAATACTGAGATTTGACGGAGCTATTATCTGTGATATAACCGGTCAGACAAGAAACGATATAATAAAGTATTGCTTTGAAAATTCAAAGCGAATATATATTTCTCCGAAAAATTTCCGATATTATTATCAGGGAGGTACTGATATAAATCTTTTTTGACTCTCCGCTGCTGCTGTGCAGAAACAGTGGACTTTCCTTTGAACAGCGTCTTTTAAGCGTATTTTTGATATTGTGGTATCAGTAATAGGTCTGATTATTCTGTCTCCGTTTATGCTTATAATTGCAGCTGCAATAAAAATCGACGACGGCGGAAGTATAATTTACAAGCAGAAAAGACTTACCATTAACGGAAAGGAATTTTTGTATATAAATTCAGAAGCATGATACCTAATGCCGAAAAAACGGAGTGCCTCAGCTGGCGACCGGTTCGGATTCAAGGATCACAAGAGTAGGAAAATTTTTGAGAAAATGCAGGCTGGACGAGCTTCCGCAGCTTTTTAATATAATTAAAGGGATATGTCCGTAGTAGGACCAAGACCGGAACGTCCGGAGCTTACTGAAAAATACGAAAGAGAAATGCCGGAATTCAAATTCCGTTTAAAAGTAAAGGCGGGACTTACAGGATATGCACAGGTAACCGGCGTTTATGATACGACTCCTTATGACAAACTGAAAATGGATCTTATGTACATTGAACGCTATTCAATGGTTATGGATCTGCGGATAATTCTTATGACCATAAAAACAATGATATCTCCGGAGAAATGAATTCCGAGGCGGATAAAGAAAAATATTAAAGCGGTGAATTGATTTGAAGAAACTGAGAACAACATAGAAAATCTTATTAATGCCGAACCTGCATATAATGAATCTGAATCGGAAAACGATTCCGGATTTGTAAAGAAAATGAGCAGGAAAAAGGGCGGCAATGCACTAGGCGAATTTGGAGCAAGACAGAATGAACTTAATTTTCAGCTGATTCAGACAGTATCCGATTTGAAGGAATACTGCCGTGAGCTTGAGGAGCGTCTGGAAAAGAAACCGATGCCCGACATAAAACGGCGGCGGTTCTTTTCTGCAATGAAAAAGGAACTTGATTCAGTGCGCCTGCGGTCTACGCTGAATTCCAATCAGATAGAAAAAAATGGACGGCGGTCTGGGGAAAATATACGGAGAAGCTGGAAAATTACGCCTTGAGTATTTCTCCCGGCGCAAGGCTTGCGGATTGTCCGAAAGGCTGCAAGGAGGCGGATATTTCCAACTGTATAGGGTATTATGAAAAAATAGAAACGGCAAGAAATTCTGTCGGACTGTCCGAAAATACCGAGCTTGAAAAATTTTTGTATAACGCATTAAGCCGTGAATTTTCCGCAATGAGCGCTTTTGACAAGGTTATAATTGATTTTACGGGGAAGACAGATATGCGGCTGTGTTGTACGGTAATCTCAGCAGAAACTCAATTTATAAAATAAATCGTATGGAAGACAAATTGCGAAACCGCAGGGAAATTTCAGCATTATCTGTACCGAAAACCTTCAGATACCCAAAAAACTGGCGCTGAAATCAGCTGTAATTATTGTAACAGGCAACGAACCGTTTGAGAATATATCTGATGAAGAACTTGAAAATCTTAAGTTTTTCTCAATGACTGCGGGCTTCATACCTATATCACCCTGTCAGACAGTACCTATAGAAGTTTTGTTCAAAAAGGCGATTCCGCTGCGTATCCCTCATTTCGGCTGACAAGCATTATGAGCGGAAAAATCGTCAGAACGATTGAAAAGAGTATGGAAACGTCAGTACCGTCCGGTGCGGTTACTTTCAGTCAGTTAAATCATGTTCTTGAAGCTTCCGGAAAGAAATTTACAGACGTCTCTGAAGAAACAGCAGGCTCTGAAGCCTTACTCAGATCCCGTGAATATCCTTATAACTGTTTGAGCATAATGGAAAAACGGCGGTCAATGCAGCAGAAAATTACTACTTTTCAGGTGAAAATATAAACAGATGCCGTATAAGCGATACGCATGAAGGCATATTTGACGTCATCAACGGCTTGAATTATGTGAATCACCTTGATTACAGCCACCGCAAAAAAATATATGCCCGTGTCAAAACAATGATGGAAACAGATGGTTTGTTTATCTTCAACGGTTTTGACGCTGTGATCGGAATAAAACTGCGAGCTATAAACGGCTGGGGTGAATATCCGGTTTATGAAGCGCTCTGGACTAGAGAACAGCTTATCTCTGAACTTGAAGATAACGGTTTTAAAATTAAGTTTCTTATTCCGGCAGGAACAGGTATTTTTGACATGCTCCCGCCTAAATATAGAAAAAGTCCTGCGGAATGGATTATCGGCGTCACGGTTTAGCCGTTGCTGAAAATGGAATTATGAGGAAAATGCGATTTTTTTCAGGAGGATTTAAATGAGAAAAACAAAAATTGTTTGTACGATCGGTCCGGTAAAACAAAGTGAGGAAATGATAAAAAGCTTATGGAGCATGGTATGGATGTTGCCAGATTCAACTTTTCTCACGGAAGCTACGAGTACCATAAGGATTGCATTGAAAAGGTAAGAAAAGTTGCGTCTGAACTGAATCTTCCTGTTGCTGCAATGATGGATACCAAGGGACCGGAAGTAAGACTGGGCAGATTTGTTGACGACAAGCCTGTAGAAATTAAAAACGGCGATATTTATACGCTGACTACCGAAGATTGTCTCTGTACAGATAAGGTAGGCAGTATTACGTTTAAAAAGCTGCCTGCCGATGTTTCAGTGGGCACAAGAATACTTATAAACGACGGCGTTATTGAACTTCTTGCAGAAAAAGTTACTGCTACAGAAATCGAATGCCGTGTAATTCACGGAGGCAATCTTTCAAATAACAAAGGTATCAACGTTCCCGGGTAAAGCTTTCTATGCCGTATCTCAGCGATGCCGATATGAACGATCTGGAATTCGCCGCAAAAAATGAAGTATGATTTTATTGCCGCAAGATTTGTCAGAACTGCCGATGATATAAATTACCTGAGAAAATATACACAGAGTCTCGGTTGGTTTGACGTTAGAATCATAGCAAAAATCGAGAATCTTGAGGGTGTTGAAAATATAGACGAAATCCTTTGAAGCTGCTGACGGTATAATGGTAGCAAGAGGAGATATGGGTGTTGAAATACCTTTTGAACAGATCCCTGCTATACAGAAAGAACTGATTCATAAGGGTTATAATGCCGGTAAACAGGTTATAACTGCAACTCAGATGCTGGAATCTATGATTTCAAATCCTCGTCCTACACGTGCCGAAATTACAGATGTGGCAAACGCTATTTATGACGGTACGAGCGCTATTATGCTTTCAGGTGAAACGGCGGCAGGCGAATATCCTATAGAAGCGGTAAGTACTATGGCTCTGATCGCAGAAACTACGGAGTATAATATTGATTATAAATCAAGGTTTCATAAAAGAGGTACTGACAGCAATCCTAATATTGCAAATGCCATATCTCACGCATGTGTTACAACTGCTCACGATTTAGACGTGAAGGCAATTATTACAGTAACCAAAGGCGGAAGCACAGCAAGACTTATTTCTAAGTATCGTCCGCTTTGTCCGATTATAAGCTGTACTACAGATGAGGTAGTATGCCGTCAGATGAATATGTCATGGGGGTTACTCCGATTATAATCAATGAGGAAACCAGTACCGATGAGCTGTTTGAGCATGCTGTGGACGCAGCTAAGAAGTATGGCTATGTGGAACAGGGGGATAGAGTAGTTATTACTGCCGGTGTTCCTCTGGGAATTTCGGGGACAACTAATCTTATGAAGGTAGATACGGTTAAATGATTCTGAAGCATGTTTTAAGCTTGACATGTCAGTCTACGCATGATATAATAAGTAAATTAAATACTGCCACCGGGCAGATAGAATGCAAAAAGCATTCGTCGGCGTATCGTTAGGTCTTAGAAGATACGTTTGGCGGATGCTTATTTTTTGGAGGTTTTATACTATGAAATTCAAAAAAATCCTTTTTATTGGTTTGACGAAATTTGAATGGTGTTTATGGACCATATCTGTGGTTGTCGTTACAGGTTCCTTTGTATTGTCAGGTTCGACTGATATATTAACGATTATAGCTTCACTAATCGGTGTTACAGCTCTTATTTTCGTTGCTAAGGGGTATGTTTTTTGGACAGATTTTAACAGTAATTTTTGCGGTCTTTTACGGTATTATATCGTTTTATTTCAAGTATTACGGAGAAATGATAACATATATTTGCATGACGTCTCCTATAGCGGTTTTTTCAATAATTACATGGATTAAGCATCCTTTTCCGAAGTCTTCTGAGGTAGAAGTAAATAAACTTAGCCGAAGGCAAATATATATTTTAATTGTATCTGTTACAGCTGTTACGGTTATTTTTATTTTATACTGAAATATCTTGGAAATGCAAATCTGCTTTTCAGTACTGTATCTGTTGCCACAAGCTTTATTGCGTCTTATCTTACTCTTTTCCGCAGTCCGTTTTACGCTATAGGCTATGCTGCGAATGATATTGTATTAATAGTTTTGTGGATTCTTGCCGCTGCTGAAAACATTTCATACTTACCAATGGTCATATGCTTTGCAATGTTTTTGGTCAATGATTTATACGGATTTGTTAATTGGAGAAGAATGAAACAAAGACAGGAAAGCACATTTATCAGTAATGTATAAGAAAAAAGCCGGATTAAACCGGCTTATATTAGTTATTCAGCTGAATTAATAAACATTTCATAAATTTTTCTGATTGCTTCTTCAAAGTCTGATTCACCGATAGCAATGATTACATTTAACTCACTTGATCCCTGATCAATCATTTTAACGTTTATCCTTGCGTGTGCCATTGAAGCGAAAATTCTTGCGGCAGTACCACGGGTACGGATCATTCCTCGTCCCACTACTGCCAGAATAGCAATACCCTTTTCAAGTTCAATATGGTCAGGAGCAACAGCTTTTCTTATTTGTGCGATAACCTCGTCTTCCTTGCCTTCGATCTGTCCGTAAGGGAAGATAAGAGAAAAGTGTATCAATACCGGACGGCATATGCTCAATTGATATACCGTTTTTGGGTACTTCCAGAACCTTGCGGCAGAAACCAAGCTCACTGTTCATCATTGCTTTTTCAATATTTATAGCGGCAAAGCCTTTTTTTGCCTGCAATACCGGTTATAGTATACTTATTGAATTCGTCTTCAGAGACTTCGGAAACAATCATAGTACCCGGATCTTCCGGAACATTAGTGTTTTTGATATTTATCGGGGATACCCGCCGCTCTTACAGGGAAAATAGCGTCCTCATGTAAAAACTGTAGCGCCCATATATGCAAGCTCACGCAGTTCCTTTGTATGTTATGACATTTATAGCCTTCGGATTTTCTACGATTCTCGGATCTGCCACAAGAAATCCTGAAACGTCAGTCCAGTTTTCGTAAACGTCAGCCTTTACTGCACTTGCAATAATTGAACCGGTAACGTCGGAACCGCCTCTTGAAAATGTTCTTACAACGCCGTTTACATCAGCACCGTAAAAGCCCGGAATTACTGCTCTTTCAACATTTTTCAGTCGGTCTCTCAGCTTAGGCTGTGTTTTTTTCATTGTTGAAGGAACCGTCTTCATTGAATACAATGACAGTTGCAGCGTCAATAAATTCGTATCCCAGAAGTGCGGCAATAACAATACCGTTTAAGTATTCTCCTCGGCTTGCGGCATATTCACTGCCAGCTTTAGCGGAAATATTTTCTTTATTTCAGCAAATTCATTTTCAAGTGAAAGATCAAGCCCGAGATCGCTGATAATACCGTTGTATCTTTCGGCAATTGCACCGAACGCATTATCTATACTTTTATTTTCCATTGCAAGACTATTGCAGTTATACAGCATATCCGTTACTTTTATATCATCAGAAAACGCTTGCCCGGTGCAGACGGTACAACATATCTGCGTTTTTTCATCACTCTTTATAATATCGGTAGCCTTAGTGATCTGTTTTGCGTCAGCCAGACTGCTTCCGCCGAATTTTACAACTTTAACATTCATACTGTTATTCTCCTCTTGATTTTTTACCGTAATCACATATTTAATAGTATATGGTATTTTGTAAGAAAAATCAAGTGTAATTAATTACAAAATATTGTAAGTTTATCGGTGTTCTTTTGTCGAATACGCTTGTACGTCTGTGAAAGACACTTACTTTTTAACAAGCTTTTGAAAAAAAGTTTGGCAAAAACTTTTATATCGTATTTAGTTTAATGATATAATTTACATAAGGCTCGACAGGTTAATAAACTGAGGATTGAAGATAAAATTTTGAAAAAAGCTTGGCAAAAATTTTTATGCCGTACTTCATTAACTTAATTTTCTTTTTAAAGACTCGCAAAGCAGCTTTTTAAAAAGCTGATAAAACTTCCTTTTCTTAACTTTCTTGTTTCGTACATTCTTTGTCATTTTCTTTGATTGCCCAAAGAAAATAACGAAAAGAAAATGCCCTTCTTTCTTTGTTCACACAAAAGAAAGAAGCAAAAGAAAGGTAACGACTGCATAGCCCTTTTAAACTATCACGCAAGGTACTCTACCATAATTGTGCTGAGACGTTTTTGCTGCGTGCGTTCTCCACTTAACTGCACTCATCTAACATAGGTGCGAATTTTAGTATGTTACGTCTTGCCTTTTATGGGGAGACCAATTAGTTCAGAAACTGTATGACGGATAAAATGGCGGATAAAGCCGTAAGCCGCCCACGGCGTTTGAGTGGGCGCATTTTTTGTTACTTTCTTTTGCATGAAAGAAGAAAAAAGTTTTAAAAAACTTGTTTCTTTGGTTCGTTTCTTGTCACGAGACAAGAAATGAACAAACCTTGTTAGCTTGTACCTTTGGTCGTTAGGCATAGCGTTAAGAACCTTTTCCATTTCTACGGAAACCTTTCGCCTTCGCTGGATAAGCATACAGGGTGTGTTTTTTTAGTCTCTTTGAAAGCTTTACAGACTTAACCTTACCGCTGAGCTTTTCTTCCATGAATTTGAACATATCTTTAGCGTCTTCTTCCTTTGCCTTTATCTCTTCCTTTTCTTCCGGAGTGTCAATGTCAAGGTCGCCGGCGGAAACAGACTTGAATTCCTTTTCATTGTAATTCATGAGCATCTTGATGGCAAACTCATCAACATTGTCGGTAAAGTAAAGGATCTCATAACCCTTGTCCTTGACAGTTCAGTCTGAGGCAGATGGTCGATTCTTTCAACAGTTTCACCGCATGCATAGTAAATATATTTCTGGTCCTCGGTCATACGTGAAACATATTCGTCAAGAGTTACAAGTTTCTTTTTCCTTTGAAGAATAGAACATAAGCAGATCCTTTACGGAATCCTTGTTCATGCCGTAGTTGTTGTAAACGCCGAATTTAAGCTGTAGACCGAATGCCTTGTAAAATTCCTCATATTTGTCTCTGTCATTTTTAAGAAGCTTTGTAAGTTCGTTCTTAATAGTTCTTTCAAGGCTTTTTACGTGCAATAAGCTTTAACTGTCTGTCATGCTGGAGCATTTCTCTGGAAATGTTCAGAGATAAGTCCTCAGAATCTACAAGTCCCTTTAACAAAGCTGAAATGGTCGGGGAGAAGGTCTGCACACTTGTCCATTATCAGTACGCCGCTTGAATAAAGCTGAAGTCCCTTTTCATATTCCTTTGAGTAATAGTCATAAGGCGCTTTTGACGGAATATAAAGCAATGCATTATAAGTTGCAGTACCCTCAGTCTTTGTATGGATATGAAGAATAGGATCTGTATAGTCAAAGAACTTTTCCTTGTAGAAGCTGTTGTAATCTTCGTCCTTAAGCTCGGACTTGTTCTTTCTCCAGATAGGAATCATACTGTTAAGAGTTTCAGTTTCTGTATAGTCCTCATATTCGCTTTCCGTACCCTCTTTCAGACGGCTTTTTGTCATGTCCATCTTAATAGGAAGCGGATATAGTCGGAATATTTCTTTATGAGTGTCTGGATTCTGTACTGTTCCAAAAATTCGTCATAATTTTCATCGTCAGTATTGTCCTTTAGAGTAAGAATTATTTCAGTACCAACATTATCCTTAGCGCACGGACCGATCTGATATCCCTCAGCGCCTTCTGAGATCCATTCATACGCCTGATCCGAACCGTAAGCCTTGCTTCGTACAGTAACTTCTTTGGCAACCATAAATGCAGAATAGAAGCCTACGCCGAACTGTCCTATAATATCAACGTCCTCTTCAAGCTTGTTTTCATTTTTAAACTTGAATGAGCCGCTGTTGGCAATAGTACCAAGATGATTTTCAAGCTCTTCTTTTGTCATGCCTATGCCGTTGTCGGAAATTGTTATGGTTCTGGCGTCCTTATCAAGCTTTATGTTAATTGCAAAATCGTCTTTTTTAATGCCGACTTTATCATCGGTAAGGGACTTGAAATAAAGCTTGTCTATAGCGTCGCTTGCATTTGAAATAAGTTCTCTTAAAAAGATTTCCTTATGTGTATAAATTGAATTAATCATTAAGTCCAGAAGTCTTTTGGACTCGGCTTTAAATTCTTTAGTTTCCATTTTTGTCAGCTCCATATATAGTATTTAGCACTCTTTAACTTAGAGTGCTAAATATAGTATAATACATTTAAGGAAAAAATCAAGAGTTTTCACAGAATTTACACAATTTATTTACAGTTTAATCACATTTTGCACATTGTAAATCAAGATATTCTTCAAGAGTAAGTCCCATTCGTTTCATTCTTTCAGCGTGAACACGTCCCACGTAACGATAGTGCCAAGGCTCGTATGTAATAGAAGTTATATGCTCTTTTTCCTTTAGGATAACGCAGAATAAATCCAAATTTTGCAGCATTTTTATCAAGCCATCTGAATTCTTCCGTATTTTCAAATTCCGGATTTATTTCTCCTTTCCAGTCCATGGTCGAGATGTCCGCAGCCAGTCCGGCATTGTGCTCGCTTTGCCCCGAACTGCTATTGACTGTGCGGTTTTGTTAAAGGCGTCCTCATAACTCATACCCTGTTTCATGTATCTTTGGATATCTTCGTTAAATAGTCCCTGCTGGTAAGAGATACTTCTGTACGCAGAAAATATCCTCAGATGTATGCCGTCTTTTAAGGCGGCGCAAATCATCTCTTTCATAGCACAGGCAGTTTTACGCTCCAACTGATATCCCTCCATGAGATCAGTCAGACATGGTTTGTAATTTTCCGGCAGTGGGTGATCCTTGTTGATTAACATTAATTTCATTTTAATCATTCCTTTCTCCAGCTTTTTGAAAAAAGCTGGGCAAAAAAACTTTTATATCGAGTTTAGTTTACTGGTATATTTTAATCAATTCACGATGGTTTACTTTACAGAGAATTGAAGAAAAAAAATTGAAAAAAAAGCTGGGCAAAAAACTTTTATATCGAGTTTAGTTTACTGGTATATTTTAATCAATTCACGATGGTTTACTTTACAGAGAATTGAAGACAAAAAATTTTAAAAAACTGGACAAAAACTTTTTATATCGAGTTTAGTTTACTGGTATATTTTAATCAATTTACGATGGTTTACTTTACAGAGAATTGAAGAAAAAATTGAAAAAAGCTGGACAAAAACTTTTTATCGTTTTTAAGTTTAATTAAACATGTTTCATAAGGCTCGGCAGGTAAATAATTCTTTGGTTTGTTTCTTGTTGCGAAACAAGAAATGAACAAATAAGAAAAATTCAAAGAAGCTTGTTTCTTTGATTTGACATCAATTACGATTTATAAAATGCTTGTTAAAATAGTTCTCTTTCAATAAATATGAAAAAAATAAAAAATTAGAACTTACCTATTGACAAAATGAAAAATGGTATATAATAGCTATAAAGAACATTTGTTCTATAGCTTGAAAAAAATTAAACAATGTAAATCAATGGAGGTAGATAAATGTCAAGACGTGTTTCATTTAACGCAATGGAGTTTGATTCAAAATTAAAGTACCCTTGCATTTTCAGAAGATGATGAGGAATGTACAGAAAAGAGAGAAAAAATACGTAAAATAATGGCAAGGATAATAAAAACGATCTTACTGCAAGACAAAGAGAAATAATTGTGCTATACTATTACAATGGAAAGGGGAGGAACGAAATTGCTCAAATACTTAAAATTTGTCCGTCATCTGTTTCCAGAACTATAAAAGCTGCGAGAAATAAGATATTTAAATATATGAGATATTATTTTTTATAAGGAGAATGTATGTGAAAACACCAATATATGATTTTTTCTTCAAAATTACATAAACAGCAATACTCTCAGACTTCATATGCCCGGACATAAAGGAAAAAACATTGCCGACATTTCATATGCTATGGATATAACCGAGATTAACGGTGCTGATAGTCTTTTGATTCGTCAGGTATTATAGAAGAAAGTGAGAAAAATGCGGCAAAACTGTTTAAAACGGTGCGGACATGCTATTCTGCCGGCGGTTCGACGCTGTGTATACAGGCAATGCTTGCTATGATGAAGAGAGAAAAACGAAATGTTATAGCTATAAGGAATGTACACAGAAGCTTTCTTTCCGCATGTGTGCTGCTTGGATTAGAACCCGATTGATTTATCCCAAGTATACAGCAGGAATCTTATCCGGTCAGATTCCTATGGATATTCTGGAGGATAAACTTAAACGTACTGAAAATTCCTGCGTTTATCTGACTTCGCCGGATTATCTGGGAAAAAACGGCGGATATAAAAGAGATATCAAAGCTATGCAGGAAATATAATGCCGTACTTCTTGTGGATAATGCCCACGGCGCCACACTGCCTTTACAGGAACACATCCGATTGCCCTTGGAGCGGATATGTGCTGTGATTCTGCCCATAAAATGTTACCTGCACTGACAGGAGCGGCATATCTGCATATCGGAAATGAAAGGTATGGGGATAGGGCAAAATCTGCAATGTCGCTTTTCGGCTCAACAAGTCCCAGTTATCTTATTATGGCTTCTCTGGACTTGTGTAACAGATATATTTCAGAGCAAATTGCCGATGATATAAATACTACTATGTCTGCAATCGGAGATTTAAGAAAAAGAATCAGCGGAAAAGTATACAGTGTATAACGGAGAACCTTATCATCTGACACTTTTATGTAACGGTAATGATCTGGCAGATCAGCTGAGGGAAAAAGAATATTGAATGTGAATACTCTGATAATAATGTTATCGTACTTCTTTTTTTCTCCGTCGGATACTCCTGAAGAAATAAAATATATTGCCGATATGCTGATGGAGTGTGTACCTCAAAAGTCCAAAATACTTATATCACAGATTTTCCCGTTATGGAAAAGGCTATGTCTGTTCGTGAAGCCGCACTGTCCGAATTTGAAAGTATAGACGTGGATAAAAGTGCCGGACGTATATGCGCTGCTGTGAATGTTCCGTGTCCTCCGGCAGTACCTATAGCGGTAAGCGGAGAAATTATAAATGAAAATTGTATTAAAATTTATAAAAACTATGGAATTTTAAAGGTAAATGTGATAAAATAATAATATAATAAGTAAGAGCCTGTTCAGCGTCTTTTTCCGCTAAACTTGAAAAAAGATACTGAACAGGCTCTGAAGAAAGGTCGTGCTGCAATATGAAACTTATATTTGCCGTTGTAAACGGAGACGATAGTCAGGCAGTATCAAAAGCCTTGACTAAAATGGATTTTTCGCTACTAAGCTTGCGTCAACCGGCGGCTTTTTAAGCGCAGGTAATACTACGTTTATGATTTGTACGGATAATGAAAAAAGTAGACAGAGTAATAGAAATAATAAGTCAGAAAAGTCATAAAGAAAACAGTTTGTACCGTCTGCGTCGTCATATGGAGTCGGAGCATATACAGCGTTTCCGGTTGAAGTATCTGTGGGCGGTGCTACAATATTTGTAACCGATGTGGAACGATTTGAAAAGGTATGAAAAATAAAATTTACGGAAATAAATTTGCGCTTGATACTTTTGAAGCAATGTTTAAAAGCGGACGCCTGCCCCATTCGTTTTTGATTTACGGTGAAAAAGGACTGGGTAAAAAAACTCTTGCAAAATATTTGTCTGCGGCGCTGCTGTGTGAAAAAGGGTACCGGTATTCCATGCGGAGAATGCCGTTCATGCCGTAATGCTGAAAAGGGAGTTCATCCGGATATAATTTATCCTGAACACAGCGGAAAGCTTAATACATATACCGTTGAAACCTGCCGTCATGTATGTGCGGACGCTTTTATCGCTCGAATAACGGCAGCGCTAAGGTATACGTTTTTACCGACGCTGATAATATTCAGCTTCCGGCACAGAATTCATTGCTTAAAATTGTAGAAAGAACCGCCGGATTTTGTCTATTTTATTTTTACTGCGTCGTCAAAAGGACGTTTTTCTTCCGACAATTATATCAAGAGTTACCTCAGTCGGGGTTTCTCCATGTACTTTCGACGAATGTGCGCAAAGCGCTGGGTATAAAAGGCTATGAAAAGCAGTCGTATATCAGAAGCTATGGAGAATTTCGGCGGAAATATCGGAATGTGCGTGGAATATCTTGAAAATGAGAGCTTAAGAGTAATTACATCATTGACAAAAAGAGCCGCTGATAGTATAATAAGCAGAGACGAATATAGTCTGCTGACGGTTATGTCCTCTGCCGAGCTTAAGGACAGGCATATGTCTGCGGTATTTCTTGAAATGCTTGACAGGATCATAAGAGATTGTACTGCTTTGAAGTTTAATAAATCCGCATCGCTTATAAGCTGCTATCCAAAGGGAGCAGAGAAGCTTGCAGACAGTATTTCGGTAAAGTCCGCTGAAAAAATTCATAATTTGCTGAATACGGCGGCGGCAGACGTAAGAGCTAATGTAAATTCAATTTTGCTGATGTCCGCATTGTGCGGAGAAATAATAAATAGTTAGGAGGGATAAATCCTGTAAAATATTTTAATATGGTTGAAATTATTGGTGTAAGATTTAAACAGGTGGGAAAAAATTTATTATTTTTTCTCCAAAGGGTATAAAATTTGATGCCGGCGATCATGCAATCGTTGAGACTGTGAGAGGTGTTGAATGCGGAGAGGTTGTTATTGCTAACCGTAACGTAGACGAGTCTGAAATAGTTCCGCCTCTTAAAGAAATAATTCGCAAATCAACAGCTGAAGATATGAAAATTGTTGAAAAAATCATGTTAAGGAAAAGGAAGCCTTTGACATTTGTCTTGAAAAAAAATGCTTACAGACAATTAAATATGCATCTTATAGATGTTGAGTGCACTTTGACAACAATAAGATTCTTTTTATTTTACTGCGGAAAACAGAGTGGACTTCCGTGAACTTGTAAAGGATCTGGCTGCTGTTTTCAGAACAAGAATAGAACTGAGACAAATCGGCGTAAGGGACGAAGCGAAAATACTTGGCGGACTTGGTATCTGCGGCAGGAATTCTGTTGTAAAAGACATCTGGGAGAATTTCAGCCTGTGTCTATAAAAATGGCGAAGGAACAGGGACTTTCACTGAATCCTTCCAAGATTTCCGGCACATGCGGACGTCTTATGTGCTGTTTAAAAATGAGCAGTCGTCATACGAGGAACTGCTGAAAATAACTCCTAAGGTGGGAGCGTTTGTAAAAACTCCGGAATGCAAAGGATATGTGGAAGAAGTGAGTCTGATTACCGGTAAGCTGAAAATCAAACCGGAAAAACAGACGTTCCGATTTATGCCGACAGAAAAGATGTTAAGGTTATTAAAGATGCTGAAATAAGAGTAAATAAGGAAGAACTTAAGGCGCTTAAGGATCTTGAGAAAAATTAAGGGAATGCTTGCGCATTCCCTTTGTTTGTTACCTGTCGAGACTTATATAAATTATATCCATCAAATTAAAGACGAACTGCAAAATTAACTTTGCGAGTTTTTAAAAAGAAAAAAATCAAGTCAATAAAATACGGCATAAAAGTTTTTTGCTTACTTTTTTTTTTCAAAATTTTTCTATAATCCTCTGTTTATTTACCTATCGAGCCTTATGAAACATATTTAATTAAACTTAAAAACGAAATAAAAGTTTTTTTTGCCCAAAATTTTTCTTTTATTCCCTGCAAAATTAACTTTGCGAGTCTTTAAAAAATAAAATCAAGTCAATAAAATTTGGCATAAAAGCTTTTTGCTTACTTTTTTCAAAATCTTTTTCTTTTATTCCCTACAAAATTAACTTTGCGAGTCTTTAAAAACAAAATCAAGTCAATAAAATTTGGTATAAAAGTTTTTTGCTTACTTTTTTTTCAAAATTTTTTCTTTTATTCCCTGCAAAATTAGCTTTGCGAGTCTTTAAAAAGAAAAAATCAAGTCAATAAAATACGGCATAAAAGTTTTTGCCCAGCTTTTTCAAAAAGCTGGAGAAAGGAGTAAAAATGGAGAATAAGCATAATTATCAGCGTGAGCTTGACGATATATTAAAACGCATTGAAAAAAAAGAATGAAAAAAAAGCCTGTTTTGCTGCTGCACAGCTGCTGCGGACCGTGCAGCAGTTATGTTAGCGAATATCTTACGCAGTATTTTTTATATAAAACTTTTTTCTATAATCCAAATATTCAGCCGGCTGAGGAATATAACAAGCGTCTGGAAGAACAGAAAAAAATCATTGATAGAATGAAGCTTGCAGACTGTGTTGAACTGATCGAAGGCGAATACAATTCTACAGATTTTTTCAGTGAAGTAAAAAGGACTTGAATCTGAACCAGAGGGCGGGAAACGCTGTGAAGTGTGTATAAAATGAGAATGGCAGAGGCTGCGAAAGCCGCAAAACTATATAATGCAGAGTATTTTGCAACTACTCTTACGGTAAGTCCACATAAAATGCGCCGTTTATAAATAAAACGGGCAATGAGCTTTCAGAAGAATATGGTATTGCTTATCTTGTTCCGATTTTAAAAAGAAAAAGCGGCTATAAGCGTTCTATTGAGCTTTGCCGTGAGTATAATATTTATCGACAGAATTACTGTGGGTGCGTTTTTAGCTGTCAAAATCGGACGGATACTGATAATATATAAAAAGCGGACTTTTAACGTCCGCTTTAGTTTTTATTTATTCATACTTTGTTCTGCAAGATATCTTGCAATTGACGCAGCGTCTAAGGCTGAAATTTTGCCGTCTTTGTTAAAATCGGCATGGGACGGTAATTCGTTTCCTTTTTTGTTCCGCAAGCATTTTTAGCGATAAAGGCAGCATCCATGGCAGTTAATTTTCCATCACAATTAGCGTCTCCGGGAATAAAATCAATGGCAGAAAATGTTAAATCTATAGTTTATTATTATTTTCACCGGATACGGTGCTTAGGGGTTTTCAAGTTCTTCATCAGTAAGAGTAATTTTATATGTGTATTCTGTACTGCGTTCCGTATAGTCGCTGTCTTCAATAATTATTTTATCCGTATAATAAACCGGTTGGGACTCGGCGTATGTAGGAATACCGATTTTAACTATAGTCACCTTCGTATTGTCCTGATTCGTAGTTAAAATTGTTGTATTCAGATTTAAAACAAACGTATCTGATACATGGACCTCATTGGTGAATAACTGTATCATATACAAGATAACCTTCAGTCGGAAATTCGGGAGTACGTTTATATATTGAAACATAAGTGTCTCTGTCTGTAGTAGTGATAATATTTACTTTTCCGCAGATGTTGTCAGGCTGGTCAGTAACAGGATTTATTATTTTTTCAGCCGCACCCGCAGATATTCCCGTAAGCATAATTGTACCCGATGATAATATCGAACAGAGTGTTTTTATTATTTTAATTTTCATTTTCATAGGCCTTTCATTATTTTTTAAAGTTTGGTACGGCAAAACCGTAGATACATGAATCATCGATACTGTAAATTTGGTTCTGCATGTATCGCTGCTGTTGCCTTCTACTGTGTAACATAACCGTTTTTCATAATAGTCTACGATTCCGATATGGTCGGCTTCTCCGTCCGGTTCCCAGTCAAAGAAAATATAATCTCCTGACTTAGGGTATAAGATCTGCCTTTCCACTGATTATGCGCTTTGAACCAGTCGATTCCCACCTTGCAGGATATAAAAAAAAGGACGGAACGCTACCGCTTTGGACATATCCGCACTGATATGCACACCATGAAACAAAGCAAGCGCACCATTCAATACGGTAATTGAAACCGTACCATGTCAGTAAGGTTCGCCTCCTACGTTTCCGAGCTGTGAGGCGCTTTTGAGTACTATTTCATGATTTCCTCTGTTGCCATAGCTCCGTTTGAATAAAAAGATAGTCTACATTGTCAATTCTGTGTCTGTAGGTAAGCATAATTCCGTTTGAATCAAAATAATATTTTGTGGTGTTGATTGTTTTTCCAGCCGGTATGCTTTTTCCGTCGTCATTGAAATAGTATGTATTTTCTCCGATTACAGTAAATCCGGTGCACATTGTTGCCGTTAGTAGCGAAATAATATTCGCCCGTTGAAAGCTTCAGCCAGCCTGTAAAGCATTCTGCCGTTATCGGAAAAGTAATATTTGTGGTTGTTTATGGTTTGCCAGCCGGTTTTCATTTACCGTCAGAGCCGAAATAATACCGGTAATCGCCTATTTCAGCAAGACCGGTGACCATTGCGCCGTCTTTGCCGAAATAATATGTGCTTCCGTTGATAGCTTGGAAACCGGTTTACCATTTTACCGTCGGAATTAAAGTAATATTTATTATTGCTGACAGTCTGCCAGCCGGTTGCCATATAGCCGTCTGCGTTAAAATAATATACGTCTTTTTCAACGGTTATCATTTTGTCCGCAGCCCATGTACCGTCATTGTAATAAAAGCATGCTTTTTCCGTTATCGAAGGACTGAAGTCCTGTCTTAATAGCTCCGCTTGAATCAAATCTGTAAGGACGTGAATCTATATACTGTTCTCCGGTATATTTGCCGATAGTATTATCAGTGTAATAATATGTTCCGCGATAATTTATCCAGCCGTAAACAGGTTCAGCGGTTTCATAATCAAAAGTATACTCTTAGACCTTTTTACAGTCTGCCAGCCTGTATGTACTTTTCCGGCTGGTGAAATTATGTACCATGTTCCGTTAATGTCAATAGGAGTCTGGTTATCGTCTCCGGTAATCAATACGCCGTTTTCGTCACAGCAGTACATGTATCCTGACACTTGCCGAATCCTGTCTGCATTATACCGGTATCTTTAAAAATGTAGGTTTTTCCGTCTATTTCATGCATGCCGATAAGCTTGCCGTACTGTTTGTCGTTGTAATAAGTATTTCCCCATAGGAGATCCAGCCGTAAACAGGACTGTGAGTTTCGCTGTCAAAATATGTTCTTATTGAATTTACTGTCTGCCAGCCTGTTTTTAAAGCGCCGTTAGGTGCAAAAAAAGATAGGATTCACCGTCTATTTCAACGATACCGTTTGCCGGAGCGCCGTCAATATAGTAGAACCATCTGTTATTTTGCAAGCTCCAGCCGTCGGCTGATTCTGACAGTGCTTCACTTTCTGAGGTTTGCGGTTCTTCCGTAATATCGGTTGAAACGGTAGTTTCAGCCGCCGTTGTTTGGGCAGGCTCAGATACTTCGGGTATGGTTTCTTCGGTAATCGCCTCTGTAACTTCCTGTGTGACAACGGTTTCATCGGCATATGCGCTGAAGCATAATGCTCCTGCGGAAATTATTACTGCCGCTGCTGCCGGAAGAAATTTTAGAAATTTCATTAGCTGTAGATCACTCCTTGTATAAAAATAATATAATAAATATTATAACATTTTTCAACAAAAAAATCAATAATTTGTAAGTAAAACAACCTGATTTTTATAAATTCGGTATCTTGCCTCGGAAACGCCTGAGAATTTATGTAATATAGCGAATGGAACGCCCTTTCTTAAGGACGTTCCATTTATTTTGCTATATATTGGTATTTTCTTTATTTTTTGTTTTTTTTTTCTTGAATTGGTTTTTTGCTTTAGCGGCAGCTCTTGCCTTGGTTTTTTTCTTAGCGGCAGCTTTTTTTTCAGCTTTTTGTATGCTTCTTCAAAGAAAGAACCGCTGAGCGTCGACAGGCGGATTGTCGTTTACTTTATAGACATAAGCGCCGTCTGGCAGCTGAATTCTTGCCTTGACATTATCCCTGAGAAGTATTTCAAACATATTCCATAGACGTTTTTTTATTTTTTCATTGTAAACGGGGCAGCTACTTCAACACGTCTTATAGTATTTCTTGTCATATAATCGGCGGAACTGATATATATTTTTCTCCTTTTTTCAGTACCGAAAATGTAAATACGGCTGTGTTCCAGATATCTGCCGACTATACTTGTAACAGTAATATTTTCTGTAAATCCTTCAACACCTGCAATAAGACTGCATATGCCTCTGATTACCATATCAATTTTAACTCCTGCCTGAGAGGCTTCAATAAGCTTGTCTATAATTGTTTTGTCGCAGAGCGAATTGATTTTATACCCACATAAGCTGGTTCACCGTTTCTGGCAAATTCAATTTCTTCATCGATCATTTGGAGAATAGGGTCACGCAGAGCCAGCGGCGCAATTAAAAGATGTTCGGATTCTTCTATCAAGCGGTTGTTGAGCAGTGCGTCAAACAGTCTTTTCAGCATCTGTTCCTATATCCGGATTGGCAGTCATAAAGGAAAGGTCGGTATAAAGAGCGGAGGTTTTTTCGTTGTAATTACCCGTGCCGATTTGAGTGATATATTCAGTTTTCTGACCGATTTTCTTGTGATCAGCAAAGAGCTTAGAGGTACCTTTAAATCTCTGGGGCCGTAAATGATATTGCAGCCGGAATCCTGTAAGCGTCTTGACCAGCCGATATTGTTTTCTTCGTCAAAACGGGCGCGGAGTTCAACCAAAACAAGTACGTTTTTGCCGTTTTCGGCGGCGTCGCACAAGCGCTTCTATGATCTGACTGTTTTTCGCAAGACGGTAAAGGGTGATTTTAATATCTGTTACCTTTTGGATCCTTTGCCGCTTCGTTCAGCAGCTGAATAAAAGGCTTTATAGATTCATAAAGGTAGCTCAGGAGAATATCACGTCTTTTTTATTTGGGGAATTATATTCATAGTTTCGGCTATGCTTTCGGATTTCTGAGGTACCAGCTTGTCGAATTTAAGAGAAGGATCGTTGCAGATATCTGCAATGTCTCCGGCAAAGGACAAATCAAGAGGAGTTTTAAGATAAAAAAATATGTTCTTCATTTAATTCAAGCTTTTTGCATAGGAATTCCAGTGCGGCTGACTGAAAGTTTCAGATAGCTGAAGACGTACCGGATGAAGTTTTTTTTTTTTTTATAGTTCTTCCATAACTTCTCCTGAAGTCCAGGTCATGATCGTAAAAGACCTTCTTCAACGGTTATGTCTGCGTTTCGGGTAATTTGAAAAGCGTTTTGTCAATTATTTTATAATTTTGAATACGTTAGAGCATAGTGAAGAATAAGATCTTCCGCCAGAATAAACCGTTTTCCGCCGTTTAGGAGGATTACTCTGCTGAACTGTCCGCTTGCAGGATAATGCCGATTTTTATATTTGATTTGGACTGAATCTGCAAAGCGCAGTAAATTTGTTTATTGTTGAGGAAAAGGAAAGGGAGTTTTTTATCGATAATAAGGGGAAATAAGAGGTTTTATTTCCTTTTAAAATATGCTTCGAGGTATTTTTTGCTCTTCGATTGAAGCTGAACGGAAATTAACCTGTTCCACGCCATGCTCCATCAGTTCAAGCATTATATTTTTGTAGGCTATATCTTTCATAGGTTCAAGTTCGTTGACCTTGTCAAATATGGCCGATAACTGCTTTTTGCGGTCATTTGGGTTTTGTTGTCTTGCTTTTTCTGATTGACAAGCATCTGGTCGTAAAGAGAGCCTACGCGTACCATAAAAATTCATCTAAATTACTTTGAAAAATAGCGGCGAAGTTAAGTCTTTTCCAATAGCGGAACTCTTTGTCCTGTGCTTCTTCCAGAACACGTTCATTGAATTTCAGCCAAGATAGTTCTCTGTTTTCATAAACTGCTGCTGTCATAATTTTACCTCCGTTATTGCGAATGCTGTACAATTGTTATATTAATACTTATATTATATAATAAATACCGGATTTTGTCAAGAATTAATGTATAAATTTTCTTTGAATTTTACGTAAAATTTATGTAAAATGATCTTACTTTTTGTAAAAAGGTAGTAAAAAACTTTAATTTCATTTTAAATTTTACAAAATGAGGCATTACATGTAAATAAATGAGAAATGAAGCAGTTTAAGGCTTGGCAGACAGGGAATAAAAATATAACTTATTTAATCTGCTGTTTTAAGTTCTGTATTGGGATAATAGTGTTCCAGAATTTCCTTGTATGTTTTGCCTTCTTTTGCCATAGCATTTGCTCCGTACTGGCTCATGCCCACGCAATGTCCGTAGCCTCTGTGGTAATTTTGAAGCCGTCGTCATACTCAATATCAAACGATGCAGAACGCAGTGAAAGAGCCGCACGTATTTCCTGACCTGTAACTGTAAGATTACCCGCCTTTATTTCCAGAACTGTATTTGACTTGCTTTTTGAAACGTCTGAAAACCATTCTTCTGGTTTATCTCCCAGTTTAATATCGTCAAAGGCGTTTTTCAAGACGTTCTTTACTTCGTCCGCAGTATATTCATATTCTTCCATATATTTGGGAGCTTCTGTGTCATAATCACTTTCGACCGGTATAAGATATTCGACTTTGCCCCATACGTTTTCAGGCGCTTTCTGTTGTTCCGGAAGACATGAATGGAAGGCGGCTATAATAGGTTCATCTTCATAAACCAGTATTTCGCTTTCAACGTCTGAAACGGCGTTTTTGATTTTTTCTATATACTGTTCATAATTGTCGCCATAATACTGTTTTGCCTGGATTTTCAGTAAAATATGCCTGATATTTACTGCTTGTCATTGGAAAAGTAAGCGCCGTTCAGCTCTTTGTCCGGAGATGTCAGCGCTTTTTCTTTCTGTCGCTGCGCATATGTGAGCAGCGACAGCCTGGGCTTTAAGAGCTTCCGGTTTCAAAGGTAGCCGGCATTTCAGCGCAGACTGCCCGACTACGTAGTCAAACACTGAGATTTCTTCTACTTTTCCGGTAGTTATATCCAGAACTTTAAAGCTTTCCTGATCGTCGCTGGCGGATTTATTTTCCTTTTCATTTTCTTTTTTTGAATTTTCAGACGGCTCTTGAGCTTCCGTCTGTTTTTAGTTTCTTTTTCAGAGTTTTCTGATTTGTAAACTGCCGCTGTCGGTCTGGCTGCCGATGTGTCTGAGTTCGATACCGCAAGCGGAGCAGCGGGAACGGTAACAAGAAGAGCGGCAAAAATAACTGCTGCGGAAATATATGATTTCATATATATGACCTCTTTTCTTTTTTGTCTTAATTAAAAATATGAAGCAAAATTAGAAATTATATGTTTCATCCGTTAAAGTTGACATATTTGCTGAAATCGGTTATAATAAAATTTAAATATAATAGAATGGGAGGAGCATGTGAATAGTTTTAATGAGAATAACGGTATTAAAAGATTATGCAGCGACTTGTCCGAAAATTCCAAAATTGATCCGAAGCTTTTTACGACAAATTTTATGTCAAAAGAGGTCTCAGGAATAAAGACGGTACGGGAGTCGTGGCGGGAATCACCAATATCTGTAATGTACATGGCTATGTTGTAAATGAGGGTGATGTAGAGCCTATAGACGGAGAACTGATCTATCGCGGCTATAGTATTAAGGAATTGGTTGCAAACGTTGAAAAGGAAGATCGTTTCGGTTTTGAAGAAATAGCTTATCTTCTGCTTACCGGACGCCTTCCGTCAAGTAATGCGCTTAAAGGCTTTTTTCGTATCTGGCTGAAAGAAGAGAACTTCCTCAGGGATTTGTAGTGGATATGATACTAAAGGCGCCTTCAAAGAATATTATGAATAAGCTGGGAAGAAGCGTGCTTGCCCTTTATTCTTATGACGATGAATGTGAAAATCACAGTATTGAAAACGAAATGCGCATAGCAATTGATCTTATTGCAAAACTGCCGGTTATTATGACTAATGCGTATCAGGTAAAGAAAAGTCATTATGAAAATAAAAGCATGATTATGCATCATCTGATCAAGGATTACAATACGGCGGAAACAATTCTTTCTCTTTTGCGTATGGACAGGAGTTTTACAAAGGAAGAAGCGCAGCTTCTTGATACTATGCTTATGCTGCATGCCGAGCACGGAGGAGGAAATAATTCTACTTTTACATGCAGAGTGCTTACTTCTTCGGGTACTGACGCTTATTCCGCATATGCTTCTGCAATAGGCTCTTTAAAAGGTCCTAGACACGGAGGAGCTAATATTAAGGTTATGCATATGCTTGACGATTTTAAATCTAATGTAAAAGACTGGGAAAAAATGAAGGTCAGGTTGCCGACCATATGAGAAAGGTACTTAATAAAGAGGCGAACGACGGCTCCGGACTTATTTACGGTATGGGACATGCAGTTTATACCCTTTCCGATCCGAGAGCGGTTATCCTTAAACGCAAGGCTTTTAATCTGGCTAAGGGCAAGGATATCGAAGCTGAATTCAGACTTCTGGATACTATTGAAAGACTGACACCGGAGTTGTTTAAAGGAAGTAAAAGGAAGCGATAAGGTCGTATGTGAATGTGATATGTATTCGGGTCTTGTTTACAAAATGCTTTGTATTCCGCCGGTTTGTATACGCCGCTTTTGCAGTTTCGAGAATAGTCGGCTGGGCGGCTCACAGAATTGAGGAGATCCTTACAGGCGGAAGGATAATTCGTCCGGCATATAAGGCGGTAGCAAAAACAAGAGACTATGTACCTATTGAAAACAGATAAAAAACTGTAGTTTAAACTCAAAGCATAGGAGGAAGAATGCAATTGAATAAAATAAAATTTATAATAATGCTTTTCCCTCTTTTTGCTTACGGGGTGCTCGCTGAATACTTCTATAGACGCTCTTTTGACGCCTCTAAGCTGAGCGCTCAGCAAGAACAGATTTACAGCGCCTGAAAAATTATACCGGTCCCAATATCAGTTTGAAATACCCCAGATCAGGCGAGAATCTTTCCGCCTTTATCGTGAGACGATATTGATAACGATTCCCAGGAGGAGGCAATAGTTTTTACAAGAAAAACGCCATTAAAACAGAAGATAATTCCCTGCGCATAAATATTCTCGACCAGGAGGATTCAGTATGGCGGTCGGTATACGACCGTGCTGCTGACGGAAATGAAGTTGAACAGGTTATGATCACAAAACTGGGAGAGCATGACAGGGTTAACATAGTTGTCGGTTACAGCCTTATAACCAATAACAGACCTAATGTCGGCAACATGCCACTATTTAAGGTGGGAGAACCTGGGCCGGAACAGGTAAATACCTCTGTACTGTTGGGTGTGTTAACAACTCTTTAAATGTAACTTCCACCTGCTTACGAGCAATGGCATGCTATCATGTGTCTTGGCTACCAATCCTTAGACACCACGACCCCATTTACTGTATAAATCTATTTCACTAACATTAGTACGCCAAATGACACATGTGATTGTTTCATCGAATATCAGAGCCTGCAATTTTAGTGACATCAGATTCAGGCATTTTTCAGATACAAAATATTAATAAAATATTTTTGCTTCATCTCTAGCTTGCATGATCTACAAGATTCATAAAAGCGTTTACTAGTTGCATAATGCATCATTTAGAAAAAACGATTTTCTTCTGCACAATGTCTTAGCCATGTTGTGGGGCCAATGCAGCATTAATACATTGCGAAGGATTAAGTATGTTCTTTAAAGTCTGACATCTTTTACAACCAAAATCAATATCATAATGTTGGGTTCTTCTTTTTGCCATAGAAATAAATTCGCATTAAAGCAAACTTTGCACCGGAATGATCATGGTCAATAAACAACGGAGGTTTTGACTGATGTTAGTCTTCAGCAAACAGGAGGCTGAACAGTATCTAGGTAATTTTCTCATATAAACCAGGAGTGCGGTTGTTTTCTATGAAGGCATGCATGAAAATCTTGCCAATCTGCACGCCTAACAAATATTCTTGGCAATTTCTGTAAGTTTGTTATGGAAGGCCTCTTCAAGATAAACACGTTTTCTGTTTTATCTAGACATAGCACTTTCTGATGATATTTAAAATTTTGACCAGCTTTTAAATCATGGGGTAAAAACTCAGCCAGGCATTTTGGCTTCTGTTTCTTCGTCTAACAAGTTAGCTACGCCAAGAGAAATGGAAATAGGCTGTTGGATATGAGCACAGGCCTTCAAGCGCTGCTCTCCTGATAAAACCTTAAATCGGCGTTAAATCTAAATTTATCTGGATAACAGTTTAACGCATAATAATAAAATAATTCACTTACAGGTTTACTTCAGGATAAAGCAAAGCCTCATACAAAGGCACCTAAGGAATATATGGCTTTTACTTGGAATAAACATTAACTGGTCTCTAATTCAGATAAGTGTTTTTCCCTCATTTTTAAACATTCGCATATACCAGCCATCTCTCATCACTCTACTTTTATGTCTACTAATTAAAACATTTTCACCTTGATTTAGCTGAAGTGTTGCCTAATGGTATCTGGCAGATTAACCTATAAAAACATCCGCACTTGCTTTAGAAGTCATGACGTTCCAAATGAAAACGATCTGCATCTATGCAACTTCACCGCATATGGTTGCCGAATAAGTCGGGCGCATTACAAACTGCTTGCCATTGAGCCAATTAACAATAACTTTATCATCAATAAGACAAAAGAGCTTTTATAACCAAATCATTAAAACAACAATGACGTAAT
>VOFG01000281.1_pt1 | contig 27136 bp, 33 predicted proteins | sample 5384171 | NCBI WGS metagenome assembly VOFG01 (sample SAMN12384726, study PRJNA508395) | human gut metagenome | isolation source: healthy gut F | host: Homo sapiens | reverse complement strand
GGGTGATGATGACGGTCTGGCTCACGTCGGGCAGCGTGTACTCCGTTTTGAGCGAGGCCGCCGCGCCGCAGAACGCGCTCACGCCGGGGCATACGTCGTAGGCAATGCCGAGCTTGTCGAGCTCGTCGAACTGCTCGCGCACCGCGCCGAAGATGCTCGAGTCGCCGGTATGGAGACGGACGGTCGTTTCCCCCGCGGCCTCGGCTTTCGGATGGCGTCGATGACCTGCTCGAGCGTCATTTTCGCGCTGTTGTAAATGCGGCAGTCCTTCCGGCAGTACGCAAGCAGCGCGGGGTTCACGAGGCTTCCGGCGTAGATGACCACGTCACACTCGCCGAGCAGCTTCGCTCCCCGCGCACCGTGATGAGGTCGGGAGCGCCGCTCCCGGCGCCGACAAAATGTACCATACGATTTCATTCCTCCATGATCTTTTTTGAGCAGCGCCTGGGCGCGGCTGCTCTGGCCCAGAACGCCGTATTCCTTGGAAAACATCAAAAGCGCCGACCTCCATGCCGCCGCGCGGTGCGAAAGATGGAAGAGCGCCCTTCGTCCGTGACGGCGCGCGAGCGCCGGCGTCCCACCGCATCTTCGCGCAGGATGCGCACCGCGTCGTCGCACGCGGCGCAGTCGAGTATCTCGCGGATGTGCTCCGCGTCCGCCCGGAGACCGCCGGCGGCGGCATGCGCGGCGAGGATCTCCATGCGGCAGTCGCCGTATTTGGAGTGGGTGTTCATCATGCCGCCCGCGGTCTTTACGAGCTTGCCGATGTGCCCGACGAGCAGCGCACCGCGGAAGCCGAGCGCACGGCAATGCTCCAGCGCGTCGCCGAGGAAGTTGGAGACCTGCACCGCGGTATTCAGATCGACGTCGATGCCGCGGATGAAATCCGAGCCATAGTTGCCCGGCGTGAGCAGGACATAGTCCGCGCCGTTCGCCCGACGCTGCCGCAGCTCGACATGGATGGTGTCGACGAGGGCCCGCTCGCTCATCGGCTCGACGATGCCGGTCGTACCGAGGATGGAAATGCCGCCGACAATGCCGAGGCGGGGGTTGAAGGTCTTTTTTGCGAGCGCCTCGCCCTCCGGCGCAGAGATGACCACCGTCCAGCCCGCCGGAGGAATCCGTGAGCGCCATGACCTCCTCCACGTTCTCGCGGATCATGCGGCGCGGGACGGAGTTGATGGCGGCGTCCGACCGGCTGGTCGAGTCCGCGCTTTGTCACGCGGCCGACGCCCTCGCCGCCGTCGATATGCACGCCCGGCTCGTCCGTCCGGCGGACCGAAGCAAAAATGAGCGTGCCTTTCGTCACATCGGGGTCGTCCCCGCTGTCCTTTCGATGGCGCAGGAGACGCTGTCCGCGCGCATCGTGATCTCACGCACGGCGAGCTCAGCCGGATGCCCTTCGGCGTATCGAGCGTGATGGTCTCCTTCCTCCGGCCGGTGAGCAGCATCCATGCCGCCGCCTTGGCCGCCGCCGCGGCGCACGAGCCGGTCGTATATCCGAGGCGGAGCTTCTTGCCGTCCTTTACGATGTATTCTTCCATGTTACCGCCGGATCTGATAGAGCATCGCGTTGCAGATGGCGGCGGCGACGTTGCTTCCGCCCTTGCGCCCGCGGGCGACGATATAGGGCGCCGGGCCTTCGAGGATGAGCTCCTTGCTCTCCACGACGTTCACGAACCCGACCGGCACGCCGATGATGAGCGCGGGGTCAAGCTTTCCCTCTTCGATGAGGCCGTGCAGCGCGATGAGCGCCGTGGGCGCGTTGCCGATGGCGAAAATGCACTTCCCCGGCAGCTGCGCCGCCTTCTCCATGGAGACGATCGCGCGCGTGACGCCGCGCTCCTTCGCCTCGGCGGCGACGTCCGCATCGGACATGAAGCAGTGCACCTCGCCGCCGAGACGGCCGAGGATCGTTTTGTTGATGCCCGCTTTTGCCATCTGCGTGTCCGTGACGATGTGGCAGCCCGCGCGGAGCGCGTCGAGTCCCTTCGTCACGGCGTGCGGGGAGAACACAAGATTCTGCACATAGTCAAAGTCCGCGGTCGTGTGGATGGCGCGCTTGATGACAAGCTCGTTTTCCTCCTCGAGCTTCGTATCGCCGAGCAGCTCGGTGATGATGGCAAAAGCTGCGCTTTTCAATGTCCATGGGTTTAATATTTTCCATCATGGCGGTGCTTCTCCTTTATACAGGCGTCATAAAAGCTGTAAAGAAATTCCAGGTTGAATAGAAATGAAAGTGCGGGAAGCCCGCATAGAGCGTATCGGAGGCCACAGCGCACTCCCAGCGCCGTCCCGTCGGCTTTTCGGCGGCAAAGGCGTCGCCGGGGCAGGTGCAGTCCCAATGGTGGAACTCGTGCGCGGCGATCTCACCTCCCGCGCGGCAGAGAAGATTGTCCTTCTTCGCGCGCAGCGTCACATATCCCGAAGCGGGTGAGCTTTCCGGTATCGAAGCATGTCCCCGGCAGGAAGCCTGCCATGGGCTCATCGCCGATGGCTTCGGTGAATACATGAACCCGCCGCACTCGGCGATGCACGGCACGCCCGCTCCAGCGCCGCGCGGACGGACGCGCGCATGGAGGCGTTTTCGCCAAGCTCCTTCGCGTACAGCTCCGGATACCCGCCGCCGAGATAAAGCCCGTCGATATTCTCCGGCAGCGCGCCGTCGGTGATCGGGCTGAACGGTACGAGCTCGCCGCCCATCTCCCGCACGGCGTCGAGACTGTCTTCATAATAAAAGCAGAACGCCTTGTCCCGCGCCACGGCGAGTCGGATCTTTTCCTTCTTCGGCAGCACGGCGGGCGTATAGTCCAGAGGCTCGGCCTCGTGCGCGAGCGCGAGAAGAGCGTCGATATCCAGCGTCTTTCCGCCTGCGCGGCGAGCGTCTGCATCTTTTCGCGGAGATCTCGGATCTCCCCCGCCGTCACGAGCCCCAGATGGCGGCTCTCGAGCACGCATTCGTCGAGCCGCGGCAGAAAGCCGAAGCATCGGATGCCGAAGCGCTCCTCGATGGCGGCGGAGAGCGAAGTGTACGTCATGGCGGTACACTGGTTGAGTATAACGCCGCGGATGCCGCTCTCGGGCCGGAAGCGCAAAAACTCCTTCGATGACCGCGAGCACCGAGAGTGCCGCGCCGCGCGCGTTCACCACGAGCACGACCGGCGTTTCCGTGACGAGCGCGATCTCATGGGCGCTCGTTTTCCACGAGGTGAGCCCGCGCCGTCATAAAGCCCATTGCCCCTTCGATAACGCTCACATCGCACCCCGCGGCGTTTTTCGCGAGCAGGAAGCGGAGCGTGTTTTCCGAAAAAAATGCAGATCGAGATTGGCGCTCTTCGCGCCGATGATGCGGCTGTGGAACATCGGGTCGATGTAGTCCGGCCCGCATTTGAACGCGCCGGTCTTCAAGCCGCGGTTCACCAGCGCCTGCAATACGGCGCACGACCGTCGTCTTGCCGCAGCCGCTGCTCACGCCGGAGATCATGATTCGGTCCATAAGATCCTCCCCATGCAGAAAAGCCGCGGCGGTCCTTTTGGACCGCCGCGGCCGTTTTTCCGCTGGCATGATGTATTCCCCATAGCCGGGGAAGCGACGCATCTCTGAGCAGGTCTCCTGACTTGTGCATCCTCAGCTCCGCGCAGCCTTCTCGGTCTCCCCAATGACCGGCTTTCGCCCCGGCGTAGCTTCCGCACTTACAGTGGCGGTACCGTTCCGGATCTTCCCGGATTTCCTATTCTCTCCGAAGCGTTTTTACCTGTCTACGGAGCACTCAGGCGTCTTTTTTTGATTGGATTTTACTCTGCTGCCCTCGGTTTGTCAAGGCGGCAGAACGTCTGCCGGGCGGCGGCGTCAGAAGCCGAAATACTCCATGCGTTCCTCATCGCCCATGCCGAGAATGCTGCAGAGGCTCCGGACGGTGTGGGCGGCGTAGTCGTCGGCAATGTTCGCGCGCAGCGCGTCCACCTGTTCGTTCCAGCCTTCCTCGCTGCCGCCCCAGTGCGCACGCTCCCGCGCGATCTCCGGCGCGAGCAGCGCGGAATCCGTCGATCTTCTCCGTGACGTGCTCGTCCGGAGAGCGTCGTTTCCGTCAGCTCGGCGTACCGCGTGAGAAGCCGTTCCCTAAAGTCGTCGATGCCGAAGAGCCAGCGGATCGTCAGGGGCGATCTGCGCGGTCTGCTCCGAGCCGATGAGATTGAAAAAGCAGATTGCTCCTCGTCTGGAACGCCCAGTCGAGATCGTAAAGGCGACCTGCCACGGCTCGTCGCCGGTGCGGAAATACCGCACGTTGCTCGTGATATCTACGTTTGCGCAGTAGCCCTCGAGCAGCACCCAATCAACGAAGCCGTCCATATCCATGGCCTCGCAGAAGCGCTCGTAGGCTTCCCGGCGTGTGAGTGAGGTGTCCCGCCAGAGTCCGAGCGCCTCGGTATATACCGCCGTGCTCTGCGACACCGGCGAGGGCAGCATCGTCACATCTTCCTTCGCCGTGCCGGTGAGATTGGCATAAAACTGCCGCGTGATATCGTCCTTGAGACAGTAGATGCCCCAGTATTCGCCGTTGATGTACAGCACGCAGTAGCGGCTGCGCTGCGTCACGGTCGTATCGAGCTCGGCGCACAGCTCCTGCATAAGCTCGTTGCGGAACACCGTGGAGATATAGTCCTGCCCGGCGCGGATGGAAAGCTCGGTGAACTCCGCCGGGCCTTTACCGAAGATGTCGTATCGGAGCGTCTCCGCGCCGTAACAGCCGCGGAACGAAACGCCGAGGCTCTTTTTTCGGGTTGAAAAGACTGGTGCGTCCCTTGAGCTCCACGCCGCAGTCGATGGAAAAACCGCCTTCCGGGGCGAGAAGCGAGAGATTCGCCGCGCATTCGCGGTATTTTACGGCGCCGTTATATGTTTCGGAAAACCGTCGGGGTGAGTCGGTCGCAAGACTGAGCACCGGCAGCGTGTGCTCCTCGCCGATGAAGAAGCTGAGCGTGAGCGCGCGCGACGGCGCGCCGCCCTCCTCCACGGCAGCGGCGCGAAGGACGGTCGTTTATCCACGGTGATCGCGCCGGTGTACGGCGTGCTCTCCTCCGTGGGGGGCGGAGCCGTCGGTCGTATAGTAAATATCGCCCGCCGCGGCGAGCTTCACGCGCACGGTCTGCCCCGCTTCGTAGACCCCCGATTCGCGGTTCGCCGTGGGGCTTCGAGAGATATACCGGTAAGCGTCGGTCTCGTTCGGCTCGTTCGGCGTCTGCCTGCGGAGATAGAAAAAGCCGTTTTCGGCGTCCGTGCGGCCCATGCTGTACCCGTAGGGGATATCGTGCAGCCAGACGAAGTCCGCCGCCGCGCTCTCGCCCTTCTTCGTGAGATAGATCGTTTCACTCGAAGCGTTGAGCGCGAAATTCGCCCGCAGGCCGTTGCCGGTCGTCGGGTTCTCCTCGCCGGTGCAGTAGATGAGGATCGACTGTCCCTTCGCGAGCGTCCGGTTGGGAAGCGACCATTTTTCCAGCTCCCGCCGGTCGTCCGAAAGGCAGTAGTCGGAGAGCTTCACGCTCTCTTTCGATACGTTCTTTATCTCTACCCAGTCGTAATACTCGCCCTTGAGAGCGAACGTGTCGTTATAGACCGCCGCCTCATTGATCACGAGCGGGCTTTCCGTTTTGCGGCTCTCGCAGAACGCCGCGTACCCCGCGGCGGTGTTCGGGTATCCCGGCGTCGCCCAGACACTTTCGGTGAGCTCGCCGCCGTTTTCGCGCCGCAGCACATGGTCGGCGGGCAGCTCGGGATCGCACGCGGCGCGGTCGGCGATCGTCCCGCCCGGCGCGATGAGATACAGCGTCTCCCCCCTCGCCGAGCGCGAACGACGTGTGGCTTTCGCCCGCCGCGGTCTTATCCTTGCGCGAGGCGAAAACGACGCGCACCCCACCGCGCGGTATCGTCGCGTCCGCGGGAAAATCCCAGACGGTCTTTCCGTCCGAAACGCTCCACCCCTTGAGGCGCACGACGCGGTTCGACGTATTCTCCAGCTCGAACCAGTCGGAAAAATCGCCGTCGGCGTCCTGGAGTGTCGCGTGGTTTTTATACATCATTTCGGAGATGCGCACCGCCGGCGTATCGTCCGCCGCGGCGGCGGTGCCGGCAGCGCCAGCGCAAGCGCGAGCAGCGCTGCGGTGAGCATCTTTGCTGTTCTTTTCATAAAAATTCTTCCGTTTTACGGCAGAGCGTGCCGAGCTGATAAACGCCACGGCGCTCGCCGCGGCTACGTTCAGACTGTCCACGCCGTGCGACATGGGGATACGCACGGTATAGTCGCAGTCTGCAATGGTATCGTTTGCGAGCCCGTCGCCCTCCGTGCCGAGACAGAGCGCGAGCTTTTCGACCCTTCCAAGACGCGGATCGGCGATGCTCAGGCTGTCGTCCCGCAGCGCGAGCGCCGCGGTTTCAAAGCCGAGCGCGTGCAGCGTATCCTGCCAGCGCTCCCCGCCGGGAGATACGTCCACGGCACCTGAAAGACCGTGCCCATGCTCACGCGCGCGCAGCGCGGCGGTACAAGGGGTCGCTCCCGGCCTCGGTGAGCAGCACGGCGTCCATGCCGAGCGCTGCCGCGCTGCGGAAGATCGCGCCGATGTTCGTCGGGTTCATCACGTTTTCGAGCACCGCGACGCGCCGCGCGTCCCGGCAGAGCGCCTCCGCCGGCGGCAGCGCCCGGCGGCGCATGCAGCAGAGCATGCCGCGCGTCAGGTGAAACCCCGTGAGATTCATTAAGCACGCTGTCCGGCGCGGTAAATACCGGCACGTCCGCGCCGAGACGCGCTAAGATCTCCGCGCCCGCGCCGTTTCCATGCCGCGCCTCCATGAGCACCGACACCGGCTCATACCCGGCGTCGAGCGCCCGGCCGATGACGAGCGGGCTCTCGGCGATGAACATCGCGTTTGCGGGGTCGGCGCGGCTCACGAGCTGGTTTTTCCGTCAGGCGGGCGTAAACGTCCAGCGCCGGAGAAGAGAAATCCGTAATCTCGACTGTTTTCGACATATTCTCTTATCCCCGGAAAGAGCAGCCACGCGCCGAGCGCGATATGGATAAACAGGAACGCCGGCACGAGGATGAGAAACTTTTATGCTTTGTCTTGTGATGCAGGCTTGCCATGCCGAGCCACTCGCCCAGACTTCCGCCGAGCGCCGCGATCAGAAGGAGCGTTATTTCCGGAATGCGCCGCGCCTTTCGCATGGCGTTTGTCTTGTCCACCGCCATGAGGATGTACGCCGCCGCGTTCATTCCGAGCAGGTACGCGAACAGGAGGATGCTTTTTGTTTCCATGGTTCTTTTCCTTTCCTTCGCCGGGGTCAGACGGTTTTTCGCCCTTTGCCGGGCGCACGAGGCACTTTCCGCCGTAACCGATCAGATCCTCGCGTCCGGCAAAGGCGAGCGCTTCGCGCACGAGCCGGGCGTTTTGGGATCGGCATACTGCAAAAGCGCGCGCTGCATCGCCTTTTCGTGCGCGTCCGTCGGGACGTACACGTCCTTCATCGTGATGGGGTCGATGCCCGTGTGGTACATGCAGGTGCTGATCGTGCCGGGCGTCGGGTAAAAATCCTGCACCTGCTCGGGGCGGGCGTTGTGCGCCTTTAAATACAGCGCGAGCGCCACCGCGTCCTCCATCCGGCTGCCCGGGTGCGAGGACATGAGATACGGCACGACGAACTGCGCCTTGCCGTAGCGCGCGTTGAGCGCGTGGTATTTATCGAGAAACCGTTCGTATACCGCGACCGGCGGCTTGCCCATATAGCCGAGCACCGTATCGACGCAGTGCTCCGGCGCCACCTTGAGCTGGCCGGAGATGTGGTACTGCACAAGCTCCGAGAGAAACGGGCTGTTCTTGTCGCAGAGGACATAGTCAAACCGCACGCCGGCGCGCACGAACACCTTCTTGACGCCCGGGACGGCGCGCAGCTTCCGCAGCAGCGCGAGATAGTCCCGGTGGTCGGCCACGAGATTTTTCACGGCGTCGGCGCAAGGCAGTGCTTTAAAGGGCACATGCCGTCTTTGAGCTGCTTTTTGCAGCTCGGGCCGCGGAAGTTCGCCGTCGGGCCGCCGACATCGGAGACATAGCCCTTCCAGAGCGGATGGTGCGTCATCTGCTCCACCTCGCGGATGACGGATTCGTGGCTGCGGGATGTGACCATCCGCCCCTGGTGGAATGCAAGCGAGCAGAAGTTGCACCCGCCGAAGCACCCGCGGTTGTGGATGACGCTAAAGCGCACCTCCTCAATGGCCGGAACGCCGCCGAGGGGATCGTACATCGGGTGGGGCTCGCGCGTATAGGGCAGCGCCGCGACCGCGTCCAGCTCCTCCGTTTTGAGCGGCATGGCCGGCGGGTAGACAACAAGGAATTTATCGCCGTGCGCCTGCGCGAGCGTCTTTCCCCGGATGGGGTCGTGCTCGGCGTATTCCGCGCGCGTGGCGAGAGCGTATTTCTTCGTATCGTCCCGCACTTCCTCAAACGACGGCAGGAGCACCGCGCCCTCCGGCGCTTTATCGGCAATGACCGCCGTGCCGCGGATGCCGCGCAGGGGCTTGCCGTCGCGCAGGCGGTCTGCGGCCTCGAGCGTCGCGCTCGCCCATGCCGTAGACAAGAATATCCGCGCGCGCGTCGAAAATGACGCTCCGGCGGACCTTATCGTCCCAGTAATCGTAATGCGCGAACCGGCGCAGCGACGCCTCCATCCCGCCGAGCAGGACGGGGATGCCGGGGAACGCCTGCCGCGCGCGGTTGGCGTACACGGTGCAGGCGCGGTCGGGCCGCAGCCCGGCCTTCCGGCCGGGGGAATAAAATCCTCGCTGCGGCGCTTTTTTTTCGCCGCCGTATAGTGCGCGACCATGCTGTCGAGATTGCCCGCGCCGATGAAAACGCCGAGCTCCGGCCGCCCCATCGCTTCAAACGCCGCGGCGTCGTGCCACGCGGGCTGCGCGAGCACCGCCACGCGGTAGCCCGCGTTCTCGAGCAGCCGCCCGATGACGGCCGCGCCGAACGACGGGTGATCGACATAAGCGTCGCCCGTCACGAGCAGTATATCGTACCAGTCCCAGCCGCGCGCGAGCATATCCTCGCGCGAGACGGGCAGAAAATCCTTTGTATCCGTTTTATGTGTCCTCCCGGTCATTCATGACCTCCCAGATCTCCGTTTCGGCAAGCGTGGCGGCGGCATGGCAGCAGTAGCGGCGCTTCTCTTTGTCCCCGCCGCCGGAAACGGCGAGGAAATCCGCCCAGCTTCCGGGCCGAATGCGGAGCGTATTGCGCAGCGGCGGGGAGAAAATTGCCCCGCGCCATGGCGAGCAGCGGCAGTATTTCATACGCCGAGGCGGTCGCGGCGTTGTCCCCGCGCAGCAGCCCCCGCCGGAGATCGATCGCCGGGTACATCCGCAGCACGAAGCCGATGCGCGTTTCCGGCAGCTGCCGCTGCGCGCGCGTATCGCGCACGAAGCTTCACGGCGCGCACATGGGCGCACGCCATGTGCGAAAGCATTTTGAAGCGCAGATTGAGATTGCGGTTGGCGCTCTTTTTCCAAACAAGCTCGTTCGGCTCAAAGAGCGTGATATATTCGTCTGTCAGATGGCCGAACGCGCGCGCCGCGCGCCCGGCATAGCGCAGGAAGCAGCGGAGATTGTCCTCTGCGAGCCAGCCGCCCTTCGCGGCGAACCATGCCGGGTCCTCCCCGGCGTACAGGCACAAAACCGGCGGTTCGCCGCGGGCGATGCAGCGCATCAGCTCTTCGCGCACGGCAGCCGCGGCGGGCGCATCCGTGTGTCCCTCCGTCGGCTCGAGCAGCGCCCACGACGCGAAGACGACGCGCCGCGCCGTGTCCTCCGGCACGCGTCCGGAACCGGCGTACAGCCGCGGGAACGTATTCTCTTTTCCCGGCGCGTTTTCCATAGTCTCCCGCCTGTATCTATAGATAGTTTATAATACACACTATAAAATAATATTTTTCCGCGCGCGTGTCAATCGCCTTGCAAAAATGCGGCGGGCGTGTATAATTATATGGATACTACCGGCAGGAGGACACTTTGCCATGAACGTTCGCAATGCCCAGAATCTTTCGATGCTCTGCGATTTTTACGAGCTGACGATGAGCAACGGCTACTTCCGCAACGGATATAAGGACCGCATCACCTACTTCGACCTCTTCTTCCGGCAGGTGCCGGACGGCGGCGGCTTCGCCATTGCCGCGGGGGCTGGAGCAGGTCGTGGAATATATCACCAATCTCCACTTCTCCGATGAGGACATCGACTATCTCCGCTCGAGGGGCATTTTCTGCGAGGAGTTTCTGCAGTATCTCCGCAATTTCCGGTTCACCGGCGACATCTGGGCCGTGCCGGAGGGCACGCCGGTGTTCCCGCGCGAGCCGCTCATTACGGTGCGCGCCCCGCGATCGAGGCGCAGCTCGTGGAGACGTATCTCCTGCTCGCGGTGAACCACCAGTCGCTCATCGCAACGAAGGCGAGCCGCATCGTCCGTGCCGCGCGGGGCCGCGCGGTGATGGAATTCGGCTCCCGCCGGGCGCAGGGGGCGGACGCGGCGATCCTCGGCGCGCGCGGCGTATATCGCGGGCTGCTCCGGCACCGCCTGCACGATCTCCGACCAGCTCTACGGCGTTCCCGCTCTCGGCACGATGGCGCACTCCTGGGTGCAGATGTTCGATTCCGAGTATGACGCCTTCCGCACCTACTGCGAGAGCTACCCGGCGAACGCGGTGCTGCTCGTAGATACCTACAACACGCTCAAATCCGGCATTCCCAACGCCATCCGCGCCTTCAACGATGTGCTCAAGCCCATGGGCATCACCAAATGCGGCATCCGGCTCGACTCCGGCGATATGTCCTATCTCACGAAGGAGGCCCGCCGCATGCTCGACGAGGCGGGCTGGGAGAGCTGCAAGATCTCCGTCTCCAACTCGCTCGACGAATACCTCATTCAGGATCTTATCAATCAGGGCGCCTGCATCGACATGTTCGGCGTCGGTGAGCGGCTCATCACCGCCAAGTCCGACCCGGTGTTCGGCGGTGTCTATAACGCGAATCGTCGCCGTGGAACGCGAATCTCGCCTGAAGATGGTGAGCGAAAACGCCGCAAAACGATCCCCCCCGGACGAAGTTTTACCGCGCCGAAAACATGATGGTCCCCCGTGTTCCGCGCGGGCGAGCTCGTCTATGATCTCCCGTCGCTCAAGGCTATCCCCGGAAGCGCTGCGCCGAGCAGCTCGAAACGCTCTGGCCCGAGGTGCGCCGGTTTGAAAACCCGCACGGGTACTACGTCGATCTCTCGAACCGCCTGTGGGACATCCGGCACGACCTTCTCATAAACGCCGGCCATTCCCAGATACCGGAAAAGCAATAAAATCCAAACGGTTTTCGCCCGCAGACAATGTCTGCGGGCGAAAATTTTTCTTGCTCTTATTCACCTGCCGGTTTTACGGCTCCCCGAAGGCCGTCCAGTCCAGCTGCGATCTGTCCAGCGGATACTCTGTCAGGATATAGCAGTTCTCGCCGGTCTCCTGACGGAGCAGCTTATACTCCACGCCCGCCGGAATGGCATATGCCTTGTTCCGGTCGTCAAACACGTTGGGATAATGCTGTCCGGGAGAGGTGTGGGCAAGCGCCATGCACACGCCGCCGTACAGCTCCGAAATGCGGTCGCCGGATTTTGCGGAGTATAGTATAAAGTCCGTCCTTATAATCCAGTACGACCTCCTGATTCCCCGGGATATAGAACGCCTGCGTCAGCGTAGTGCCGCGGGGATCGTCCGCGCTCCGGCACCACGCGGCCATGTCCTGCCGAAAATAAAACTTCTTGTGCGCCGGTTTCGGCAGCGGGAACACGGTTTTCCCCCGCGGAGCCTCTTTTCCTCTGCGGCGGGCGAGTTTTTCGGTTGAATTTTACATAACGCCGCGGTATAATATAGTGTCTGAGTATAGGCTTTCTCAAGGTCTGCTCAGAGTCCATAGCATACGGAGGATAAAAAATATGGCGAAAAAAGAATTTCAGGCGGAATCCCGGCGGCTGCTGGAGCTGATGATCAATTCCATCTACACGCATCAGGAGATCTTTCTGCGCGAGCTGATCTCCAACGCCTCGGACGCTATCGACAAGCTCTGCTTCCGCTCGCTGACCGATGAGAATGTCGGCATGGAGCGCGGAGATTTCTTCATCCGCATCAAAGGCGACAAGGAAAACGGAACGCTCACGATCTCCGACAACGGCATCGGCATGACCGCCGAGGAGATGGAATCCAATCTCGGCGTGATCGCGAAGTCCGGCTCGCTCGCCTTCAAGAAGGATCTGGACGCCGCCGAGAAGGACAAGGCGGACATCGACGTGATCGGTCAGTTCGGCGTGGGCTTTTATTCCGCATTCATGGTCGCAAGCAAGGTCACCGTCGTCTCCCGCGCCTACGGGCAGGAGACCGCCAACCGCTGGGAAAGCGAGGGCGCGGACGGCTACACCATCACGCCCTGCGAGAAAGGAGACCGTCGGCACCGACGTCATCCTCACCATGAAACCCGACACCGAGGACGACTGCTACAGCGTGTATCTCATGCCCTGGAAGATCCAGGAGCTTGTGAAGAAATATTCGGACTATGTCCGCTGGCCGATCCGCACCGATGTGGAGACGACCGAGAAATACGAGACCGGCGAGGTGGACGAGGCCGGTATCCAAAAAAGATGGGCGTGCGCACCGTCACAAAGGAAGAGGTCGTCAACTCGATGATCCCCATCTGGCAGCGCAGCAAGAAGGAAGCCTCCGACGCCGACTGCATCGCCTTCTATAAGGAGAAGTTCAAGGACACCGAGGATCCCGTGTCCGTCATCCGCGTGAACGCCGAGGGCACCGTGAGCTACCGCGCGATGCTGTTCGTCCCGGCGAAGGCGCCCTACGACTACTACACCCGCGACTATGTCCCCGGCCTGCGGCTCTACTCCAACGGCGTGATGATCATGGAGAAATGCCCCGACCTGCTGCCGGAATGCTTCCGCTTTGTGCGCGGCATCGTCGATTCCCCGGATCTTTCGCTGAACATCTCCCGCGAGATGCTCCAGCACGACCGCCAGCTCAAGCTCATCTCCATGAATCTCGAAAAGAAGATCAAGGGCGAGCTTTCCCGGCTCATGGAGTGCGACCGCGAGAAGTACGAAAAGTTCTTCAACGTGTTCGGCACGCAGCTCAAATACGGCATCATCGGCGATTACGGCATGAAGCGCGATCTGCTGACCGATCTTCTGCTCTACCGCAGCGCGGAGAAGGAAAAAGCTCGTCTCCCTGCGCGAGTATGTGGACGCGATGCCGGAAAACCAGAAATACATCTACTACGCCGCCGCCGAAACGCCGGAGCGCGCCGCGAAGCTCCCGCAGACCGAGCAGGTGCGCGCCAAGGGCTTCGACATTCTCTGCTTCTCGACCGATGCGGACGAGTTCGTCGCGGAGATCCTCGGCAGCTATGCCGAGAAGAAGTTCTGCAATGTCTGCTCGCAGGATCTCGGTCTCGAGTCCGACGAGGAGAAGGCCGCCGCCGACAAGACCGACGAGGAGTATAAGCCCCTCACCGATTTTGTCAAGGAGACGCTCGGCGACGCCGTGGCGAATGTGAAGATCTCCCGCAAGCTCAAGAATTACGCCGTGTGCCTCTCCGTCGAGGGCGGCATCACGCTCGAAATGGAGCGCTACTTCCACGCCATGCCGGGCGCTGACCCGAACGCGATGCGCGCGCAGCGCGTGCTCGAGCTCAATCTCGACCACCCGCCGTCAAAGCGCTCGACGCCGCGCGTCAGGAGAACCCGGAGCGCGCCGCCGTTATGGCGAAGGTGCTCTTCGCGCAGGCGCAGCTCGTCGCCGGCATCACCCCGGACGATCCGGCGGAGTATGGCGAGCTTGTCTGCAAACTATTCTGACGAATTCAAACAAACCCCTCAGTCGCGGCTGCGCCTGCGCCAGCTCCCCCTGTTAGGGGAGTCAAGATAGTTTTCCGCAAACCCACTTGCCGCCCTAACAGGGGAGGTGGCAAAACCGAAGGTTTTGACGGAGGGGTTTCCCCGCACCCACCACCCACATTCTGGAGGAACTATGAGCGACCAAGACAAACGCCTGGGCGTATATTTTCACATACCGTTCTGCGCATCGAAGTGCGCGTACTGCGACTTTTGCAGTCTGCCGGGCAGGGACAAGCTCATGCCCTATTACCAGGATGCGCTGCTCATTCAATTGCAGGAAACGATGCCCCGCATGACCGATTACTTTATCGACACGGTGTACTTCGGCGGCGGCACGCCGAGCTACTACGGCGCGCGGCGCATCGTGGAGATATTGCAGGAGCTGAAGGTCACGAACCGGCTGATGAAGCAGAGCGAGATCACCGTGGAGTGCAACCCGGACAGCGTCCGGCGCAAGGAGCTGCGCATGCTGCGCAAGGAGGGCGTGAACCGTCTTTCCATCGGCGCGCAGAGCGCCAACGACGACATTCTCCGGCTCATCGGCCGCCGCCACAACTGGCGGCAGGTGGAAATGGCGGTCAAGCGCGCGCGCAAGGCCGGCTTCCGCAACGTGAGTCTCGATCTCATCTACGGTCTGCCGAGCCAGACGCGCGAGGACTGGGCCGACACGCTCACCAAGGCGCTCGCGCTCAAGCCCGCGCACATCTCCTGCTACGGTCTGCGTCTTGAGGAAGGCACGCCCATGTACGACGAGTATGAGGGCACCGACATTCTCCCCTCCGACGACGATCAGGCGGACATGTACCTTTACGCCGTGGACTTCCTTTCGCGCCACGGCTTCCGGCAGTATGAGATCTCCAACTTCGCCCGCCCCGGCTACGAGAGCCGCCACAATCTCAAGTACTGGCGGCTGGATGACTACATCGGCTTCGGCGCGGCGGCGGCCTCCAACATCGGGCTGCTGCGCTATACCTACACCCACAACGTCCGCGAGTATATTTCCGGCGTTTTGGGGGACAAGGGTATTATCGCCGAAGAGGAGGAGCTCACGCCGTTCGACCGCGCGAGCGAGTATCTGATGCTCGGCATGCGCACCGCGGCCGGCATCTCCCGCGAGGAGTACCGGAGCGTGTACCAGAGCAGCTTCGACAAGCTCGAAGAGATGCTGGAGGTATTTCAGGAAAACGGCTGGGCCGTATGCGACAACGGCCGCTGGCACTTCACGCCCGGCGGGTTCCTCGTTTCCAACGTCCTCATCGGCGTGCTGCTCGAATCGCAGACGAAAGAGAAATTCAACGCCAACCCGTGGATCCGCGAGGCGTTTGAGGCAAAGGGACAGAAGGTCCCGCTGCCGACGGCGTCCGAGCCGTATATGAACTGAACTGAGGCGAAAGCCGCAAACAGAGAAAGGCGGTACCCATCATCCGTAACGACGAGAATTACATCCCTTCCCGGACGAAGAGCCGCAGGAGACGGGGAATACCGAATATAACGAATATGAGCCTGAGCCGGAGATCGTCGGCGAGAGCTACGATTCCGCCGACCGGGATACGGCCGAGACCGTGACCGGCGAGCCGGAGACCGCGCCGCGCGCGCTCAGCCGCAAGGAGCGCCGTGAGCGAGAAGCCGCGGCGGAACGGGAGAAAAATTCCCGCGCCGCAAAGCGCGCGAAACGCGAGGCCGAATACGCCGCGCCCCGGCGGATCTCCGCCGCTGCCGGTGCGCGCGCGCCGGGCCGAGCGCGAAGATCCGGAGGAGAAAGCGCCGAAAAAGCGCTCCCGCCGCGCGAGCGAAGCGCCCATCACGCCGGATGCGCCCGCGCCGCGCGGGGGCTGGAAGCTGCCGGTCATCATCGTGTGCGTCGTGCTGCTGCTTCTGCTCGCGCTCGTCGTGACAGGCGCGCTGCTCGTGCACAAAGTGGATACGATCTATCCGGGCGTGACGATCGCCGACACCGATCTCTCCGGCATGACGCGCAATGAGGCGCGGGATAAGCTGCTTGTGCTCGGCCACGAGCGCTACGACGGTTACTCCGTCACGGCAAACCTCCCGCTCGGCAACACGCTCGCCATGTCCTCCGCGGACGCGGGCATGCGCTTTTCCGCCGACACCGCGGCAGACGCCGCCTGGAACTACGGCCGCGGCGACGGGCTCTTCGGCGCGCTGGTGAAATATGTCCAGTGCCGCTATCTCGGCAAGTGCGGCTTTTGCGTACGACGGCGAGCTTTTTGACGTGACGCTCGACGAGGCGAAGATGCGCTCCATCATTGAGGCGAAGGCCGTGGATATCGACGCGCAGCTTCTCGAGAGCAGCATCGTCGTCGGTGAGGACAGCATCACCCTTCTCAAGGGGCGCGAGCGGCATGACGCTTGACACCGATTCGGTGTTCAACTCCTTCCGCGATGCGTTCCTCTCCTGCGGCAGCACGTCGTTCACCTACGAGAGCGCGCCGAACACGGACGAGACGTTCGATTTCCAGTCGCTCTATAACGACATTTATTCTGAGGTCGCCGAAGCGGAGATCGTTTATAACCCCGACATTGAAACGACCGACCCCGGCAAGGACGACGGCAAGGGCGAAAAGCCCGCCGCAACGCCCGAACCCACCGCGACCCCCGCGCCGTCCGACACGCCGGAGGCCTCCGCCTCCCGGTGGCAACGCCCGCGGCGGGCAGCAAGACCGATCCCTCGCAGATCGACTTCCTCGGCGAGCCGTTCATCGTGACGCAGTCCTCCGTCGGCCGGACATTTGACGTAGCCGAAGCCGAAAAAGGCCTGGGCCGCGGCGTCCTACGGTGACACGGTCACGATCCCGATGACCGTCACGAAGCCCGAGCACACCACGGAGGAGATCAACGACATGCTCTTCCGCGACGCTCTCTCCAAGAACTGGACGCTCGTCCGGCTCTGGAACCGCGACTACTGCAACGAGGTGCGCACATCGCTCTCCGGCAGCAGCGCTGACCGCATTTCCAACGTGAAGAAGGCGTGCGAGCTGCTCGACGGGCTGGTGCTCATCCCCGGACAGACGCTCTCCTTCAACGACACGCTCGGCGAGCGCACGGAAGCCAACGGCTGGAAGCCCGCCACGGCCTACGCCAACGGCGAGGTCCGGCAGGAATACGGCGGCGGCATCTGCCAGGTGAGCTCCACGCTCTACAACGCCGTGCTCTACGCCAATCTGGAGATCGTCGAGCGCGCCTGCCACCAGTTCCAGGTGGGCTATCTCCCCTGGGGCATGGACGCCACGGTGAGCTGGGGCTGGCCGGACTTCAAGTTCCGCAATGACGCCGAGTACCCCGTCAAGATCCACGCATGGGTAGACGAGGAGACGAACGAGTGCTGCGTCCAGATCCTCGGCACCGATGTGAAACACCAGTATGTGCTCATGCAGTTCAACAACTGGGAGGTCTTCGACGAGACCGGCACGTATTTTGACGCCAACGGCAATCCGCTCTCCGTCGGCATGGCGGCGGCAACGTGGCGGCTGGTGTTCAACGCCGGCGACGATTACAACACCGCCACCCCCATCAGCAAGGGAATACGAGGCCTACAGCACCTACAATTACCACACCGAGGACATCGAAGCCCGCAACGTCCCGCAGGGCTGAGCATAAAAGAAAGTCAGGAGAGAAAGTCTTATGGAAAAACCGACCTTTTATATTACAACGCCGATCTACTACCCCTCCGCGAACCTCCACATCGGCCACGCCTACTGCACCGTGGCGAGCGACGCGATCGCCCGCTACAAGCGCCTGTGCGGCTATGACGTCATGTTCCTCACCGGCACCGACGAGCATGGCCAGAAGATCGAGGACAAGGCGAAGGCCGCCGGCGTCACGCCGCAGCAGTTCGTGGACAACATCGTCACCGGCGAGAAGGGCGTGCTCGATCTGTGGAAGCTGATGAACATCTCGAACGACCGCTTCATCCGCACCACGGACGATTACCACGTCAAGAGCATCCAGCGCATTTTCCGCAAGATGTACGACAACGGCGACATCTATAAGGGCAAGTATTCCGGCATGTACTGCACGCCGTGCGAGAGTTCTGGACGGAGAGCCAGCTCGTGAACGGCCGCTGCCCCGACTGCGGCGGCGAGGTCAAATATGAGTACGCCGAGGAGGAAGCGTACTTCTTCCGTCTGAGCAAATACGCCGACCGCGTTCGCTCGCTTCTGACCGGCGGCGAGTTTCTCGAGCCCGCGAGCCGCGTGAACGAGATGGTCCATAACTTCATCGACTGCGAGGGCGGCTTGCAGGATCTCTGCGTCTCCCGCACGAGCTTCACCTGGGGCGTTCCCGTGGACTTTGACCCCGGCCACGTCGTGTACGTCTGGATCGACGCTCTTTTCAACTACGCGACCGCGCTCGGCTACGAGAACGACAAGTACCACGATTTCGATAAATACTGGCCCGCGGACGTACACATCGTCGGCAAGGAGATCGTCCGGTTCCACTCCATTATCTGGCCCGCGATGCTTATGAGCGTTGGTCTGCCGCTGCCGAAGCATGTCTACGGCCACGGCTGGCTCGTCATGGACGGCGGCAAAATGTCCAAGAGCAAGGGCAACGTTGTCGATCCCTACATGCTCGCCGAGCGCTACGGCGTGGACGCGCTGCGCTTCTTCCTGCTGCGCAGCTTCCCTTCGGCTCGGACGGCAACTTCTCCAACGAGCTTCTCATTTCCACCATCAACAACGATCTCGCCAACGATCTCGGCAACCTTCTCTCCCGCACGACGGCCATGGCCGGCAAATACTTCGGCGGCACGCTGCCGGAGACGCAGGAAGAGGGGCCGGAGGACGCCGAGCTTCTCTGGATGCTCGGTGAGCTTCGCGGCAGGTACGCCGCGCAGATGGAGAAGTTCCAGATGCAGAACGCTCTCGACGGAGGTATTCCGCGTGATCGCCCGCGCCAACAAATACATCGACGAGACCGCCCCCTGGGTGCTCGCGAAGGACGAAGCGAAAAAGCCGCGTCTCGCGCGTGTGCTCTACAATCTGCTCGAAACGCTGCGCGTGTGCGGCACGCTCCTCAAGCCCCGTTCATGCCCGGAGCATGGATAAGCTCGCCGCGCAGATCGGCGCGGACGAATCGGCCATAGCTGGGAAGCCGCGGCAGAAGTACGGCGTTCTCCCGCCGCGGTGTCCGTCACGAAGGGCGAAAACCTCTTCCCGCGCATCGATATGGAAAAGGAGCTCGCCGCGCTCGAAGCTCTCAAGACGCCGAAGAAGGATCCCATCGAGCCGTTCAAGCCGAACGTGGTGTTCGACGATTTTGAAAAGTGCGACTTCCGCGTCTGCCGCGTGCTCAAGTGCGAGGCGGTGAAAAGTCGCAAAGCTGCTGCGCTTTTGAGCTGACGACGGCTCGGGTACGACGCGCCAGATCCTCTCCGGCATCGCCATGCACTATAAGCCGGAAGAGCTCGTCGGCAAGACGGTCGCCGCGATCGTCAACCTGCCGCCGCGCAAGATGATGGGGCTCGAGTCCTGCGGCATGCTGCTCTCCGCCGTGCGCATGGTGAACGGCAAGGAAGAGCTGCATCTCGTCATGCTTGATGATTCCATCCCCCACCGGCAGCGTGCTCTGCTGAATCAAAAAGGCTCCATCATACGATGGAGCCTTTTTTCGGAGGAAGAGCGGATAAGGGGTTTTGATGCTTCTATGAGGTGCCAATGAAAAAATTTCCTATTACAAAATTCTATTTTAACCTGTTTGTTGCATCGTTTGTCATATTTCTATTCTTAACTATTTTTTATACAAAAATTTTAAGTGAAGACGGACTGACCTTTAACGATTGTATTATTATTGTAGTTCATGCTTTCGGTGCGATATGGATGCTCAAGGCATTGATTTTTACGTTTTCCAGTGGAAAAGTTTCTGTTGATCGCAGTGGGTGTATAATGTATATCGGCTGGAAAAAGTATTGCTATGCCTGGGATGACCTTCCCTGCTGCGGTATGGCGGACGTGGACGTCGGTTCTGTCGGAAATGCCGTAGATACTTATTGGGTCTACCTGAGCAGCCGAAACTTGTCTGTCAACGAGCGGCGGCGGTTCCTCCGAAATACGAACCGCTATGCTAAAACCATGGTGTTCTTTCAGTATGACCCGGAGCTCTTTGATCTCGTGCTGCAATATGCACCGGAACCTCTCCGCGCGCAGCTCGAGCAGCTTCCCCGTCCGCAGAAATGGAAGCGCTCGCCCCTCGCCCTGCGCAAGCGCTGACAGCTCCTTCCCTGCATATAAAAACCGGCGCCGGGTTCATCACGCTCCGGCGCCGGTTTTTAAGAAAGAGAGGCTTTATCGGAAGAACTGCTTTCCGATGGTTCTATCATAAACCATTTTGCCGCTGGACAGGCAAATAGTTTTTTCACCCGATTTTCGGGGGGCTTTTTGTGCGAAAAGACGGCATCCGAAAAGCAAAACCGCCGCGATCGCCGGAAAGCGCAGGCTTTCCGGTAATCGCAGCGTTATAGCGGCTTTAGCCCTGCGTTTCACGGACGGGCAGCCACGCTTCGTAATAGCGCAGCACCGCGCCGTCGGAAGCGGCGTTTACGATGTCGCGGCCATAGACCGTCCCCTCCGGCGTGAGATCTTGCTGCGCGGCAAAAAATCGTACAGCAGCCGGAGCGCCTCGCGGCGAAGGAAGTCCATACCCGGCGTTTCGACCACGGTGTACAGGCAGTACCGCGCCGGGACAAACACCGCGCCCGGCAGATCCGTGAACTCCAGCTCCTCGGCAAAGGGCGACGGCATCGTCACATCCCAGTCTACACAGTCCTCCTCTTCGCCAACGGCGGGCAGCGAGAACGAAAACGCGAACGCGCGCTGCCGCACCTGGGTGCGCTGCGCGGCTCGCCTCTTCAAAGCAGATGTGCCCGTCGCGGCTGTAGGGTACATGCCAGCACGCCGGGCGCTCGAGATACATCACCCGCCCGCGGCAGACGCCGAGCCGGTCGAGCTGCGCGGACAGACGGTCAAGATTGAGCTGCGCGAGCCGGAGCGCGCGCTGCTTTTCCTCGATGTCGGCGCGTTTTTCCTCCAGCAGCGCGCCGAGCCGCGGCGTGATCGCGCCGGAGAGCACCTGCTCGGTTTCCTGCAGGGGAGAAGCCCTGCGCCTTATAAAGACTGCGCCGGACAAGATTGAGCACATCGTAATACGAATACAGCCGCTGGCCCTGCGCGCCGCGCTGCGGCACAACGACGCCGATGCTGTCGTAGTACCGGATGGTCTGCCGCGTGAGACCGGTCAGCACCGAAACGTCGTGAACCGTGTACTGAGGATAGGACGACATGTCATAAAAACAGGGAATTCATAAAGACCCCTTCTTTCGGGAAACGGATAAATTACTGCGCGGAGGCTTCTGTTTTGGATGCGGTATTCTGCAAAACGATGCCCGCGAGCACGAGCACGATGCCGACAACGCAGAGCACGCCGAACGGCTCACGGAACACAAAAACGCTCACGAGCGTTTCCACGACAGGCTCGCTGCTCGCAAGGATGGATACCGTGCCGCTCTTGCAGCCGTGCAGCGCCAGCGAGAAGAACCGGTAAGCCAGAAAGCCCGGCGTGAGCGCCATGGCGATGCCCACAAGGAATATCTTCCAGCCGGAGAAGAGCACCGCAAACGGGCGGGAAAACCCTTCACGGAAGAGCAGCAGATCCATAACGATGCCGAACAGAGCGGCAAACGCGCAGATCCAGAAGTTGACAGCCTTGCCGGTATAGCCGCGGCCAAGGAGCGCGCGCGTGAGAATATTGATGAGCGCGAACGCGATCGCGGATCCCAGCCCGCAGATGAGACCGAGCAGCGTCATCGTGCCGCCGAAGCCGGACACGCACGCGCACCCGGCAATGCAAAGAATGATCGCCAACACCGTGCGGCGGGAAATGCCGTCCTTGAACACGAAGTGCGCCATAATGGTGACAAACACCGGCGAGAGATACATGAGGATGCACGCCGTGGAGATGGACATCATGTTGATCGCGTTATAATAGCAGAACGAGAACATGCCCTGCCCAAGAATACCGACAGCGGCGAAGAGCCAGAAGTCCTTCTTGTGCATTTTGAGCTGGCGGATATCGCCGAGGGCGGTGCAGAAGAAGCAGAGCGCGGCCACGGAACAGCGGATGGAAAGAATGCCCATCGTGCTCAGTCCCGCGCCGGTCAGCGTGCGGGTAAAGAGACCAGTCAGCCCGAAAAATGCGCCGGACAGCACGGCGGCGACCGCGTAGCGATTCATAAAGTTTCCTCTCTCTCGTTATTCTATAATAACAGAATATGGCATGCAGGGGCTATAAGGGAAAGTAAAAATCCGGCAAAGATTTTGCCGGATTTTTTGGCGTTTTAACGAATCGAATATTGAGAAAAACCGAATCATGCGATATTTTATTTAAGCCCTCCTGCCGCCGGGTTATTCTAACTATAAAAGCCGCTCCGCGCGGGATGGGATAAACCTCTCCGTCAAAACCTTCGGTTTTGCCACCTCCCCCTGTTAGGGGTGGCAAGACCGTTTTCCGTAAATCGACTTCCCCCTAACAGGGGGCCGGCAGCCGCAAGGCTGACGGAGGGGTTCTGCCGGCCGTTCCATCAATTATAGAAAGATGCGGGAGCCGCAGCTCCCGCACCTCTTATTATTCGGGACACCAGCATGATGAACACGGTCGAAGCGCAGCGGCGGCCGAGGCATTGACATTATAGCCGTACAGGCCCTCCTCGCGGCACATCGACTGGATGACCATCGCGTAGCTCGTACCGTAGGACGAAGCAAAGGTGGCGGACATATCGTACTCGGTAAAGAGCGCGTTGAAGTTCAGCGCGAACACCGCCAGCACGCTCGGCAGGATGATGGGCAGCTTGACCCTGAGGAAGGTCGTCAGGCCGCTCGCGCCCATGTTGCGCGCGGCGTCCTCCAGCTCCTCGTCGATGGCATAAAACGCCGCCTTGATCATGCGCAGCGAGAACGGCAGCTTGACCACCGTGTAGGCCAGCACGAGCAGGATGCGGACGTGCTCGGCGAAGTAGAGGTTCACATTGCCGACGTACCAGATGTTCTCGGCGTTGAAGTAGGTGCGGTAGGAATAGCAGATGAGAATGGTCGGCAGCAGCCACGGGAAAAGCAGGCAGTATTCCAGCACCACGCCGGACTTCTTGCTGCGGTTTTTGAAGATGTAGTTGCAGGCGATCACGACGATCAGGCACGCGAGCGCTGCGGCGAGGATAGAGAGCACGAAGCTCATCTTGATGCCGCCGAGGGTCGCCTCGTTGGCGAACAGACCGGAGATGGAGCCTTTGCGCACCTTGTAGGTGCCGCGCGAGGTGAGGTACTGGTAATCCTGCGTGCCGAAGAAGTTGATGAGCGTCCAGTTGGAAAGGTCGAGCTTCTTCATGCGGATGGCGCCGTAGGTCTGGAACGAGAAAATGACGATCATCACCACGGGGATCATGTAGATGATGAAGAGGACATAGGCATAGATGTGCGCGAGGGTATTCCAGACGGGATTTGTGATCTTCTGCTTCTGCAGCCGCGCCTTGGTTTTGGAGACGGAGAGGTAGTGGCCCTTGCGCTCGTAGGCGGAGAGCACCGTGAGCAGCACGATGGTGAACATCGCCAGAATGATGGACAGCAGCGCGGCGCGCGCCTGCGGGAAGGCTTCGTCCGCCGTGGACGAACCGGCCAGACGGACGATCTCGGGGTTGATGGAGTCGTAGCCGAGCAGCGTGGGGGCGGACATGGCGCACAGACCCGTGATGAAGGTCATGACCGTCAGCGAGAACATGGTGGGCACGAGCGTCGGGAAAACGACCTTCCAGAGAACCTTGAAGGGCTTCGCGCCCATGTTGCGGGCGGCCTCGACGGTGTTGTAGTCGATGCCGCGGATGGCGTTGCGCAGGAAGAGCGCGTGGTTGCTCGTGCAGGCGAAGGTCATGGTGAAGAGCACCGCGTTGAAGCCCGAGAACCAGTTTGGATCAAAGCTCGGGAAGGCGTTGACGAGCGCAGTGGTGAGAATGCCGTCGGAGGCGTAGAGGAACAGATAGCCCGTGACCAGCGCGACGCCGGAGTAGATCATCGTGGTCATGTAGCCGAGGCGCAGGATGTTCGCGCCCTTGATGTCGAAGTACTCCGTCAGCAGCACGATGGACACGCCCACCACATTGACCGTGACGACCAGGCAGATAGCGAGCTTGAGGGAGTTCCAGACGTAGCGGCCCATGCTGCCCGCGAAGAAGAAGCGGATGACCGCGAAGGGATCGCGCACGCCCTCGGCGTTCGTGGTGGTGAAGATGCTCGTGAGCGTATTGAGGCACGGCAGGAGCATGAAGCCGAAGAAGAAGTAGGCAAAGAGCACGATGCCGATCATGCGCACCACAAACGCCGCGTCGAAGCGGGACTTAGCAAGAGAGCCGCCCATCACTCCACCTCCTCCGCGGAGGGCGCGTAGGCCATGATGTCGTTCGGATTCAGGATGACCTTGACGCGCTGGCCCGGGTCGTAGATGTTCACGCCGTCGTTCTTCTCAATGACCTTGAGGCTCTGCGTGCCGACGTGGATGTAATACTTGATGTAGAGTCCGTAGTATTCGCAGCTCTCCACCGTGCCGTCGAGCGCGATCTCGCCGCCGCGCGGGGCGACGTTGACGTGCAGACGCTCGAGACGGATGTAGTTGTGCTTGCTTGCATCCACCTCCGCACCGGCAGCGCGGAGGGCGGACACGGTATCGTCATTCAGTCGGTTGATGTCACCGATGAAATTGCAGACAAATTCGGTTTGCGAGTGGTTGTAGACCTCGTTGGGCGTGCCGATCTGCTCGATGAAGCCCTTGTTGAACACCGCGATGCGGTCGGAGAGCGTCAGCGCCTCCTCCTGATCGTGGGTGACGTAGATGGTGGTGATGCCGAAGTCCTTCTGCATCTTCTTCAGCTCGTTGCGCAGCTGCACGCGCAGCTTGGCGTCGAGGTTGCTCAGCGGCTCGTCCATGCAGATGATGGCGGGGCCGGTGACGAGGGCGCGGGCGATGGCCACGCGCTGCTGCTGGCCGCCGGAGAGCTGCGAGACGGCCTTTTTGAGCTGCTCGTCGGAAAGGTCGACCTTGCGCGCGATCTCGCGTACCTTGCGGTCGATCTCGTCCTTCTTTGCCTTCTTGACCTTGAGGCCGAAGGCGATGTTGTCGTATACGGTCATCGTCGGGAAGAGCGCGTAGCTCTGGAACACGATGCCGATGTTGCGGTCCTCGATGGGGACGCGCGTGATGTCGCGGCCCTTGACCACGACGGAGCCCTCCGCCGGCTCGATGAAGCCCGTGATGGTGCGGAGCGTGGTGGTCTTGCCGCAGCCGGAGGGGCCGAGGAAGGTAAAGAATTCGCCCTCCTTCACATGGACGTTGATGCTGTGCAGGGCGGTGAAGTCGCCGAACTTCACAACGATGTCATTGAGCCGGATCATAATGGATTCTCCTCTTTTTGTATTCGGAATAAAGAGATCAGGCGAGCCGGAGAGATCCCGGCTCGCCTGAAAACACACAACAGTCGGTATCCCGCTGAGCCTCTCCGCGGGACGCGGTGCGCGGGGCTTGCCTTACGCGGCCTTCTGGGTCAGGGTCGCCCAGTCGAGGTTGGCCCAGTCGGGCTCCGCCACGGCGGCGGAGGCGTCGGCCCAGTAGAAGCCGAGGTTGGTCATGATGTTGGTCCACTCGCTGGAGTGCTCGGCAACGTACTCGGCATAAGTCATGTCGGTGCCGTCGACCTTGGTCAGAGCGAAATTCTTGAGGGTGTAGATGGCGGGGATGCCGTCGGGATAGAGGATGTCAGCCGCGGCGGTGTTGCAGGGATAGGAGTCGAACTCCTCGCCCCAGGCCGCCTGCGTCTCGGCAGAGCCGAACCACTCGGCGAACGCCTTGACAGCCTCGGTCTCTTCCTCGGTGCGGCCGGCCTTATCAAGGATGCCGATGTACTCGGCGATGTAATAGGTGCCGTCGTCGATCTCAACGAGGTCCCAGTTCTCGGGAGTCATAGCGCCCTTGAGGGGATGCTCGGAGCTCTCAGCCGCGGCGTCGATCTTGCCGTAGAGAGAAGAGGAGTAGAAGGTGGAAACAGCGACGTCGCCCTTGTTCAGAGGATCGAAGCCGTACTTATAGGTGTCGTCGGAGGAGTACTTGCCCTCGGCGCAGTACTTCCACAGCGTCTCCCAGCCCTCGGTGGAGATGCCGCCGGCGGGAGGAGGCGGGATCGGTGAAGGGGTAGAGCATGGCGGAGTTGATGTTGGCGTTGGTCGTGCCGCCGACCTTGTTCTGGCGGTACCAGGTGTAGCCGCTGTCAACGACGTCGGCCCAGTGCTGGAAGTGGAGCTTCTCGCCGTTGGTGCCGAGCTCGTCGGTACGGTAGAGCATCAGGACGTTCTGGATGACGAGGCCGTAGGCCGCGCCGGGATAGGCGTACTCGCCGACCTCGCCTGCCCAGGTGGGAGTCCAGTCAACGAGCTTGAGGTTCTCGTAAACGCCGTCGACGACCTGGCTCCAGCGGGTCTCGTTCAGACCGAAGAGGATGTCGCCGTCCTTGTTCTCATTGGCGGCCTGGATGGCGGCGGTATCGCCGGAGATGACGCTGTTGTCGTCAATGCTGATGGTGAAGCCGGCTTCCTTGGCTTCCTGGGTTGCGGTTGAGCTCCTCGCCGTTCGAGAGCACCGCCCCTGCGCGGTCCACGTCGGTATCAAAAATGATGCCGAAATCGGCATGGCTTTCGAGCACCGCCGCACGGATGCTGTCCATCGCCTCCGGCAGCTCGGGGTTCGGCACATGGTTGGGAAACGCCCGTCGGGGTCGAGATAGCGGCTGCCGGCCGTGTCCGCGCCGAGAGGGGCGAGCACGCGCTCGGCGAAAAAGCCGCCCGCGCCGTTTCCGGCGTCCACAACGATATGCTTGCCCGCGAGAGGCTTTTCGTTCCCGTTCGCCGCGGCGATGATCTTTTCGCGCAGAATGGCGGCGTAGGTCTCCATGAATTCGCCCTGCGCCACGCTCCCGCCGGGGGGCGAGCGGCGTCTCCTCCGCGGCCAGACGGAGAATTTCGCGCACGTCCGCGCTCTCCGCGCCGCCCGCGGCGGTGAAGAATTTGAGTCCGTTGCGGTTCCACGGCAGATGGCTCGCCGTGATCATAAC
>VOFG01004589.1_pt1 | contig 27140 bp, 45 predicted proteins | sample 5384171 | NCBI WGS metagenome assembly VOFG01 (sample SAMN12384726, study PRJNA508395) | human gut metagenome | isolation source: healthy gut F | host: Homo sapiens | reverse complement strand
GACTGAGCTTAACCAGCTTGAAAAAAAAAGGCTTGTATCTAAGGAAGAGTCTCTTGACAAAAAAATGGAAAGTCTTGAACATAGGTCAGAAACTCTGAACCGTAAAATTAAAAAAACTCTGATTTGCAGGAAGAAATTAAGAAAATAAGAGATTCCGAGCTTTCAAGGCTCGAACATGTTGCAGGGCTTACTGCAGCAGAAGCAAAGGAGAAATTTCGAAAATAGAAAGTGAAGTTCGCCATGAAACGGCAATGCGCATTCCCAGCGACGATATGAAGGGGCGCATTATAGGCCGTGAAGGAAGAAATATCCGGACTATAGAAACCCTTACGGGTGTTGATCTCATAATTGATGACACGCCGGAGGCAATTACACTTTCAAGCTTTGATCCGGTCAGACGCGAGGTTGCGAGAATTGCTCTTGAAAAACTGATTACCGACGGACGAATTCATCCTTCAAGAATTGAAGAGATGGTAGAAAAAGCAAAGCGAGAGGTAGACTTGTCAATAAAACAGGCGGGAGAACGCGCAACCTTTGAAACAGGAATACACGGAATAAACAATGAGCTTATTAAAATTTTGGGAAGACTTAAATTTCGTACAAGCTACGGACAGAATGTTTTAGTGCATTCGATTGAGGTAGCGCGCATCTTTCAGGAATTATTGCCGATGAACTTGGAGTAGATAACACCTTGGCAAAGCGCGCAGGGCTTCTTCATGATATTGGTAAGGCACTGACGCAGGAGGTTGAGGGATCACACGTTCAGCTGGGTGTTGATATTGCCAGAAAATATAAAGAAAATAAAGATGTTATTCATGCGATTGAGGCACATCACAACGATGTTGAGCCGCGTACGATAATAGCTATGATTGTACAGGCGGCAGACGCGATTTCCGCTGCTCGCCCCGGCGCACGTCGGGAAGATTTGGACAATTATATCGCGTTTGCAGAAGCTTGAAGAAATATCCGAAAGCTTTGACGGCGTTGAGAAAGCATACGCAATCAGGCGGGCCGTAGAAATACGTATTATGGTTAAACCTGAAGAAGCTCAATGACGAACAGATGGTGCTTGTTGCCCGTGATATCGTAAAGAAAAAATCGAGGCAGAGCTCGAATATCCCGGACAGATAAAAAAATAAATGTAATCCGCGAGAGCAGGGCGATAGGATTTCGCTAAGTAATTAAGTAATATATAAGTAATAATAAAAGAATATGCTCCTTTTTATAATGTCGCTCGCTTTTGAAGGTAATATTTTTTCTTTGGGATGACCGGTTTATGAAAAGGAGCAGTTTTTACAGACAATTTTATATTTGTAAGATCGTCTGTATATACAATTATGGTCATTCTTTTGTATATACTTAAAGCTTTATCCGCTGAAAGGATATAAACTCTGATGAAAAAAGAACACTCTTAGAATTCTTGCGCTGGGGGGATATTGTAAGTCCCGGCGCTGTGTCTGAAATTTCCGCCCGGCTGTGGAAATTCAGAGAGGACAATGATATTGATTTTGTTATTGTACAAGCGGAGAAAATGCATGTGTCGGCAACGGACTTGATCCTGCAAGCGCCAAGAAATTACTGACGTCCGGAGTTGACACAATAACATCCGGAAATCATATCTGGAGAAAAAAAAAGGAGATGCATTCATGGCTTGATGAAGGGGCATCCGGTTCTTCGTCCGGCAAACTATCATGCCAGCGCCCGGGAGTAGCTGTCACATAATAACGGATGTATGCGGATACCGTTTATTGATTATAAATGTTCTTGGTGTAATTTATATGGAACCTCTTGAGAATCAATAAGATGTATTTCAGAATACTGACTATTATAAAGGGCGCTATGATTTTGCGGCGCTTGATGTGTACATGCGGAAGCTACTTCGAAAAATTGCAATTGGAAGATGCTTTGACGGGAAAAATTTCAATTATATACGGCACGCATACGCATGTACAGACTGCTGATGAATGTATTTTGCCGAACGGAACAGGATATATAACTGATCTCGAATGTGCGGTCCTGACAATTCTGTGCTCGGAGTCCGCACAGAGAAAATAATAGAGGGCTTACGACGTCAATGCCGGTGAGTTTGAATTCGCTGAGGCAGCATATAACAATGCACGGCGCGGTATTTGATATAGATATTTCGGATTTTAAATGCACACGTAGAGAGAGCTGTATTCTGAGTATTATCATATTGCCAGAGAATACCGGAACAGATGGGCTCGGATTATTTTAATATTCTTAAACTTTAAGGAAGCCTTTGTTTTAAAGGCGTGGTAGTTATATGAAAACCTCTTTTTTTAAGATGGGCAATCGAACGCGGAGAGTTTGACGATCGATTTTCAATGCTTTACGGAAATAAACGCTTATGCGCCAGAAAAGCAGATATATATCTGCGCTTGATAGATTTTCGGTTAAATATGGGGATGGAAAGGTTGACAATGACGTTCATATTTTTTCTGTTCCCGGACGCAGTGAAATATGCGGAAATCACACCGATCATAACGGTGGATTGGTAATTGGCTGCGCGGTAGATGTTGACCTGATTTTGGTTGCTTTTCTCCTATAGCTGAAAGAAAAATCAATATAATGAGCGAAGGCTTTGGATTTGTATCTTTTGATATAGACGAAGCTATGAAGACGCCTCCGGAAAGTTTACAACAGCGGCTTTGGGCCCACCGGCGTTTGCGCCGGGTTTACGGACCGCGGATGCAGCGTCGGAGGATTTAACGCATATATAACAAGCAATGTAAAACGCGGGTCTGGCTTATCATCTTCCGCAGCTTTTTGAAGCTGCCGTCGGAACAGCGCTGAATTTCTATTATAATGAGAACAGATTGGACGCCGTAGAAATCGCAAAAATATCGCAGTATGCGGAAAGAGAATATTTCGGGAAAGCATGCGGACTTATGGATCAGGCTATTTGTTCTATAGGCGGATTGGTAATGATTGATTTTAAAAATGAGGCGGCTCCGAAGATTGAAAAAGCTTGACGTCGATTTTTCCGAATTTGGTATCAGCATGTGTATAACGGATACCGGAGGTGATCATTCCGATTTAAGTGATGATTACAGCGCAATTCCTTCTGAGATGAAAAATGTTGCGGCGCATTTCGGACAAAGGATTTTGAGGTCTGTAGATTCAGATGACCTGGTTGCGGCAATTCCTGAGCTTCGCAGGGGACTGGCGATCGGGCAATACTCCGTGCGCTTCATTTTGCTGACGAAAATATTCGTGTTGAAGAGCTTAAAGCGGCAATGCTGAAGCATGATGCAGCAAAGTTTTTAAGAATAATTTTGGAATCCGGAGAATCGTCTGAACGTCTTTTGCAGAATATATATTCACCGAAGCAAATAGAACATCAGGGAATCGCGCTTGCGCTTGAGATGTCGGCACGACTTTTAAAGGGCAAAAAATGCCGCATGGAGAGTTCATGGAGGCGGTTTTGCCGGAACTGTACAGGCGTTTGTACCTAATGAGTTTGTAGAAGAATTCCGTGTGGGAATGGAGAAATTATTCGGCCATGGCTCGTGTACGGTGATGCAGGTACGGATCAGCGGCGCTGTTATGGTCTTTTAACCTTTATTTTTGTGTTGTATGGAGTAATCAGAAGCAGACATCAGAAAAAAGAGGTATTTAAATTATTTTCCGGAATTTTTGTGTGATAAATTTCAGGTAGAGGAATTGCGAAATCAAAATGAGATACAAAAAGATTGTCCCTGCTGAAAAAGCTTCGGATTTTGAAAAGAGGAAAAAGAATATAAAAACATTAATATATTTTATAATTTCTTTTTTCTGTAATATTTGGTTTATTTGAGGGATTGGTTGCGATTGAATTCAAGCCAGTATATCCGATATATCTTATAATTCTTACCATATTACTCGTACTTTTTCTCTTTTTCAATAAGGGATTTTCTTCCGCGCTGCCGGAACGCGACATGCTGCCCGAACAGTGGAGCGAGGAGAAAAAGGACGGTTTTTATATGCGCTGGGAACATGACAAGAAGATTGCCCGTATCATATTAATTTTTCTGATTCCGTTTTTGCTTACTTTTTTGATAGACTATATAGTATTGTTTTTACCGGAGTGGCTTTCGTGATATGTCAGATTTATCAGTTTTAACTTTATATTCCGGCTCGAAAGGGAACAGTATTTTTAAAAAGCCGGAAACACGTGTATGTTGTTCGATGCCGGACTGACATGTAGTGCGCTTTGCAGTTCTCTGAAAGAAATTAATATTGCTCGGAAGAGATTGACGCGGTATTTATAACTCATGAACACAGTGACCATATATCTGCGCTTAATGTTTTTTCAAAAAGATATGATGTTCCGATACATATAACCGAACCTTCCGCCGCAGGGCTGAAATGTGACGAGAAAAGCTGGTAATCCATGATCCGCTTTACAGTGTATCTTTAACGATTGTGAGATTTCATCCTTTATAACACCGCATGACAGTCATATGAGTGTAGGTTACGTGGTGAGAACAGATTACGGAAATGTAGGAATTGCTACCGACCTTGGATTTGTACCTGATGAGATTACAGAGACGCTTTCATACTGTGACAGCGTAGTGCTTGAATCAAACCATGATGTTGAAATGCTGAAAAGGGGTCCTTATCCGCCTGCGCTGAAACGTCGGATTTTATCTAAGTACGGTCATTTATCGAATGTATGCTGTGCAGAGACTGCCGCGTATCTTGTGACCTGCGGAGTAAAAAATATTATGCTTGCACATCAGTGAACATAATAACACCCCGGAATTTGCTTATACTGAAACGAGACGGCGGCTTGATTCTACCGGATACTCTTTTGTTAATCTTCAGGTAGCAAGCGCAGGGCGAATTACAAAATTGATATAACTATAAGCGAGATCTCTGTGTCTGCGAATCTGGGCGTTTTTAAATCTGGCTCCTATAAAAGGCTTTACTTCTGCAAATCCGATTGTCTGCAAAGCTGGTCATTTGAATAATCATTTAGAAATTCGTTTGCTGCTATTGTGGACGTGTTCTGTTCGCTTTTTCGGGCGATGGTAAAATCCAACGCTGAAGCGTTTTTATATAAGGTCTTTGACCATTTATTGAATAATCAGCTGAGCAGGGAACAGAGTTTTTTTTATTCCGTGCCTGATTTTGTTCCTTGATGAAATGTTCTGAAGAAATGCGGGCGGAAGTCTGGAAACTGTATGTGTTACAGAAAGCGTGGTTAAATTATGCTTGGGATTACCATAATATGTGTAGACAAGCTTCGGGAAGCTATATCTTCGTGAAGCGGCTGCGGAATATGAGAAAAGAATGTCTTCGTATTGCAGGCTGAAAACAATAGAGGTTACAGGAGATTCGGAAATTGTTTCCGTGCTGCCGTTGCGCGCTTATAAAATTGCATTGTGCATAGAGGGCAGGCAGCTTTCGTCTGAGGAATTTGCGGAAAAAATCGAAGATATTATAATCAGAGGATATTCGGAAATTGCCGTTATAATCGGAGGGACTGACGGAATGAGTGAGGCCGTCAAATCAAAATGCGATCTCAGACTTTCTTTTTCAAGAATGACGTTTCCGCATCCGCTGATGCGTGTAATACTTCTCGAACAGTTATACCGTGCGCTTAATATCGGTGCAGGCGGAAAATACCAGCATTGATTTATTCGGCTAAATACTACGGTCTGAAAGGATGATGGAATAATGTCTGAAAAAATTCAGATAAAAAGCGTATAAAAATATTCGTCAAAAAAATGTTGTCATTACGCTTGTATCCGCGGCGGTTCTTTGTGCTGTATCTGCGGCGGCGATTATTTTTCAGGTAAATCATTTAACTGTGCCGGGTACCGAAGAGGAAACCACGCAGGATACAGAGAAGACAACTGTTCCGCAGACAGAGCCTATCATGGAAACCGAGTCTCCTGCTGAAACGGAATCGCCGGGGAAATTCGATTCTATGGAATATTATAGCGCAACGGCGGGAATTCAAACGGTCTCGGAGCTTGCTCAGGCAGGGTATGTTTTTCCTCACAGGACTATGTTCCGGGCAGCTTTACAGTTGGCATAGTAGAAACATCATTTTCCCTTCCGGACTATTTCAGTTACAGGTCAGAATTTAATCCTGTAAATTACAATTATAAAGTATACCTGCGATGCGTGCATATATGGGACTATCTTCTGTGCGATGACGGAAGGAGTATAAACGTACTTGACAGTGCGGGGGAATATTGTCGCGGAAGGTATCGACGAGCTTACGCTTGTCTATCAAAGAGACAGAAACGGAAATCCTCTTTTTCTAAAGACGGAAAGTATTATTATATAATCGAGGGTACAGGAACACTTGCGGAGATCAATTTTGATCCTGATTTCGGTACGGCGCTGAGCTATTCATATTCAAATTCGACATGGAAAATCCGGCAAAGCTTTTTACCGGTTTTATGTTGATAAAGAAGAAATTCGTCTGTTCTCGCTTCTTGACGGAACTGATGTTACAAACTTTGTCAACCGCGTTATAGAATTCAAAGGAGAGGAGCAGCTGACTGTTGAGAGGAGTGCGTACCGCCTTACGAAAAGAGGGTCTGCGATGTTCGCCTTTGGGGGTTATATGGATGCGTCAGGAAATGAAGTAATTCAGGCTCAGTATTATTTTTGCATCTGAATTTAATGCGGACGGCTATGCTTTTGTAACGCTTCAGGACGGCCACATGCAGATGATTGACCGTACGGGAGAGGTAGTTCTTGATCCCTACGGACGTAAATTTAACCAGGAGACCAATATTGACAATCTTGTTATAGACGGAATTTATCTTCCTGAAACTTTCGGAGAGGAGTCAATCGGAATGTTTCGGTTTGATCACGGCCTTATGCGAGTCGTGCGAGGTCTTTACGATTATTATTCGCTTGGAACCGTGTAAGAGAAGATGATACTTTTATTTATGAAAACGGGCAGTATTTTTTGCTATTCCAACCGGATATAAGCTTTGCGCTTATTCAGACGGAGTGCTGCTTCTTGAAAGGAACGGGCTGTACGGATATATGGACTATACCGGCAAATGGATTACCGATCCGATTTTTATATACGCGAAACCGTTTTATGAAGGGCTTGCGGTTGTCGGAAACAGCAGCGGACAGTATTGTGTAATTGATACGAACGGAGACATTGTTTTACCGATGGCTTATGAGTATGTGACCGAATGTGTGAACGGCGCTTTTGCGGCGTTCAGTATAAACGACGGATGGATTTTGTTTAATAAAATGACTGTTGCCGGATAAGCAGAGTCTTTTGATAGAAAAGGTAGATGTCATGAAAAGAAACCGGAATTACTTGCTCCGGCCGGGAATTATGAAAATTTGAAACAGCGGTGAGATACGGAGCGGATGCTGTTTATCTCGCCGGTCAGATGTTCGGAATGCGCGGCCGCCGATAATTTTACGTATGCCGAGATTGAAAGAGCGGCTAAATATGCGCATGACCGAGGTGTAAAAGTCTATGTTACTGTGAATACAATGCCTCATGTATTGGAGTACCCTGCCCTTGCGGATTATCTTAAAGAACTCGGAAAAACCGGAATTGACGCTTTGATTGTAGCGGGATTTGGGTGTTGCGGCGCTTGCAAGAGAGCTTGTTCCGAATGTTCAGATGCATATTTCGACTCAGGCCGGCTCCGTTAGCCATGCAGACTGTATAGCGTGGCATAAGCTCGGAGCGTCGCGAATCGTGCTTGCAAGAGAGCTGACATTAAATGAGATAAAGAAATCAGGAGACGGGTGCCGGAGGAGATTGAACTTGAAGTTTTTGTTCACGGTTCGATGTGCGTATCATGGAGCGGAAGATGTCTTTTGTCAGCGTCGCTTATCGGACGTGATGCAAACCGCGGAATGTGCGCTCAACCGTGCCGATGGAATTACAAGCTTTACAGCGGAAACAATGTAAAAACGAAAATAAAAAACGTAAATAATAGAAAACAACAAAACAGCGGAACCTTACAAAAAGGTGCAGCTTTTTGAGAACGGCCGATTTTATGAAATCGAAGAGGAATCGAGACCAGGACAGCGGTATCCTGTAGAGGAGGATGAGCTTGGAACCTTTATTATGAGCTCCAAGGATTTATGTATGATTGAGCATGTCGGAGAGCTTTGTGAGGCCGGAATAAATTCCTTTAAGATTGAGGACGTATGAAAAGTGCATATTACACCGCTGTTGCTTCAAATGCGTACAGAATGGCAATCGACAGTTGGAGCAGCGGTGTAGATTTAGAAACGGGGCGGCTTCTTTGAAGAACTCGAAAGCGTAAGTCACCGTGAGTACGGAACGGGATTTTTATGACGATTGTGACAGAGCGCCGCAGCTTATAAGCGACGTCAGCCGGGATATATAAGGGAAAAAGCTTATTTGGCGATTGCAGAATCGTATGATGCGGAAACAGGTCTTGCAGGTTTTATTCAGCGAAATAAATTTAAAGCGGGTGATGCGGTCAAAATTATTTCACCTGGAAGGCTGTCGCGGAATTTATGCCGAGGAGCTTTATGATGACAGGGAGAGTCGATTCCGGCAGTACCGCACCCGTATATGAAATTTAAGGTAAGAGTACCGTTTGAGATAAAACCGGAGATATTATGCGCGGTGCGTAGTCGTAGTCATAAGTAGAATATGCACAGATAAAATAAAAGACAGAGCCGGCAGGTATAGACGTGCGGTTCTGTCTTAAAAATTTTTTCCCGTAAATCAGTAACGAAATTTTTTGAAAGTCATAATATGTTATCAGGAAGCAAAAACGGAAAAGGTTGATGCTTCCGACACTAATGTTATTTCCGGAATATATTTGTGTAAAATAAAAAACAAAAACGTTTAATATTATGGGAGGCTTTCTTAAATGAATTGTCTTTGGCAACCTTTTTAATGATGATTGTCTGTGGATTATAATTCTTATTATCCTTGTTCTTATGCTTGCTTGCGGAAACTGCTTTCATGCGGCGGTTCCAGCCGTAATAGTGGATGCGGCTGCTAAGTTTTAGCCTGCAAACGGATATATAAAATAAATAGAAAATTAAAGGACCGCGGCAAGGCGTAAAAGCTTTGCCGCGGTCGCCGCATTGATAACTAACAAAATTACTCAGTTTCCGCAGATGTTTCGGTTTCAAGATTTGCCGGAAGAGGGTATTGTTCAGCCAGAGAATTCAATTCTTCGGTTGCTGCCTTCCACTTGGTAATGAATTCGTCGAGACCTGTTTCATCGTATTCACTGTAATTTCTTGTAGTGGTTTTGGCTTTTTAAGAAGTGCTGACCATTCGGAAAATTTAGGGGACAGCTCATCGGAATCATATACGTTGTTGAATGAACAGTTTTTACAGCATTATAAAACGCGTCTCCGAATTCGGTATACGCAGTATTCATTTCCTCAACCTTTTTTCAAGCGGATCGGTGCAGGCAGACATAGCTGCCGCGGAGAAAAAAGCATCAATAATGCAAGAACGAGAACAGATAATTTCTTCATAAAAATCATTACCTCCGTATCAGGGAAACAGAAACTCGCGGTCAAAGCGAATAATTACGTCTGTAAAGACAGACGGCGGATATATACAGCGTCAGCGCGTAAAAAAACCTTGTACAGGTTAATTTTTAGCTTCGACTTTAATATTTCTTTTTGTAAATTTCAATACAACTTTATTGTACCATAAAAAAATAATGTTTGTCAAGAAATTATATTATTCATATCTTTAAATACTTAAAGTTCATTTTCAAGCTGAGAGATTACATTTTCCAGTACATCGAGGCGTGCATATCTTTTATCCATGTTCGGTATGATTATCCATGGAGAGTAATCGGTATTTGTGTATCTCAGCATGTCGTTCACGGCGGTTTCGTATTGAGTCCATTTTTCCCGATTTCTCCAGTCCTCCTCAGTAATTTTCCAGTTTTTTTTTCTGGATTTTCCAGTCTTTTGTTAAATCGTTTCAATTGTTCTTCGGGACTGATATGAAGCCAAAACTTAATTTGTATAGTACCTCTTTCGTAAAGTTCGCGCTCAAAGTAATTAATTTCTTCATACGCTCGTTTCCATTGCTGTTCAGAACAGAACCCTTCAATGCGTTCCCACCATAACTCTGCCGTACCATGAGCGGTCGAATATGGCGCGATGTCCGTTTTTGGAAGCGATGACCGAAGCGCCACAGATAATGCTTATTGCGTTCCTCTTCGTTAGGTGCGCTGATTGGAATAACTTCATACCTCTCGGATCAAGAGTCCTCCGACAAGGCGTTTTATGGCTCCGCCCTTTCCTGCCGCGTCCCAGCCCTCAAAGACAATTATAAGAGGTCGGCGGTGAAGGTATTTCATTATGAAGCTCGAAAAGACGTCTTTGAAGCTTTTTAAGTTTTTTCCCTTGTACAGTTTGTTTTCCATCGTTGGTGAAAGATCGACTTCGCCGAGGGAAAAATCGGATTTTTTAATATCAGCGCCTGTTCTGACGGAAAATTCCGATGTTTTGTTTTCCACGTGAATATCTTCGTCACACTGTATTTCGTCAAGCTTATTTTGAGAATTTTGCAGAGTTCGGATAAGGCCTTATATACGGTACTGCGCGAATTGTTCGCGTCGATAACAAGCCATGGCGCATTCTGGGTATTGGTATTTTTATCATACTTTGAAAAGCGGATTTGTAGGCATCGAACATTCTGTTGTGCCGCCAGTCATTCGAAGTGACGCGCCATTCGGTGCTCTTGTTTTTCTCAAGTTCCGAAAAGCGTTTTTTGTTCCTTTCTTTGTTATGTTAAGAAAAATTTTTATTATTAAATAGCCGTCGTCGGTGAGCATTTTTCCATTACGGATATATCGCGCAGGCGATGATTCACTTCATTTCGGAAAGACCGTCCTCAACCGCGGAAATTGAAACGTCGCGGTACCATGAGCGGTCAAAATTGAAATATTTCCGTAAAGAGGAATTTTTGTCCAGAAACGTCGCAGCAGTGGAAACTTTTTTCTCTTCATTTGGATTCGCTGTCGTATATACCTTAAACCCCGCGATCAAAGCTCTTTTATAATGCCGGAAATCACGTTTCCTTTTTCCAGATGCACCCCAGGCTCTGGATAATAATTATTGGTATTTTATTCTTTTATGCTTTGTTGATAAACCGCAAGCTTTTCTGTAAGTCGGCAAGCTTGGCTTTTTTCGTCAAGCTGTTGCATCTTTTTCCATGGTATTGATATTTCCTCTCTTTTTTTTTGTTATGCTTTATTCAGTAAACTGTTTTTTTTAAATGTATAATATTTTATAATAAAATATTCGGCGGACAATGAAAAGAAACTATTAAAAGAAACTGTTTTAATAGTATAACACAAAAGCCAACTTACAATAATTATATTGTAAAATATTAATACTAACGAATTTTAATATTTTCTAAAAGCGTCTGTATGTTGAAAAAATCTCATTGCGGAACTGGTATTGCTCATTTGTGAGAATCGGTTTAAAATTGGGAGTTTTGTTATAACAGAAAACTGTATTCTCGCAGTTTTTCGTTATTTTTATGTCGAAGATGTGTATTATATTATCAAACTTATATTTACAAAACGAACTGATTTCATGGTATAATATACATAAAGCTTTAATTTTTCCCCCTTTGCGTAATTAAATTATTGAAATTTGAATGACTGCAAAAATGACGTTTGAATAACTATAATAAAAATGGTTATATTATATTGACCATATCTAATGATAAATAATGACTTATTCAAAGATATTGTATACGTATGCCGATTCCGGCGCGTAAACGAGAATGAGTTTACACGAAAGGAAATTTCAGAAATGGATGGAAAGGAAAACGATGTGCAGGTAGTGGCCGAAAAAGCATAAATTTAAAGGCGTTCCTGTATTTACAGTGATAATTCTGATTTTAATCGCTTTTGGTCTTTGTGCCGCACTAAATGGAGGACCGTTGCACGGCGGGTGGTTTATTTTGTTGCCGCGACTGGTCTTGTCGCTTATCTTGATGTTTTGACAGATTCGCGGCTGGTATATATAATTCCTTTTGCGGCAGTAATTTTAAGTTATGTAATTTTTCATCCTGCTTTTCCGTCCGTCTGGGCATTTGCTGTTGTGCCGTCCTGCATTTTTACGGCGAGCGCGGCGCGCGGCAAAGTAAATAAAAACACGGCTCTTTATTTGTTCTGCTGTGTTTATACTTCGCCTTTTGCTGTACTTCATTTTGCTCTTCAGGCTGCCATTGGAGGAGACTTTTTCATTCAGGGTATAACGAACGAAATACTTTTGCCGTATCGTGAAATGAAAGAAATATTTGTCGAGAATAGTCAGAGTCTTACCGAGGCGGGAATAAAGAAGCTTGACAGCAGTACCATAAAAATGTAAGGACGAGCTTATTAAAATTATGCCCGCAGTGGTTATTTGCTGCGGTTTGGTTATCGCATGGCTTTCGATGTGGCTGGCTTCATGCCTTTCAAAGTTTTTTTCGTATGAAGGCGTTCCGATTAGCTGCGGTATACAGATGAGTTTATTGATTTCCGCGTATGTTTTACCGCGGCTTATCTGATAACACTTCTGTTCGGATCTCTTTATGGGAATACGGCGATAATTGTTGCGGCGGAAAATATATCGATAATACTTATTCCGGGCTTTTTGTCTGCGGTCTGTGGACTTCTGCGTGGAAATATCAGACGAAAATCCGGAGGCGGCATGCCCTTTGTTATGTACTGCGCGGCCGTGTTGTTTTTGATGACGGTAAGCTTCGGCATGTTTTTCTGTGATTTTTGTTTTTATGGTGTAAATTCATACATTTTATAAAAGATATTCAAGGAAAACAAGGACGTCTAATTTTAATGTGGTATATTCTGCGGAAATTTTTAGTGACGGTTGTTATGCGGAGGAAATTATCTGTGTTGAAAAAATCGGCAAACGGTTGAGGGGATATAGACAACAAAGACTTCTTTTGCTGTTGCAATTTCATATATTTATCCTTATTTTATCGCTTTCTGTGTTTTTCGGCGGAGAAAACACAACAAGCTTTCAGCTATTGCATTGCGGCAATTGTTCTGTATATACCCGTCGTATTATTGAGTGAGCTTCTTGTCCGCGTTATAAGGGCGCGCTCTATTTCTCTGAAAATTTTGAATATCCCGTCTCGGATAATTCTGCGCTTGATGTGTTGACGCGAATACAGACGCCAGTGCTGATTTTTGATGACAGCGGCTCAATTGTCTGGTTTAACAGGAGTTTTCTGCTTGCTGCGGTGTCGGCGATTCTCTTTACGGACGGAGTTTTTGAAAAGGTATGCGGAATCCAGACGGAGGACGTTATTACTCCGGAATCTGACAGTGGTTTTGAGTGTACTGCGTTCGGGAGGCAATGGAAATCAAGGGTTATCGGACTGGAACAGGCAGTAAGAACTATACAATGACATTTTGGAATGACCGCAGTGAAATTGTATCAGTTTACAGACAGCTTAACGATGAAACAGCGGTTGTAGCGTACATTATGATTGACAATCTTGACGAGCTAATGCAGTATGTGCAAGAGCAGTACCGTACTGTTGTCGGTCAGGTTGAAAGCGTTTTAAAAGGAATGGGCGGAATCTGTAGGCGGTATATTTAAAGAGTATGAACGCGAGCGGTATATTTTATTTTTGAGGCCGCCCATGTGCGCGAGTTTATTGAGAATAAATTTGACATTCTTGATCGTGAGAAATATAAAAATCGGAGAGAATATGCCTGTTACGATTTCAATCGGTATTTCCAGCTCTTTCGGCGGTCTTGCCGACAAAGACCGCGCCGCAAGAAACGCGCTTGACATGGCGCTGCAAAGAGGCGGAGATCAGGTTGTTGTCAGAGCCGATTCCGGACTGGAGTTTTGGCGGACGGAGCAAGGAGTTTCAAAGCGTACAAAGGTACGTGCTCGCGTTGTGGCAAATGCGTTGGCTGTTGCAATCTCAAAGAGTTCAAATGTAATTATTATTCATAAAACGCTGATTTGATTCTCTCGGTTTGTACGTCGGAGTTTAAAGGCTTTGCAATGTTCTGTGGAGTGAAAGTCAATATAGTTATCAATGAGAAGGATCCAAATCTGAAAAAAGCGCTTTTCAGACTTCGGTCTAATCCGGAATACCTCAGTATTTTTCAAATGCGGCTGACGCTCAGGACATGATAACGTCGGAGACGCTGCTTGTGGTATGTGACGTCAATAACCGTGAAAATTTGAATCTCCTGAAATTGCTGACAATATTTTTAATATGGTTGTTATTGACCATCACAGAAAAACGGCGGAATATGCACGCAATCCGATTATTACGTATATTGAGCCGTCAGCGTCATCGCGTGTGAGCTTGTAGTTGAAATACTTGAGCAATCAATTCCGCAGGAACGCTGCCCAAGGATGAGGCAGATATAATGTTTGCCGGAATTCTTCTTGACACTAAGCAATTTTCACGCAACACTCATACGAGAACGTTCAGTGCCGCTCTGTATCTTCGCGGAGAGGCTGAACCGGCTGATATTGAGCAGCTGTTTAAAACCGATCTTGACGATTTTATCAGAGAAGCAAAGTTTGAAACTGATGTTGAAATATACCGTTCTGTAATAGCTATTTCAATGAATGTAAACAATGAAAATTCTCCTTTTCGACAGGTTGCTGCCGCAAAAGCGGCCGATAAGCTTCTGTCCGTCGAAGGAGTGGAGGCATCACTTTGCTGTGTGCTGTGTGGATGACTATGTTCATATAAGCGCAAGGTCGGAGGGATCGGTGAATGTTCAGCTTATCGTGGAAAAAATCGGAGGCGGAGGGCGCTTTGATGTCGCCGCTACCCAGCTTTACGGGGTTACTCCGCAGCAGGCGCGAAAGATGCTTACAGACGCAATTGACTCTTATCTTGACGGTGAATAGATAATTGCTTAAGGCGGCGAATTTAAGATAAATTATAATGTATGCATAATGTTGCAGAAAGGAATTTTGCATGAAAGTAATTCTTACTCAGGACGTAAAGGCGCAGGGAAAAAAAGGACAGCTTATTAATGTTTCGGACGGTTATGCAAGAAATTTTCTTTGCCAAAAAGGCCTTGCCGTTGGAGGCAAACAGTCAGGCGCTGAATGATTTAAAAACAAAGGAAAAGGCGGCTCAGTACAAAACCGAGCTTGAACGGCAGAAGGCAAACGAGATTAAAGAAAGACTTGAGGGCTGCAGCGTCAAAATTAATGTGGCATGCGGAGCCGACGGACACTTGTACGGCTCGGTTACCTCGAAGGATTTTGCAGGAGGAGCTTGAGAAAAACAATGCGGCATAAAAATAGATCGCCGCAAAATAGATATGAATACAAAGTTAAAGCTTACGGAAGTTATGCGTTTGATGTAAAGCTTTATCCGGAATAGTTGGAAAATTAATTTAATTGTAGCTGAAAAGTAATATAATTTGATAAAGACGCGGCCTTGTCATAGAGCGTAAGACTTTGGTATTGTCTGAATTAAAATGCAATAATTTTACTTTTGGATTTCCCATATATATTCAATAGGAGCATAGCTCCGTAATAAGTCGTTCCGCAACGTATCAAACCTCTGCCGGAAAAAGTGAGTGGTACCCTGTCTGCAGAAGCCGTATTTACATGTAAATGTTTTTATGAGCAAATGCTTTACAAGACGGTGGACATCTCGGCTTTTAGTTATATATATATTACGGAGAAAAAAAATTATGGAATTTCATGAGACAAGAGAGCGAGACAGCTTCCGGTTTCTATTGAAGCGGAGCAGTCGGTTCTCGTTCTATTCTTATTGATCCTGACAGCCCTAAATCAGGTTTGATGGATATTTTAACGGCGGAATCATTTTCTACCGAGGATCACGTGAAATCTGGCTCGCGATAAAGAGCTGTATCTTCATGATAAAAATATAGACGTCGTTACGCTGATCGACATGCTTGTAAAGCGCGGCGTTTATAAAGAATGATGAGCAGGGACGTACTTATATAAAAAGTTCTTGCAGAAATTGTTCCCACATCCGCCAATATCAAGGATTATGCCGCGGATGAGAGATAAAAGCTTGCTTCGTCAGCTTATCGGAGCATGCGAAGAGATTTCCGAGAATGCATATACTGCACAGGACGATGTTGGTACTATTTTGGAACAGGCCGAACAGCAGATATTTCAAATCGATGCGGGAAACGGAAATAAAAATTTTGTTCATATTAAGGATGTTCTTGTAAGCGTTTACGATTACTTGCGCAAGCTTAATATAGATCCGGGAATCTATGAAGGGTATTCCGACAGGGATTTACCGATCTTGACAAGGTTTTAATCGGGTTCGGAGATTCTGATCTTATGCTCGTCGGAGCACGCCCCGAATGGGTAAAACCTCGTTTGCTCTCAACATTGCAGCTTCGGCCGCGCGGACGACAAAAAAAGGCAGTCGCTGTTTTTTCGCTTGAAATGTCATGCGAACAGCTTGTTCAGAGAAATGCTTTCAGAGCGAGGCTTTGATTGATACTTATGTACGAGAACGGCAATCTTTCAGGGCGAGGACTGGAAAAACCTCGCACATGCAGCCCTTCTTTCAGAGTGCGACATCTGGATAGACGATACTACGGGAATTACGGTAACCGGAATGAAAGCAAAGCGTCGCCGGCTCAGAAATCTTGGGATGGTAGTTATAGATTATCTCCAGCTGATGGCGGCTGACCGTAAAACCGATAATAGGGTTCAGGAGGTTGCGGATATTTCAAGAAATCTGAAGCTTCTTGCCAAAGAGCTTCACGTTCCCGTAATTTGCTGTGCGCAGCTTTCGCGTGCAACCGAACAGCGGACAGAAAAGATTCTATGCTTTCCGATCTTCGCGATTCCGGCGCAATTGAGCAGGACGCGGATATTGTAATGTTTCTTTACAGACCGGAATATTACGGCGATTCGAAGGAATCAAAAGGCGGAAGCGTTGAGATTCCGCAGAATATTGCTCGGTGGGGTTATTACCAGCTAAAAAATCGTCACGGATCAACCGGAAAAGTCGATATGGGTTGGTTCGGGCAATATACAAAGTTTACCTCTCTTTCAAATATGAGTGATCAGAAAAATTAGTAGAAATTTCTTAGTAATTGTTGGATGGAAGCTTGCGGTGGGTAACAAAATTTTTGCGAGTGCTTTGAGGACGCAGTAAGAGCGTCAATTGACAAATACAATATGATTGCGGACGGGGACCGATTGCTTGTCGCTTATAGCGGCGGCGTAGATTCCGCTGTGCTTCTCTATGTTCTTTACAGCCTGGCAGAACGCTGCGGTATCAGTCTTGCCGCTTTTCATCTTAATCACGGAATCCGCGGAGCCGAGGCTGATAGGGACGAGGCTCACTGTAAAATTTGTCTTCAATTGGGAGTTGAATATTTTTTTCCGAATCGGTGAGCGTACCCGAATATGTAAAAGAACACGGCTTGGGAACGGAGGAGGCGGCGAGAGCTTCGATATAAGCTTCTTGCTGATTGCTGCAGAAAAATGGATATGACGGTATAGCAATGGCGCATCATGCCGACGACAATCTTGAAACTGTTATTTTCAGATTGACAAGAGGGACGAGAATGCGTGGCCTTTGCGGAATTCCCCTGTCCGGTACGAGCATGAAATTAAGGTTATACGTCCGCTTATTGAATCCGTCAGGGATGATATTATAAAATATGCCGAAAATCGCAAAATTTCATTTGTTACCGACAGTTCAAACAGCGATGAAAAATATTCGAGAAACCGTATTCGCAAGTTTGTTATACCGGAGCTTAAGAAAATCAATCCGCGGTGGTCTCTTCTGTTACAAAAATGTCGCGCTGCTTTTCGGAAAATTGCGAAGCTCTTAAAATGCTTGCCGAGTTGCCTGATTCTGTTTACGGTGCGGAGAAACTACCGGATGCAGTAATTCGTGAACGGATGGTAAATGAATATTGGCGCAGTTTTCAAAATAAAGAGGCTGCGATGCTGGAAGCTGTCCATATTGATGCGCTTCTTAGTCTTTACAAAACAGGAAAGCTATGGGACAGAGTATCTCTTCCTGGCAGCGTTACGGCATTAAAGACAAGAAACGGAATCGAATTTTCCTATGACTCGGATTTAAGTTCCGAAAATGTGTTTGCATCCGACCGGAAAATAAAAATTCTGCCGGGTATGACATTTCTTTCGGATGACGAACACATAGGTGGAGCGATGTTTTTAAAGCTGCCGTCTGAGGAAAAACGAGAACTTTGACTTTTACGATTTTCCTGACTTTTCTGAATTTTCGGCGGAAGATTTCGGCAGCGATATAAATATAAAAAAGGCCGCATAAATATTTACAAATTATCAATACATTTATGTAAATTCTGATAAACTAAAAAAGAATATTTATGTTCGCGGAAGAGCAGACGGAGACTGTATTTTACCGGCGGAATGAATAAACGTCTGAAAAAACTTTATCAGCAGAAAAAGATACCTCCCGCTGAAAGGAATACGATCCCGCTTTTATGTGACGATGACGGGGTTATATGGGCGCCGGGCATTGCCGTTCGGGACGGTCTTTGCACCGGGAGTTCGGATAATTGTGCACGGGCAGAATTTTTTTATCTTCCTCCGGATGCTTGCTGTAGTATTGTTTGTGAAAAAATCAGAGCAGACATTTTTCAGGTGAAAGGAAAATACCTTTTATGGCAATAATAAAGGGTGACATTGACAGAGTGCTCGTGGGTGAGCAGAAAATAGACGGTATTGTGAGAAGAATCGCGGCTGAAATTGACGACGACTATAAGAATGATGAAGCGAAGCTCGTACTTCTCGGAATACTTAAAGGCTCTGTTGTATTTATGGGAGAGCTGATGAAGCGTATTACTCTGCCGGTTGAGATTGATTTCATGAAGGTTTCTTCATATGGAAAAAATACTAAAACATCCGGAAGAGTTAATATTATTCTGGATATTCATCGCGCCGATCTATCCGATTGTAATATTCTGATAGTTGAGGATATTATTGACAGCGGAAAAACTCTCTCTTATCTTACCGAATATTTGAAACTAAAAGGCGCAAAAGCGTGAGAACTTGTACACTTCTTGATAAGCCGGAGAGGCGGGAAGTTGATTTTGAGCCGGACTATGTCGGAGAAAAATTCCCGATGAGTTCGTTGTAGGTTACGGAGCTTGATTATGATGAAAAATACCGTGCTCTTCCGTATATTGGGATTTTAAAAGAGTCGGTTTATGAAAAGTAAAAAAACTGCGGGACTTAAAATAACCTGATAACTGCATTATGAAGGTTCTGTCCGTGTTAGGAAGAAAACTTTTTAATAGGGGTCATATGAAAAAAATTACAGCGCCCTGATATTTTGGGTTTTTGCTTACAGCTGTGATATTGATTGCCGCTTCAGTTTTGCTGAAGGATATGGATACAGAGACAATCTCATACAGCAATGTTGTAGAGCTTTTTAGAAATGAAGAAGTCAAAGAATTTGAGATCGACGAAAATAATAATAATGACGATTCTCAAAAATGACGATACAATGGTAAGCTATAAGCTTCGCAGTCTTGAGGTTTATTATCTTGATCTGAACGATATGGTGCTTGATCAGGCGGAACGCGGAATTATTCAGAGATATGATCTTCCTGCTCCGATTGATATTCCGTGGTGGGTAAGCTTTTTGCCGTATATAGTAATGATCGTCCTGTTTATAGTTCTTTGGGTTTTTGTAATGAATCAGGCGTCGGGACGAGGCGGAAAGTTTAATAACTTCGGTAAAGCGCGGGCGAAAATAGGAAGTGATGAAAAAAGAAAAAAAGGTCTACTTCCGAGATGTTGCGGGTGCGGACGAGGAAAGGCAGAGCTTGTTGAAATCGTAGATTTTTCTGAAAGATCCGTCACATTTCAGCAAGCTTGGAGCTAAAATACCCCACGGCGTTCTTCTTGTCGGACCTCCCGGCACAGGTAAAACATTGCTCGCCAAGGCTGTTGCCGGAGAGGCAGGAGTGCCGTTTTTTCTCAATTTCCGGTTCTGATTTCGTTGGATGTATGTAGGTGTAGGTGCTTCGCGTGTACGAGATTTATTTGATACGGCTAAAAAGCATCCTGCGGCAATCATATTTATAGATGAAATTGATGCTGTCGGAAGACATAGAGGCGCGGGCCTCGGCGGCGGACACGACGAGCGTGAACAGACGTTGAACCAGCTGCTTGTTGAGATGGACGGCTTTGGATCCAATGACGGAGTAATTGTAATGGCAGCTGCTAACCGCCCTGATATACTTGATCCTGCGCTCTTGCGTCCCGGACGTTTTGACCGCCAGATTACAGTAAACTATCCGGATATTCAGGGACGAAAATATTCTTGATGTTCACGCAAAAGGCAAGCCTTTTTGAACGTGATGTTGATTTTTATACAATTGCGCGGAGTACTACAGGATTTACAGGCGCGGATCTTGCCAACCTTTTAAATGAGGCGGCGCTTCTTGCTGCCCGTAGGGGGAAAATCTCTTATCGGAATGAACGATATTGAAGATGCAATGATTAAAGTAATGGTCGGTCCGTCTAAAAATCAAAGGTGGTAAATGAACACGATCGTAAGCTTACAGCGTATCATGAGGCAGGGTCATGCTGTAGTAACATTTGCTGTTCAGCCGGAAACCCCGGTACACCAGATTTCGATTATACCGAGCGGCCGCGGCGCAGGAGGATATACTTTATCCATTCCGAAAGAGGATCGTTCTTACATGTCAAAAAACGATATGCAGAATGAGATTGTTACGTTATTGGCAGGACGGATGGCGGAAAAGCTTATTATGGGCGATATTTCAACTGGTGCGTCAATGATATTCAGCGTGCAACCGGAATTGCCCGTAATATGGTTACAAGATATGGTATGAGCGACGACTTGGGACCGATTGTATATGGCAGCGAACATTCAGTGATGAAGTTTTTCTTGGCAGAGATTTTTCTTCCGGAAGAAATTACTCGAAGAAACTGCATCGTTAATTGATAACGAAATAAAAGAGAATTATGGAGACGCATATAAAAAAGCTGAGGATATTCTTCGTGAAAGGATAGATAAACTGCATTTTGTTGCTCAATTTCTGATAAAAGATGAGATTATGGATGAAGAGCAGTTTAAGGCTGCGATGACCGGAGATCCTACAGTTGAAGAGCTTGAAGAAATGCTTTCCGAACGCAGGCGCAGAAGTAACCGGGAAAATGAAGAAAAGGCAAAGCGCGACGAGGGAGGAGCGCCGTCGGCGAAGGAAGAAGATAGAAAACGCTTTGAAGCTGAATCGCAGAATTTATATGGGATTTATCGTCCCGACAGTATTAAACAGGATTACGAGGAAAGCAGCAGAGAGAAAATAAGGACTCTGAAAATGACACGCTTTCTGAAAACTTAAAGTCTGAAAACGGAGAAAAGGCGGATAATTCGGAAGATAATTCTGAGAGTAATTCAGAAGAAAATTCAGGAAGTAATTCAGAAAAAATAATTCTTCTGATTCTGGGAGCGGTTCGGAAAAGACAATGAAAAGCATGACGGGGAGTAACATTTTTATTATATATTATAAATCATAATCACTTTAATTTTGTCTGGAAGTTTTGTCTTTCAGACAAAATTTTTGTGTAGCGCTATATCTAAGTTTTTATGAAAGGAATTGCAAAATTATGGAACAGGAAAAAAATTAAACGGTTATTATGATAACATTTTAGCCGAATGCGTCCAGATGTTTGAAAATAAAACTAAAGATTACGGTGCGACATGGCTCTTTTTTCGAATGGAATCATTTATTGATCAGCTGTGGATTAAGGCGAGACGAATAAGAACACTTGAGGAAAATGGAGATGTCTCGCTGGTGAGAGAGGGCCGCGAGGATGAGTATATCGGAATTATAAATTACGGTGTTATTCTTCTCATGAAGATGAGTAATCCTGATTTATTTCCGAAACCGATGAAGTTGTAGAAGATACGATTTGTATCGACATGCAGATACTGTGGAGATGACGAAATTATATAAAAAAACTTTTGAGAATGTAAAAGAGCTTATGGAGCGTAAAAATCACGACTACGGTGCGGCCTGGACAGAAATGCATATTCATTCTATTACAGATCAGATTATAGTAAAGATTTTTCGTATTAAAATATTATATTAAATAATGGACGGCTCATTGCTTCTGAAGGAATAGACGCTCAGATTTCGGATATTATAAATTATTCTATATTCGGACTGCTTAAGCTTCGCGGTTTTTAATGGTATATGTTACATTTAAGTTCTGATCAGAATTATCCCGACAGCATTAATTAATAGAATTGTCTAAATTTGAATTATTTTACGTGCATCTCTCTATATATTCATAGATATTCTTTAAAGCAGATTAATAAGCACTTGTTTGTTTTACATTTTGTGCTTGATTTTCAAAATCATTTAAAAGGCAGGTTTGTCATGATACAAACCTGCCTTTTATCATAAGTATTTTTGCATGTAGATTTCTTTCAAATATGTACCGTCCTTAAGCTTAAAGGCGTTAGGTTTTCGGAAGTAATGCGGAAACCAAATTTCATACAAGTGTTTTGCACGTTCATTGCCTTCGACAAACTCAAGCTCTATGATCTCAGTTCCTCGTTTTGTGCTGCGGCAACGAGTTCCTCAGCATTGAAGAACCGATGCCAAGATTCCAGTAATCCCTTGGTATTGCAATTGCGACAATTGCCCGGTGTGAATTTTATTCCTTCTTTGAAATTAATCTCGCAGTTGCCACAACAACTTCATTATCAACCTATAACAAGTGATTCCTAAGGTGTTGGGTGCAAGGCTGCATCCAGGTTACCCGATTCTTCCTGTTCAACTGTAATGTTCCATTCTTCGGGGTATCGCGCGAGAAAATCAGTTTTCACCACAAGCTTTCTTTTTATGTAGTTCAACATCTTTTCCGCGTCCGCTATACATGGGCTTTCAGGACAGCCGTTTTTGCCGTTTTTAAGGTGATTTTCTTTTCTTCAAATATCATTGTAATACTCCTCTTTTCACACGGAATTAATTAGTCAGATAAAATATTATAATTAATAACCGTATTCAATCAGCCAACTCAAAGTGTCTGCGCTGCGCATAGAAATATTGGTAATATTAAGTATAAATCCAAAATTATTGATTTTTGTTTTTTGTAATTCCTATAAAAAATTTCGTATATTATATTACATTACTTTTTCACGTTTGTCAATACAGTTTCACAAAATTTCAAGAAACTACTGAAAATAAATCAGAACGAATTTTAATCTGTACTTCGATAAATAATTATAAATAGAAATTTTATGTCTCTGTCCTGATCTTTGGCGAATTCAGTTATAATGTTAAAGACTATAGGATTATGGTTTACTCTGATACAGTAAGCGTAAATTTGTTGTCCGCATAACAGTCTGTACCGATGAAAATTTCAAATTCACCCGGCTCAACAACGAATTCCTTTTCACCATTATAAAAGCAGTTCATCATAACCGATTTCAAGCTTGCTCACAGAAGTTTTTTTCCCTTTTCTACGAATATTTTTTAAAGCCTTCAGCTCACGAAGCGGACGTGTCATAGATGCTTTTTGTCATGTATATAAAGTTGAACAACCTCTTTTCCGTCATATTTTCCGATGTTCTCGACGGTAACGGAAACTGTAATTCTTTTTCCGTTTTTAGTTCGGATATTGATACGGCTGAATTAGAAACAGCAATGTCTTTAAGTTTAAATTCAGTGTAACTTATACCGTAACCAAATGGATACATCGGGGTTCCCTGGCAGTCAAGGTAATTTCCTTCTTCTCCGTAGTATCCGTTAACAGTTCTGCCGCTTGACGGTGCATTGTAATAAATCGGAATCTGACCTGTACAGCGAGGCATTGTCATAGGAAGCTTTCCGCTGGGATTTACATCTCCGAATAGTACATCTGCAATTGCATTGCCTGCCTGCGTACCGGATGCCACGCATAGACGATCGCGTCGCAATAAGGCTCAAGCTCCGTCATTGCAACAGGACGTCCGAAACACATAACTGCGATAACCGGTTTTCCGTAAACTTTTGCGCGCTTTTGCAAGAGCTATCTGTTCTTCAGGTACTTCAATTTTGCAACTGAATTTGCTTCACCTGTTGCTCGGCTGCTTTCTCCGGAGGCAGAGCACGATTGTATCAGCCTGTGAAATATAAGTAAGCTGATCTCCCTGAATTGCTGTATCCGGACAAATAAGCTTTCCGTTTTCATTCAGATGCGCAAGAAAAGCGTCCGGAATCTTTACAACGTCGTCAGGATTTCCGTCAAGTGTCCAAGTACCAAGAAGCGTTCGGTTTTCATTTACAAAGAGGTCCGAGCAAAGCGACTTTAGAGCTGCGGCTGAGGGGAAGAACATTCTTTTCATTCTTAAGAAGAACAAGTGTTTCTCCGGCTAAAACACGTGCATTTTCAGCATGTTTTTTAAGGTCAATTTTGAACCTTGGTACATAAGGATTTTCGAATAGACCAAGTCGTAATTTTACCCTTAGAATCCTTCTGACGGACTCGTCTATGACTTCCATGTTGATTTTTCCTTCTTTGACAAGATCGACACCATAGTCTGTGTAACAGTTATCAACCATGTCCATATCAAGCCCGGCGTTTATTGCAAGTCTTGCGGCGTCCTTTCTGTCCTCGGCTACGCCTTGTTTCTATAAGCTGACTGACAGCGTTCCAGTCACTATTACATACCCGTCAAAACCAAGCTCATCTCTAAGCACTTCTGTCAGCAAATAGTGACTTGATGCGGTCGGCTGGCCTCCTATTTCGTTAAATGAATTCATAACAGTCTGGACACCGCTGTCTACAGCGGACTTGAAAGCTTTAAGGTAATAGTTTCTAAGAGTATAATCGGAAATTTCTGCTTTATGATAATCCCGTCCGCCTTCAGAAGCTCCGTATCCTATATAATGTTTGCAGCATGCGGCAATACAATCCGGTTTTGAAAGATCATCTCCTGGAAGCCTTTGACAACTGCCTCAGCCATTTTCATCCCGACATAAGGATCTTCTCCGGGACTTTCAACACATCTGCCCCATCGGGGATCACGTGAAAGATCAAGCATAGGAGAAAATGACCAGTGAACACCTTTCTCTTGCGGCTTCAGCGGCAACATCACGATAACACAGACGTACCTGTTCCGGATTAAACGCAGCTGCCATTGCCAAGGGGAGCGGAAGCACCGTGTGATGTCCGTGAATTACATCACGCCCGAAAATGACCGAATACCGAGTCTGCTTTCATTTACAGCTTTTTTGAAGCTTTGCAAAAATATCGTCCGGAATAATTTCTGTGTCGTCATTGCCTGCTGTTGCCGTTGCGGCCATTATAAATGATCCGATTTCACCACGTTTCAATTTTTTCGTAAAAAAGCTCTTTTTGTATCTTCTCTCTCTTCAGGAGGCATACCGGCTTGGTTCATTTGTCCGATTTTTCTTCAAGTGTCATTTGGGAGAGCAGTTCTTCAACTCTCTTTTCAATTTCTGCGTTTGTCATAATTATTAATTTTCCTTTCAAACATACTTATAGTTTTACTATATTTATACTAATTTTGTTGCTTTTCCATAGTAAAGGCAGACATGCTTTGTTTATGTATTAATTAAAATTATTGTGTTTCTCTTAGTTTGTTCATGCAGGAATGTAATGAGACTGAAAAAATAGTTCTTTAATTTCAATTTTTTATTTTGACGCTCGCTCTAACTTCCTGAGTTTTATTGAGCGGTAATCTGTTCCGCAGAACTGCAGCGGACGAAATTCTCCAAGAATCCGGGACGTAATCCGATCGGCATACCTGCCGCGAAGCTCCCTTAAGAGAAAGATTAGTGTTAATAATCATTGCTTTTTTCCTGTTTAATCTTGTGTTTATAAGATTAAATAATATCATTGTCGTAAACTGATTTGTTAATTCTGTTCCGAGGTCATCGATTATCAGAACATCACAGTCAAATACAACCCGGACTTTTTATTTTCATTATATCTTTCAGTGCCAAACCGTTCACTTTCAAAGTTTGAAAATATATCGAGGGGCAGTATCATATACTACATCATATCCGCGGTCTATAAGACCTTTTGCTATTGCTGCGGAAAGGTGTGTTTTTCCCGAGACCTGTTGCTCCTGTCATTATAAGATTTGGAGAACCTCCGCATACAAGGGCGGAATCGGTTGTAAATTCACGCGTGTAGCTTTTGCATATTGAATACACGGTTTTCATATTTTCATACAGACTGTCATTTGATTTAAAATGGGATAAATCAAAATTTTCAAATGAGCAGTTATTTATCAAATTGCCCATACCGGAGCTTTCATACCCTGCCATTATCAATGCTTTTTTCATGCATGAACACATAGTAAAACCAACCGTTCCACGGTCTTCGCAAATCGGGCAGTCGTAGTGCGGAAAGATAATCTTCACTATATCCGTGTTCTTTAAGAAAGCTTTTCTGTTTAATCTGATATTTTTCATTTTCTTCTTTTTATTTTATCTAAGCTTTCTCTCTCATTTTACAAATAATGCTCCATATATTTTCATGGCCGTGGGCGCAAAGCTGCGTCAATTTCCGCAAGTTCAGGATACTTACTTTCAAGCAGAAATTTTCTTTCATCTGCCGCATTGACTTTATCACGGTGTTTTTTGTGAAAACTCCTCTTTAATTCTGACATAATTGTTTTTATTATATGCCATGGTATCTTCCCTTCTGTGAGGATAGCATTAGCTTATTTATCGGATGTATTTTGTTTTGCCGCGCTGTCATAACTTCGTTTAAAGGGCAAGTGCGACAAATTCATCGGTGTCAAAACTGCCGTTGCTGTCGCTTTGTGTTTCTTTTTCTTTTTCAGAATGAAATTTATTTTCTGCTTCGGTTATTTTCTGAATAGTCGTAAGTCCCGCAAGGTACCAGCTTTCAAGGACTTTTGACATGTAAGCAGATTATATTTTCCGGTTTTATGACCGTTTCCTCGTATCCGCGCCTGATAATTTCCGGAGTAAGCTTCCATTCGTCCTGCCATTTTTAAAGGCTTCCGTTCTTTCTGAACGAGAGAACGCCCGGAGATACCGAGAAGAGCCTTTTGCTCGGTTTCTTTCGACTCAGCTCTTCTTTATGCTTTATGTATTCTTCCAACTTTTTCCGCGCTGTCGATTCCTTCATCGCCTGAAGTTGTAAGCTGTTTTTCA